>Ga0105053_10003293_pt1 | contig 24662 bp, 24 predicted proteins | sample BON01_FD_78093 | JGI IMG/M metagenome (GOLD analysis project Ga0105053, IMG submission 78093) | Freshwater microbial communities from Lake Bonney liftoff mats and glacier meltwater in Antarctica - BON-01 | ecosystem: Environmental > Aquatic > Freshwater > Ice > Glacier meltwater | place: Lake...
CGTGGCGAGATGATGGGCGGCCATGGTGGCATGATGGGTGGCCATGGTGGCATGATGGGTGGCGCAATGGGCATGATGATGGGCGGGGCCCAAAGCCATGCAATGGCCGCGTTTGATACAGACCAAGATGGCACGCTCAGTTCCGAAGAGATGTTAGCGGGCATTCAATCCGAGCTTCAGACCTATGACACGGACGCCAATGGTTCACTTTCGCTGGAAGAGTTCGCCGTGATGCATGCGGCCCACACAAGGGCAATGACAGTGCGGGCCTTCCAAATGCATGATCCAGACGGCGACGCGCAGGTGACAGAAGCCGAAATGGCTGGGATGGCCGCAATGATGCAAAGCCACATGGGCGAACACGAGGGCGGCATGCAGGACGCTGACCATGGCATGATGGGCAACAACTGAGATGCTCTTTTTCCCGCCGATCGGGTTGGTCGGCGGGGGCGTGAAGCTAGCACAGATTAGGAGGAAATGATGATGAACGGATATGGTATGGGTTTAGGAATGGGCTTTGGCTGGCTTTGGATGATCGTCATCCTCGTGCTGGTCGGTCTGGCCATTGCGGGGCTGGTCAAATACCTGCGCAAATGAATCGAGAGGGATTACAATGAACTACACGATTAACCGCCTGATCGCGGATGCCGATTTTGAAACCGTTGATGCACGCACCCGCGCGGCATTGGCCGATAAGGGGTTTGGAATCCTGACCGAGATTGATGTCAAGGCGACGATGAAGAAGAAGCTGGATCTTGAGATGCCTGCGTACCGCATTCTTGGCGCGTGCAACCCGAAGATGGCCTATCAGGCCATTGGAATGGAGCCGCGCGTCGGCGCGATGTTGCCCTGCAATGTAATTTTGCGCGCGGTCGATGGCGGGGTTGAGGTCAGTGCCGTTGATCCGGTAGCCTCAATGCAGGCAATTGATAACGCCGCGTTGACCGCTGTTGCAAGTCAGGTGCGTGATCTGTTGGCAGAAGCTGTCGCTGTGATCTGAGATGAGCCTGCGCACCGGCATCCTAGGGACAATGGCGGTTCTCGGGCTCGCCGTGCTTGGGCTGTGGTGGTTTGCGCCGTCGATCCTAGGTGATGCTGCGCGCCTTATGGACCGTGATTCGCTCGAAGCGTTGGTGGCGCGAGCAGGTCTCTGGGGGCCATTCGTGATCATCGGCCTGATGGCCGTTGCGGTGGTTGCCAGCCCCATTCCCAGCGCGCCGATCGCCCTAGCGGCAGGCGCGGCCTATGGGCATATCTGGGGCACTGTTCAAGTTGTGCTCGGGGCAGAACTCGGTGCACTGATCGCCTTTGGCCTTGCGCGGGTGCTCGGGCGCGATGCGCTCAAGAAAGTGTTCGGTGCGCGGGTGGATGCAGGGCTGCTTGGATCGCAAAACGCCCTGACATGGACGGTTTTTGCCAGCCGCCTGATGCCCTTCGTGTCATTTGACATTATCAGCTATGCCGCGGGCCTCAGTCGGCTGCACGCATGGCGCTTCGGGTTGGCGACATTGGCCGGAATCATACCGGCGAGCTTTCTGCTGGCCCATGTGGGCGTCGAGGCAGTCAGCGGAGATATGGGCCGCGCCACTTGGGTGGTTCTCGGCCTCGGCCTCGTCACCGGATTGCCCCTGCTCTGGGTCGCGACCCGAAAGCCCGAAAGGAAGAACACCTGATGGTGCAAGATTACAAAGAAAATAGCATCACGCTGCCGGGCGCGGTGGCCATGGGCACCGGCGTTATGATCGGCGCTGGCATTTTCGCATTAACCGGCCAGATTGCCGAGCTTGCGGGGCCACTCTTCCCGCTCTCGTTCGTCGTGGGCGCAATCGTGACCGCGTTCAGCGCCTATACTTATATCAAAATGTCGAACGCCTTTCCGTCCGCGGGCGGCATCGGGATGATCTTGAAGAAAGCTTACGGGCCAACGACGGTCGCAGCGGGCGCTGCGCTTTTGATGGCGCTGTCGATGGTGATCGCCGAAAGCCTCGTTGCGCGCACCTTCGGAACCTACACGCTGCGGGCCTTTGGCGGCGACCCCAAAAGCTTCCTTGTCCCAATCATCGGGGTCGCGCTGATTGTTGTCGCCTATCTTGTGAATGTCTCCGGCAGCCGCTCGGTCGGGATATTGTCCATCATCATGGCCACGCTCAAAGTTGGCGGTATTGCACTTTTCGGTGTGGCCGGCCTCTGGGCAAGTGGGATGACCTACGAGGCGACGGGCGGAAATGTGGGCGCAGGCGGCTTCATCGCATCTGTCGCACTGTCGATTCTGGCCTTCAAAGGCTTCACGACCATCACCAATAGCGGGGCTGAGGTCACAAACCCTCACCGCAATGTAGGCCGGGCCATTATCTTGTCCATTGCGATCTGCGTCGTCGTCTATCTGCTTGTCGCCTTAGCAGTAGGCGCCAGCCTGCCGCTGGACAGCATCGTGGCGGCCAAGGACTATGCCTTGGCTGAGGCGGCCCGGCCATCGCTTGGGCAGACCGGCTTTTACCTGACGGTGGCTCTGGCACTTGTGGCCACGGCCTCGGGCCTGATCGCGAGTGTATTTGCCGTTACGCGCATGCTGGCCATGCTGACCGATATGAAGATGATCCCGCATAGCCATTTCGGGATGCCGGGCACGATCAAGGACCACACACTGGTCTACACCGTCGTAATCGCGGCATTCCTAACAGTTTTCTTTGACCTCAGCCGCATCGCTTCGCTTGGTGCTTTCTTTTACCTCGTGATGGATATTATCATTCATTGGGGCGTCTACAAAAACCTCCGTCACGAGATAGGGGCACAAGGCTGGGTTATGCTGACGGCGATCGCGCTTGATGCTGTGGTGCTGACCGCATTCGCCACCATGAAATGGCAGTCCGATCCGCTGATCGTTATTCTTGGCGTGGCTGGCATAGCACTGGCGTTCATGTTCGTCGGCGTTTTTCTGGCACGCAACCCGGTAACCGAGGGCGATCACGATCAGCATTAAATTGGTTTGAGGTTCCAACCGCTGGATGCCTCATTTTGAAACAAATCAGAAGAAAGTTGGCAGAACATGGACCATGATCATCAACACGCGAAGTCGGACATTCCTGAGGGCGCCGAGACTGTAAAAGACCCGGTTTGCGGGATGACGGTCGTGGTCGGGCCGGATACGCGGCATGCCGAGTATCAGGACAAGACCTTCCATTTCTGCTCGGAAAAATGCCAAACGAAATTCAAGGCTGATCCGTGGTTCTACGCCTCGGGTCGGGCCGAAGGGCATAAAAAGGCTGCGCCGGCTGATGTCCAGTATACCTGCCCAATGCATCCGGAAATCATTCGTGACGCACAGGGCGCTTGCCCAATTTGTGGCATGGCGCTGGAGCCGATGCTACCCAGCGACGAGCCCAGCCATGAGTTGACTGATTTCACCCGGCGGATGTGGATTTCAGCAGCAGCGGCGATTCCGCTCATCATTCTAACGATGGGCGGACTCGTCGGCCTACCGGTGCGTGACTGGGTTGGCCATCAGGCCGCCAGCTATCTGGAGTTCGTGCTGGCGACACCTATTGTGCTTTGGGCGGCTTTGCCGTTTTTCAAGCGCGGATGGGAGTCGCTGATTAACCGTTCACCCAATATGTGGACGCTGATCAGCCTCGGCGTGGCGGCGGCTTATCTCTATTCAATCGTGGCAACATTCCTGCCGAGGGTTTTCCCCGAAGTTTACCGTATGGGCCAAGGTGTTGGCACCTATTTTGAGGCGGCAGTTGTGATCGTGGCGCTGGTTTTTGTCGGCCAAGTGCTGGAACTTCGGGCGCGGGAACGCACCGGTGACGCCATCCGCGCGTTGCTAGACCTCGCCCCGAAAACCGCGCGTCGTATTCTACCAGACGGCACCGAATACGACGCTCCGCTGGAAAACATTATGGAAGGCGACCGGCTGCGGGTGCGCCCTGGTGATGCGGTGCCAGTCGATGGTGTGGTGGTCGAGGGGCGGTCTTCCTTGGACGAAAGCATGTTAACTGGTGAATCTATGCCAGTCGAAAAAGGCCCCGGCGATGCGGTGACAGGCGCCACGATCAACAAGAACGGGTCCTTGGTGATTGAAGCGGGCAAGGTTGGCGCTGATACGGTTCTGGCGCAGATCGTTGCCATGGTGTCGAATGCGCGCCGTTCGCGCGCGCCGATACAAGGGCTTGCCGACCGGGTGTCGGCAGTATTCGTGCCAACTGTGGTGGGCATCGCGATCTTCGCCTTTGTCATGTGGATGATCTTTGGGCCGGAACCTGCACTCGTCTTTGCCATCGCTTCGGCAGTCTCGGTGCTCATCATCGCTTGTCCCTGCGCACTTGGCCTTGCCACGCCAATTTCCATTACAACGGCGGCAGGGCGTGGGGCGCAGGCGGGTGTGCTGATCAAGGATGCAGAAGCGCTGGAACGCATGGCGAGTGTTGACACGCTGATCGTCGACAAAACGGGCACCTTGACCATGGGCAAGCCAAAGCTGACCGATACCGTGGCGCTTGGCGATGTGATCGAGGCCGACATCCTGTCACTGGCCGCAGCGCTTGAACGTGCCTCTGAACATCCACTCGCCGAAGCCATCGTTGAAGGGGCCGAAGCGCAGGGTGCCACGCGACAGGAGGCTGCGGATTTTGAAGCGGTCACTGGCAAGGGCGTGCGCGGCACGGTTGGTGGGCGTGCCGTGGCGCTAGGCAACACGGCGATGATGCAGGATATGGGCCTTGATACCACGCAAGGCGAGGAAAAGGCCGATGCGCTGCGGGCCGAGGGCAAAACAGCGATGTTCGTCGCGGTTGATGGGGCGCTTGCGGGTATTGTCGCGGTGGCCGATCCGATAAAAGACAGCACTGCGCAAGCGATCCGTGAACTGCATGCGCAAGGGTTGCGTGTCATCATGGCAACGGGCGACAATGAGCGCACTGCACAAGCGGTGGCGGCGACCTTGGGCATCGACGAGGTGCGCGCGGGCGTATTGCCAGAAGACAAGAAGAAGCTGATCGACCAGTTGCGCGCGGATGGCCACAAGATCGCGATGGCTGGCGACGGGGTGAATGACGCCCCCGCCTTGGCTGCGGCGGATGTTGGCATTGCCATGGGCACGGGTGCCGATGTCGCGATGGAAAGCGCCGGGATCACCCTGCTGGGTGGCGACCTGATGGGCATCGTTCGGGCACGCAAACTGGCCCGCGCCACGCTGCGCAACATCAAGCAGAACCTGTTCTTCGCCTTCGCCTACAACGCGCTAGGTGTCCCAATCGCAGCCGGGTTGCTCTACCCCTTCACCGGATTGTTGCTATCGCCGATGATCGCGGCGGCGGCAATGAGCCTGTCCTCGGTATCAGTTATTTCCAACGCGCTGCGTCTGCGGCGGGTTGATCTTTAGGCAAACCAAAAAGGAGATACGAATGACAACGTTCCACATTCCCGATATGAGCTGCGGCCATTGCAAGGCGACGGTCGAAAAGTCGATCCACGCCCTCGACCCAGCTGCAAGCATCGAGTTCGACATGCCAGCGCGGCTAATTTCGGTCAACACCACCAAGGACGCTGCGCGCGTCCAGGCGGTGCTTAGCGAGGCCGGATATCCTGCTACCCCGGCCTAAGCCGCCCGGTCATTCGCCCTCGGTGATGTTTTGCTCTGCCTGATAGTCGCGCTCGCGCTCGGGCCAATGCGATTTGATAAAGGCGAGGATATCCGTGATCTCGTCAGGACTCAGCACATCGCCGAAACCCGGCATGCCGCTGTCCAAAGCCACGCCCATCTGCGCCATCGCTTCCGTGCCACCCAAGGTGATATAGGCGATCAATACAGCATCCGAATGGTGCCAGCTATGGCCGCTTGCGTCATGCGGCGGCGCGGGCAAGCGCCCGTCCGGCCCCAACAATTGCCAGTCTGGCTGGCCTTCGAGATTTCCCCCATGGCAGGACGCACAGTTTACATCATAAAGCACGCGCCCACGCGCCACGTCGGCTTCGTTAAGTCCAAACACCAGAAAAGCGGCCCCAATAATGCCTACTGGTGCCGCCCCCAGCGCAATAAGCGCGCCCGGCCTCATGCCCTTTTACCGGGTGCTGCATCACAAACCACTTTGTTATCATGCCGCATCAATTGATCCCGTTGGCACGCTGCAATTCGCGCACATATGCGATAATTGCGCCGAGTTCTGCATCCGATAGCGCCTGTTCAATTGGTGGCATATCGCCAAACGACCAGTGATGCGCCCGCACACCGCTTCGTGCCGCTAACATGAATGCCATGTCTCCGTGGTGGCCGGGCTCGTAGATGCGGTGCACAAACGGTGGCGCGACCCCCTCCTGACCCGCTGCGTTCGTGCCATGACACGTGGCGCAGACAGCGTTGAAGTATATCTCGCCCTGACTGGCCTGTGCCGAAAGCGCGGTTGGCACGACAACATTTACCATTGGAGCGCCCGCGGCAACCTGAGTGGCCCCCGTTGTAGCGGCAGAAACGGCAACTTCTGTGGTACGAGACTGTGTCCAATACCAACTCGCGACTGCGATAGCGGCGATAACAAACCCACCTATGATTTTCTTGTTCATGTAAATATCTCCAATTTATCTATGCCAACTATGCGGCATTGGTGCAACTTTGTTGGCGTTGGAAAGCGCCGGGCTGCGATTGTGTTTTACCACCGGGAGAGCATCCGCCGGTGGAGGGTTGCTTAGGCCGATACGGCAAATTCGGTCATCATGCCGGTGAACAGATGCGGCATGTGATGGCAATGTAGCATCCAGCGTGCGGCCTCACCTGCGTTAAGCGCAACCGTTACCATCGCCATCGGCGGCACATAGACCGTGTCACGGTTTGCACCGTTTATGGCACGCCCGTTAACGTTGACCACTTGGAACACATGGCCATGCAGGTGCATCGGATGCCCCATCATCGACATGTTGTGGAAGGTCAGATGCACAAGTTCACCGGTTTTGGCGATAATCGGCGTGTGACTACCCCAGCTTTGTCCGTTGATCGTCCACAGATAGGGCTGCATTGATCCGCCGAGCATGATCATGTGGGAACGATCCACCGGGCGCGGCGCATGCGGCGTTGTAGCCTCAACCAACGCTGCACGCAGCATGCCCTCTTGCCCTAGGTCAGTGTCAAAAGCGCCGCTCTCAGTCTCAGCCAAACCTTCAAGGCGGTTCACAACTGCATTTGCCGTGGCAAGTATGATGCCAGTACGTTCCCGCGCGCCTTCGCGTAGCGCGAAGATCGGGAAGGCCCCGGCATCTTGCAGCTCAATTTCCAAATCAATGCGTTGCGCCATGGCAAGGCCAAATCTTGTGCCCGCGACCGGCTCGACTGTATGGCCATCCACGGCCACCAAACGTGCTTGTATCCCGCCAGTATCAATCCAAAACGTGGTTGCAGCTGAAGCGTTGATAATCCGCAGCAGAACACGGCCTTTGCGTTCGACTGTAATCACTTCAGGGTCATTCAACGTTCTGTCATTGGCAAGATAGGCGTCAAACTCAAAGTCATTCAGGTCCATGACCATCCCACCGGCACCACCCATATTCATGCCTGAATGATCCATGCCCGACATGCCGCTTTGGCCTTGCGTCGCGGCCCCCATATTGGCCATGTCGTGGTCAGCCGCACCCTCCGTTATCTCAGCAAGCACCTCAATGGCAGGCCGGAACGAGAAATCGTGCAAGAACATCACAACTTCCTGCCGGTCGGCTGTTATATCTTCGGGCCGCCGCACAATCAGCGGCGCGGCAAGCAGGCTCATCTCTTGCGCCGGTATATGGCTGTGCATCCAGTGCGTTCCGGGCATTGGCGCATAGTCGTAACTGCGCGTTTCACCCGGTTGTAACAGCGGCATCGGCAGGTTCGGCACACCGTCTTGCACATTGGGTGGTATCTGGCCATGCCAATGGATGATCGTTTCCTCAACCAGAGAGTTTGTCAGATCCACGCGAAATCTTTGCCCGGGGTCAAGAATTAAGCCCTGCTTACCCGACCCATTGGTCACGCCCATAACGGTCGCAGCGCGGCCACCTATGTCTATTACCCGCGTGGTCGCGGTTAAGGAGATAGGGTTGTCTTGCGCAAATGCCATACGCGGCAAAGCGGTGGCAGCAGCCATAGCTGCTGATGCGGACAGGAAGCCGCGGCGTGTCAGTTTATGTATCATTATGATTAAATCCATCTTGCCCTAAGGGCGCATCGGTTTGGAGCTTCAACGCGGCTCCGCTTGTCAGCTGTTCAGATGGATTGAGGAGGCCGGTCGACCGGGTCAATCGAGCGTCCATGTTTGATGTTTGCAATCGGTGCCCACCGAATGACCGCCGCGAACGTGACCGGTATTGCTATTAAATTCTGCGGCCAATCTGCAATGGGCGCGGCACAAGTAATTGCGCAACTGCACGAATCCGCCTGATCGTTTGATCCGTTGTGATGCATCGACTTTGCCTGATCGTGCATTTCCATCCCATAGTGCGCAGACTGAACTGCCGCGTTAGGCATTGTGTCTGCCATTAGCTCACGCGGAATTGTGCCACTAAAAACGATGGCGGCCATCAGCAAAATAGAGAAAAAGAAGCGGGTCATTTGGCTAGTTCAGCATATACCGGTTAAACTTGCGGCAATCTAAGCGCGGACAGGTTTTGTTGCAAGACACGTTTCTGTGCCAGAAATGGAGAGCACCGAAACCAACATTTTGTGTTGCCCCTGTTATGTTTGGTTGGCTTCGCGCCAAGCCCAACATAAAGATCACAGATGTTGCGAACTAGTTTGCAGCCAGCGTTTCGATGACTGCCAAAAATGCATTTACGCCAACCTCAATCAGCACGTCTGGGAAGTCGTAGTCGGGGTTATGCAACGCTGGGCAGGTTTCACCCGCGCCCAGCAAGAACATGGCGGTGGGCGAAATTGCGCTGAAACGTCCGAAATCTTCGGACCAGCGCATTGGAGTTGGTTGCGGATGGCACGGAATGCCACAGCGAGCCGCAGCTTTCTGGATGGCCTCGGTAAGTTCCTGATGATTGGTCGAAGCCGGAAAAATGTCGTGATAAGATATATCGCATCCTAACCCGGCGGCACTGGAAGACTGTTTCACAAGGCGCTCGGCGTCCTCGCACAGGCTACGCATATCCTCATCAAGCACGGTGCGCAGTGTCACGCGCAGTTCGGCGGTCCCCGGGGCCACACCAAAGGTCGGCTCGCCCAATTTTGCATGTGTCAGCGTCGCCATTTTTTGTGGCAACTGCCCGGCGCGCGGTGGCGAGTTCAGCGCCACGAGCCCGGCCATCAGTTCCATCATCACATTGGCAGGGGACAGGCCCGTTTCGGGTTGCGAGGCATGGGCGGTTCGACCGGAAAGCTGAATCTTCAGCCCGCGTGAGGCACAGCAAAATGGCCCCGGGCGAATTTGGATTTGGCCAAGTGGTAGGCCCGGCATATTGTGTAAAGCGACAGAAAAATCGGGTTTGTAGCCCTGAAACTGCGGATCTTCGAGCACGGCTTTGGCCCCTGCCCCTGTTTCCTCGGCAGGTTGAAATAACAGCAAAATATCAGTGTGATCTATGCGCTTGGCGGCCAAGGCCGTAGCCACGCCCATCACAATCGCCGTATGCCCGTCATGCCCGCATAAATGCCCCTTGCCCACAACCTGCGAGCGGTGTGCAAATGTATTGATCTCGGGGATCGGTAGGCCATCAAGTTCGCATCGAATAAGAACGCGGCGCTTTGGGTTGGCACCCTTAAACTGTGCCAGCACCCCGTGGCCACCAAGCCCGGCAATGAGCGCATCGGGCTTTAACGCCGCAAGGCGCGCATAGACCATGGCTGCGGTCTGCACTTCTTCGCCTGAAAGCTCGGGCTGTTGGTGGAGTTGTTGGCGCCACTGCGTCAGATCGGATGTATTTGAATTTACCATTGGATGCCTTTGGCTGGTTTTAATAGGTGCGTGCTTCAATCGGAATTTGCTCAATCTGCTCTGACAATATGCCAAGCAGCGAGGTTTCAGCACGGTTTAAGCGGACCTTGGGGTTTGAGACGAGATAAACATCAACAGCGGGCAAATCGTCATGTGGCGGCAAAGGCCACAAATCGCCATTGCTGACATCGCGCGCCGCGACATGAACGGGCAGCGGCCCGATACCAAGCCCAGCGACGATCATCCGTCGCACCTCTTCAAGCGCGCTTGAAGTGCCAACGATCCGGTCACTGAGGTTAACCTTGGCCCGCAATAGCGTTACCCGGCGCAGAACATTTTCAAAGCTGTCAGTGTCAAAACTAACAGCCGACATGCCTGCCAAATCGTCGGGGACAAGCCCTTCGCGGCCAAATAACGGGTGTGTTGGCCCGCAAAACAGCCCAAAATGTTCGCGATACAAGCGCGCATAGTTTAACTTTGGGCTATGTGCACGAACCAAGGCCACCGCAAATGCAACGCGGCCTGCGGCGACGGCATCAATCGCATCAAGGCTAGAAATAACGCTTATATTCAACCTAGCTTTGGGGTTTTTGCGATGGAATTGGCCCAACGCATTGTCCAGCAATGGGCAGACGACATGGCTGGCCAATGCGATCGTGACGGTGCCTGTCACCTCATCCGTAACATCGCGCATAAGATTGGCCAAGCGCAGCACCTGCCCATTAATCTCCATCGCCTCGCGGCGCAGTAACTCACCAGCTTCAGTCAGCGCAAATCGCCCCGGTGATCGGTCAATCAACTGCTTGCCCAGCGTTGTCTCGAGTCTTTTCAGCGCAGATGAAAGGCTGGGTTGCTTCAAGCTAAGCTTTTGTGCGGCATCACTAATCGACGCACTTTCAGACAAAACAACGAATGTCCTAAGCAGGTTCCAATCCAGGTGACGCGCGATGCGCTCAGGGAGGTCAATCTGATCCATAGTTTAAATCTATATCAATTATAATTACTATCTATTTGATCTATATCGTGGCACGTGCAAGTTTCCCATGCAAGGGAGAACAAAATGTCAATCGAAGCACGGGAACGTCGGCAGCCATGGGTGCTGCTCTCCCCGGCACTGGTAACAGTGACGTTGCTTTTGTTCGTGCCGCTTCTGTTTATCGTAGTCTATTCATTCTGGCTGCGCACCGCCACCGGGGCTGACCAAGCCGGGTTTTTTCTCGATAATTGGCAAAAAGCACTGGGCGATCAGTTCTATCGCGACATCCTATTTTCGACCCTACGCATTGCCGCCATTACCACCGTTATCTGCGCGCTTATGGGCTATCCGGCGGCCTATTTCATTGCGCGCTCTGAGGGGAATAAGGGCTTACTGCTCCTCATGCTCATGCTGCCCTTCTGGATCAGCTATATTATCCGCACGATGAGTTGGATTAGCATTTTGGGCGTGTCAGGCGCGCTCAACTCGGCACTTCTGTGGCTGGGTGTAATCAGCGAACCCATGCAAATGCTGTATAACGAAACCACGGTTATATTGGGGTTGGTGCATTACTTGCTGCCCTTCATGGTGTTGAATGTATTTGTCAGCCTTGATGGCCTAGATCGTAATTTGGAAGATGCTGCCAACTCGCTCGGCGCCACCAAATGGCAAAGCTTCGTCAATGTTACATTGCCGCTATCCCTGCCCGGCCTCGCCGCCGGTGGGTTACTGTGTTTTGTGCTGGGCGCGGGCACTTATATTACCCCTGTCATTCTAGGTGGGCCGCGCGATGCGATGTTCGCCAACCTTGTGTTTGAGGCGATAATCACCCAGTTGAACTGGCCGCTTGGCTCGGCTTTGTCGCTGATGCTGCTGGTCGTGCTCGGGGCGCTGGTGATGATTTATAACCGCTATCTGGGCATGGCACAACTGATCAAGGGGTTGGGCTAATGCGGGGTTTGGGCTGGCAAGCAATTCGGCTATGGGCCATTTTGGTCTATGGCTTCATGTTTTTGCCCATCGCGGTGGTGGTGTTGCTCAGCTTTAACGCTAGCCAATTTGGCAGTTTCCCCATGACAGGGCTTAGCTTTCGTTGGTTTGCAAAACTGGCCGAAAATGATGCCATAATCCGCGCCTTACAAACCTCAATGGTGCTGGGCGTGTTAACCGCAATCATTTCAACCACATTGGGCGTGCTGGCCAGCCTTGCGCTGGTGCGCTACCGGGTGCCGGGGTCAAACCTCGTATCCACCGTGCTGATCGCGCCCATTCTGGTGCCTGAGGTCGTGTTAGCTGTGGCACTCCTGCTGTTCCTCAACTTCCTCAACATCAATAAAAGCTTTACGCTTTTGTTAATGGGCCATGTCACCTTTACCCTGCCCTTTGTTATATTGGTGGTGCAGGCGCGGCTGGTCAGCATCAAACGTGATGTGGAAGAGGCCGCGATGAGCCTTGGCGCCTCGCCCCGGCAGGCGTTTTTTCAAATCACCCTGCCGCTGTTAATGCCCGCAGTGCTGGCCGGTGGGCTATTCGCCTTTACCATCAGCTTTGATGACATCACTGGCACTTTGTTTTGGAAGCCGGGCGGCGTTGAAACCGTCCCCACCCAAATTTTCGCCATGCTGCGCAATTCCATCAGCCCCGAGATTAATGCCCTAGGCACGCTGATGATCGTAATTACCGTTGGCCTGCCACTACTCGGCGTCGCCATCGCCCGTAAAATTAGCAAGAAGAGCGGCACATAAAGCCGCCACATAATCTCAACTGGAGCCAACATGAAAAAACTTGACAATACCACCCGCTATGAACGCCTTCGCGAGCGCTATAAAAACGGCGATATCGAACGCCGCAGCTTTCTGGGCCTTATCGGCGCAGCCGGCATCGCCTACGGCGTCCAAACCCCATTTGCTAAATATGCCAATGCCCAATCCGTGAGCCAAGTGCGCTTTGACGGATGGGGCGGCGTTGTGTCTGAGGCGTTCCGCGAACATGCGTTCGACCCTTACACCGCAGCCACCGGAATTGAGGTCGTCGATGGCACGTTTAGTAGCGGCGATGAATATCTGAGCCGGATCAAAGCTTCCCAACCTGGTGAGTTTAACATTGCCCATCTTTCGGGCGTCTTTGACTATGCCCGCTATTACAATCTTAGCTTAAGCTCGGAATTAAACGAGGCGAATATCCCCAACCTTGAATTCGTTATTCCCAAACTGGTTGACGTGTTCAAGGCCGTATCAAACGGCAAACTATCATGCGTGCCATATAACTATGGCACCACCGGCATCGCCTATAACCGCGACCATATTTCCGATGATGAAATGGCCGAAATGGGGGCCAAGGTGCTGATTAATGAGGCTTATAAAGGCAAAATCGGCGGCTGGGATGATTGGCGCACCCGCATGTGGTATGCGGCCCTGCAAACTGACCAGAACCCTAACGAGATCAATGATGTCGAAGCGGCTTGGGATGCCGTGCGCGCACATCGTGACCTCGCGCTGAAATACTGGACATCAGGTGCCGAGTTGATGAGCCTGCTTGCTGAGGGTGAAATTCACGTCACCGAGGGTTGGTCGGGCCGGATTTATGCCTTGCAAGAACAGGGCCATAATATCGGTTATATGGACCCGCCCAACGGCTTTGGCTGGCAGGAATGTCTGTTCGTGCTCAAGGGTTCACCCATGGAGGCTTGTGAAGAGTTGCTGAACTTCATGCTCGCCCCTGAAACCTCAATCGCGGTGGCCGAAGGGCAGAATTACCCATCGGCTCTCGATCCAACCAAGGTTGATATGGGCGATAAAATCCCAACGCTTCCAGCGTTTGACCCAACGGGCAGGCTCGATGGCTTGGTCTTCGCTGACCCCGACTTCTGGAACGGCCATGAGCAAGAATGGTCCGAAACCTTTGGCCGCGTAAAACGCGGATACTAAAGCGATTGCCCCCGCCCCAAAAGGGGTGGGGGCGTTTTACCAGGAGCACGCGATGAGCACCGTCAGCCTACATAATATCGTCAAGAAATTTGGCAACTTCACTGCCGTGCATGAAACGAGCCTTGAAATGGCCGATGGCGAGTTTGTAACCCTGCTTGGCCCGTCAGGCTGCGGTAAAACCACCAATCTACGCATGATTGCCGGGCTGCTTGACCCGACAAGCGGCGATATTCTGATTAACGGCAAGCGCATCAATGATGTGCCAATTCACAAGCGCAATCTGGGCATTGTGTTTCAAAACTACGCGCTGTTTCCGCATCGCACTGTGGCCCAAAACATCGGTTTTGGCCTGAAATACCGCAATATTGGCCGTTCCGAGGCCGAAGACCGTGTGCGCAAAGTGCTCGATTTGGTGCAACTGCCCGACACAGCCGACCGCTACCCCAAGGCGCTGTCAGGCGGGCAACAACAGCGCATCGCACTGGCCCGCGCCATTGTGATCGAACCCTCAGTTTTACTTCTGGATGAACCGCTCTCGGCACTTGATGCGAACCTGCGTGAAGATATGCGGATTGAGCTTAAACGCATTCAAGACCGGATCGGCGTTACAACCGTATTTGTGACCCATGACCAAAGCGAAGCGCTGGCGATGTCCGACAGAATTGTCGTGATGAGCGCGGGCCGCGTTGAACAGGTCGGCGGACCAGAGGAGGTGTATAACACCCCAGCCTCGGAATTCGTGGCGAATTTTCTGGGCGCATCCAACATTCTGCATGGCGCTTGCACGGGTGCCGATGACCGCACGGTTAGCGTCGATACGCCACTTTGGGGCACAATTCCGGTGCCACGGTACAAGGCCGCGCAGGTCATCCCCGGTCCTGTCAAACTGGTTTTGCGGGCTGAAAAGCTACTGCTAACCCCACAGGGCACAGTGAAAGATGGTTCGCTCGCGCTAGATGCGGTTGTGGAAACTGTGGACTATCAGGGGCAAGCCGTGCGCTATTTCCTGCGGGTTGGTGACATCCAGCTTCAGGCGATCAACATGATCGACACGCGCCCCTTTACCGTGAACCAACCCGTAACGCTGCAATTGCGCCCGCAGGATTGCGCAGCACTGGCAGCTATATGAACACGCCACGTGCCACTAGCCATCTGTTTTATCAGACGGGTGGGCGCAAGCCTGTGCTGGACCAAGCGCGTGGCATCTATATGTGGGATCAAGACGGACGCCGCTATCTCGACGGGTCCAGCGGTGCAATGGTTTGCAATCTTGGGCATGGCAATGCGCATGTTCTATCCGCCATGCGCCGCCAGATGGAGCGCGCGACTTTTGGCTATCGCACCCAGTTTGAAACCGAGGCCTCCGAGGGGTTGGCCACAAAACTGGCCGGGCTTTGCCCCGACGGGTTGAACCGGGTTTTCTTTGTCTCGGGCGGGTCCGAGGCGGTGGAAACAGCAATGAAGCTGGCCCGGCAATATGCCTTAGCGCTCGGCCAGACCGAACGCTGGAAGGTTATCAGCCGCATGCCCAGCTATCATGGCTGCACGCTTGGGGCCTTGGCCGTTACCGGCTATGACCCGCTGACAACACCTTTTTCCCCAATGACGCGCGAAATGCCCAAAGTGCCCGCGCCCCGCGCCTATCTTGACGGGCTCGACCCCGATGATGCTGCGACCGGCCAGCACTATGCCAACCAGCTTGACGCGACCATCAGCCGTGAAGGCCCCGGCAGCGTTCTGGCCTTTATGCTTGAACCTATAGGCGGCGCATCAACCGGCGCGCTTGTGCCGCCAAAAGGTTATATGGAGGCAGTGCAGGCGGTGTGCCGCACCCATGGCGTGCTGATGATTATGGATGAAGTGATGACTGGCGCTGCCCGCACAGGGCGGTTTTTAGGTGGTGATCATTGGGGGGTGAAGCCCGATATTATTGCCATGTCCAAAGGGCTTGGTGCTGGCTATGCGCCGCTTGGCGCTGTCATCGCCCGCGATAAACTGGTGGAGCCTGTCGCCAAATCAGGCGGCTTCGCCCATGGTTTCACCTCGGCAGGCAACCCGCTGTCTTGTGCAGCCGGGCTGGCGGTGCTTGACGAGATTGAGCGCCTAGACCTAGCTGGGAACGCCGCCCGCATGGGCGCGCTTTTGCAACAGCGTCTGGTCGGGTTGATGGATCGACACCCCCTCATCGGTGATGTGCGCGGGCTTGGCCTATTGCAGGCTTTTGAATTCATGTCAGACCGAACCAGCAAAGCCCCCCTGCCCGCTGGGCTGCGCGCCTTTGAGCGTTTCGTAGAAATTGCCTATGATCTTGGCCTGATCGTCTATTCCCGCCGCACCCGCCAAGGCATCGAAGGCGACCATATTCTTATCGCCCCCCCGCTGATCATTACCGAGCCGCAACTTGATGAGATTGAGGCAATGCTCGATGAGGCACTCACTCGCTTTGCCCAAGAAATTGCCAGCATATGAGCAAAATTATCCTGAGCTGTGCCATTACCGGGTCAATCCACACACCGTCAATGTCATCGCATCTGCCAATAACGGGCGCGCAAATCGCCGCCCAGTCTATTGAAGCCGCCAAAGCTGGGGCAACAATTTTACATCTTCATGCGCGTGACCCTGCAAATGGGCGGCCCTCGGCGTCGCCGGAACATTGGGCCGGGTTCCTGCCCGCCATCCATGCCAATTGCGATGCGGTGATCAACATGACTACTGGCGGTAGCGCTGTCATGACGATGGACCAGCGGCTGGCCGCGCCTTTGCATTTCGCGCCGGAACTCTGCTCGCTGAATATGGGGTCGATGAATTTTGCGCTTTACCCGTTGGCGGCCAAAGTCACCCATTGGCTGCATGATTGGGAAGAACCGTTCTTGCGAAATTCCGACGATTTGGTGTTCAAAAATACACCGCGAGACATCGAACGCACCCTCATCAAAATGGGCCAAAAGCGCGGCGCACGGTTTGAGTTTGAATGTTACGACACCAATCATCTGCACATGCTGCGCCATTTCGTGGATCGCGGGCTGGTCGGCGGGCCGATTTTCCTGCAATTCGTCTTTGGTGTGCTGGGCGGAATGGCCCCAGACGCCGAGCAACTGACCCATATGAAACGCACTGCCGACAAGCTGTTTGCGGAAGGTTATGAATGGTCGGCGCTGGCCGCAGGCCGTCATCAAATGCCCTTTGCTGCAATGGCTGCAAGCATGGGCGGGCATGTGCGTGTTGGCCTTGAAGATAGCCTAATGATCGCACGCGGCAGGCTGGCATGTTCAAACGCTGAACAGGTCGAGTTGGTCCGCACCCTTGTTGAAAGCCTAGGGCGTCAGGTTGCAACCCCGCAAGAGGCGCGCGAAATACTTGGCCTAAAAGGCGCAGCAGCAACCAAAATTAAAGCTGAGGATCAGTCATGAAGGCCTTTTTGGACAGCCGCCAACATCTGCACGACCCTCAGAATTTTATGGCCAATGGAACTGTCTCACAAAACCCCGAAGTGCCCGCCCGGATTGGCATTCTAAAGGCTGGGGGCAAGGCGGCGGGTTGCCAGTTTGCAGCCCCAAACGACCATGGCCAAGGGCCGATCGCGGCGGTGCATAGCGCAGAATACCTTACATTCTTGCGCACAATCCACAGCCGCTGGTCACGCATTGATGGGGCCAGCAACGAGGTCATTCCCAATATCCACCCCGCCAATCGCACCGACAGTTACCCGCTTTCGGCCGTGGGGCAAGCCGGGTTCCATCAGGCTGATACATCCTGCCCGATTAGCGCAGGCACATGGGAATCTGCCTATTGGTCGGCACAAACCGCGCTTAGCGCGAGCGAAGCCGTGGCCGCAGGTGACCGGGCCGCCTATGCGCTCTGCCGTCCGCCGGGCCATCATGCATTTGCCGATTTGGCAGGTGGATTCTGCTTTTTGAACAATGCGGGCATCGCCGCGCAAAACCTGCTGCGACATGGGCTAAGACCCGCAATTTTGGATGTAGACGTGCATCATGGTAATGGCACGCAAGGCATGTTCTATGACCGCGCCGATGTGCTAACCGTATCAATCCACGCTGACCCGATCCGCTTTTACCCGTTCTTTTGGGGCCATGCCCATGAACGCGGGGTGGGTGCCGGGCTGGGTGCAAACCTAAACCTAGCGCTGCCGCGCGGCACGGGCGATGACGACTACCTTGCCACGCTTAACACAGCCTTGGCACGAATTGGTGATTTTGGCGCCGATGTCATCGTGGTGGCACTGGGGTTGGACGCGTATATCAACGACCCTTTCAAAGGGCTGGCCATCACCACGCCGGGTTTCCAGCGGATCGCGCGCGCTATTTCCCAATCGGGCTTGCCCTTGGTGATCGTGCAGGAAGGTGGCTATATCTGCGATGGACTTGGTGCAAACTTAACCGCATTTCTAAACGGGGTAACCGCTAATGCCCCGGCAAATCCGTGAAAGAGGCACATAAACATGCATGCTTCATGGGTTGAGATTGCCCCAGACATTATCGCCAATAACCTGATTGCCGCGCGGGAATACCTTGCGCCGCACACCCGCTTTTGTGCAGTGCTCAAGGCCGATGCCTATGGCCATGGCATAGACATTGTGCTGCCCGCGCTGATGCAAAACGGTGTCGATTTTATTGGCATAACCTCCAATAACGAGGCGGGCCGCGCCCGCGCTTGTGGCTATACCGGGCGCATCATGCGCCTGCGAACAGCGGTGTTTGAAGAGGCCGCTGCCGGGCTGGATTTTGGCATTGAAGAGCTTGTTGCAAGCGTTGAAACCGCGCACCATCTTAGCGCGCTTGGGCGCATCAGCGGGCGGCCAATGCCTGTGCATCTGTCCATCAATGCCGGCGGTATGGGGCGCGACGGGTTAGAGCTTTCCAGCACTACCGACCAGCAAGCTTGCTTGCGTATTTTGCAAGATAATGGCCTGCGCATCGCGGGCCTGATGACACATTTTCCATCTAACCTGCCGGACGATCTGATTGTCAGCCGCAAACTTTTCCAATCGCAAGTGGATTGGGTGTTCAACCAATCAGGATTAAAGCGCGACCAAGTCATCATTCATGCTGGCAGCTCGCTAACCCTGATGGCCGGTGGAACGCAGGAATACGATATGGTGCGCTGCGGTGCTGTACTTTACGGCATCGTCGGGCCTCGCCCACAATTCCAAGAAGCCATGGCGCTAAAATCACGCGTCACCTCAATCAATCATTGCCCAAAAGGTGCCAATGTTGGCTATGACCATGCGCATCAACTGACCCGGAATTCACGGCTGGCCAGCGTGTCCATCGGCTATGCCAATGGTTATCGTCGGTTGATGGCGAATTGCGGTAATGTGGTGATCCGGGGGGTAGTGGCCCCAATTCTCGGAAAAATATCGATGAATGCGCTGGTGGTTGATGTTACCGACATCCCCGATGTGCGTGCTGGCGATACAGTGGTTTTATTCGGCGATAAGCTGGACCCGCTAAAGGTGGAACATCAATCCCAAACAATTCTGGCAGATCTTTATGTCGACTGGGGCCGTGCAAATGCCCGGCAGATTGTTGGTGCCAATCGAAGAGCATCGTCGCGGTAGAACTTAATATTGACTTGGGCGTAACGTAAGCGCTTCAGATTAATATGATTGTGAACGCAAGCATGAACGGCAGAAAATATCTGCAAGTATTGGATGCTACGAAAGCCCAGCATCGCCCGGCAAAGCGATGTGGCCTTGCCATTCATCTGAAAAGTAAATCATCAAAATAGCTAAGGAATGCGTCTTTCAAATTCGATTATGCAAGATCGCAGCCATAAAGATCGGGCCAAATCCAGCCCACGTGAAATGAGCTGTTACATGGCTCACATCGATGCCGCACTCATGGCGTAAATCTTCAGTATTCCGGTGTCAAACCTGCATCAGCTGCGCCAAGCGGATACACTCGGCGCAGCGATGCAAGTATTGAACGGATCACGCTGTGCCATCCTGGAACGCAGCAAAACCGTCCGACCGCGATCAAAGATTCCTTCTGACACGGCCCTTAGGCGGGTTCGGGCCAAACGAATTCTGGGCGCAGGCTGTCATAAACCGGGCGACCGTCCGAAGGCTTGGCATATCCCTTAGATGTGTCATAGAAAGCGTGATAAGTGGCCTCGGGAAATGCCGCATCATTGTAACCCATGACATTTGGCACCGCGACGCGAATGCGCTTCTGTTTGTCATCAAGCATCAGAGCAGCGCCGCAATCGGCACAGGTACAAAGTTCGAGCGGGCCATCCGGGTTGTCCTTGTTGAACGGCTGGCGGCTTATCTTTTCGGGGTGGTCGACCTTTAGGTCACCGTAGTTAAAAAACGCTACATGCGTGGACTGCTGGCCCGTTACGCCCTTGCAGACATTGCAATGGCAGACATGGTTGTCGATCGGTTCGGCTGTGGCGTTGACGTGAACGTGGTCACAACCACCCGCATAGGGACTAGACATAATTTCTCCTCCTCTTGCGCGCGTCTCAAAAGACCGCAGGCCAATTTGACACCGGTTGGCAAAAAAAGCGACAGAAACTTTTACGCTGATGTGCATTGACAGCAAATACTGTCAAATTCAGTCAACATGTTATACCCAGAACCAACACCACTACAGCTTAAAAGGGTATGAACGTCAAACGACCAATCGCCGCCAATTACTGCCCCGCGAAAAGACATTGGTTTTAGCGATCAATGGTCAAAATATGCAGAGAGAATTCCAAAGACGCCGACGACGACAAGGCTAATGGCCCAAACAAGATCAAGATTGAACCATGTTTTGGAGAGGAATTTTAGACCGAGCCAGACGTAAATGATAACGGCGATAAACCCACCCGCGAGTGTCATGGCCAATGTATGGACCGCAGCCACAGTAAACGCCGTTTTGATATTACTACCCATCAAAGCCTGCGCTGCAAGATGCCCTGCTTCATCTGCGCCTACAGCACAAATACCAAGGAAAATGGGAACAAGCATAAGCCCCGCGCCATGGGCCATTGCCGCAAGAAACGACCAAAGCACTAGACGTGCCGGATGCACACGCGCCAAAAATTTTGGGTGTCTTCGATTGATCAGAAGATACACACCCATTGCGATTACAAGCAGACCCGCACCAATACGTATCTCAATTTCCCATTGGACGAGGAAGAGCATTATGGTGAAAGGAAGAAGAATTCCGATCATCGCCAGAAAATGGCCAGCGGCGAGCATGGCCAGCGCTTTGGGAAGCGCCGAATGCTTGCGTTCCATCAAGGCGGCAGAAACAGCAAGCGGCCATCCCATACCCGGATTAATACCATGGTAGAGGCCAGAAAAAATGACGGCCCACCACAGGGCCGTCACCGATGTTAAGTCGTCAATCATCTAGACGGACGGATAGCAGAAGCTGTCGGTCGAACAGTCACCGCCTTCAAGGCGGATCTGGTGCGCACGTAACCCCTTTGGGAAGTCAATATAGAAGTCTTTATCGAGCTCAAACCCACCATTTTCACCCACATTGGCCATGACCATCTGGCCACCTTCGTCATTGGGGTAGAACTGATCGTCCCAAGTCGAATAGAGCGAATTCGTCCAATAGACGCGCTTTCCATCGCGGCTGATCTCTACCATTTGTGGACCAAAGGCAAAATCCTTGCCATTGGTGTGCTTGTGGTGGGCAACAATGCCGCCCAATTCAACCTTACCAGCAAGAACAGGATTCATTGGATCGGTAACATCGTATTGATGCATTTCACCAAGTCCCCAACATGCGACATAGAGATATTTATCATCAAGACTGAGGTCGATATCTGTGACGAGCGGCGGCACAGCCCCGAAACCCTTTAACAGGTCAGGCAGGTCGGCTGCGTCGGCTGGAACCGGATCAATTGTGATCGTCTTCTTGGACTGCCACACACCGTCCTCATCACGCCACCAAGTAAAGATAGCGCCCTGTAAATTGGTCGTATCCACAACGACACCGCAGAAACCATAAGATTTGGACGGGTCATGGGCCGGGCGAATTTCCAATGCCATCTGATACTGGTCACCAAAGTCGATTGTCTGGATATTTTTACGCGCACGCAAGTCCCAGAAATGGATGGAATGGCCGTATTTATTGGACAAAAGATCCTCAGGCACGATGCCATTTTCAAACTGTGGTGGTAGCCCCCACTCGGAACTAACCATGTAGTCTTGCGGCAGATTCCACCAGAAATCGTAATGTTTGTCTTGCTTGCCGCGATCCAACTCGTAGCGGCCGATGATCTCGAAGGTTTCGCAATCCATTATGAAGATGCCCGGAGGTCCGTCAGTGCCATCGACCCCGCCGCCGCCAAGGCAAGAAACATAGATGCCTTCAGGACCGCAATGGATTGTATGCGGGCGTGAATATCCCGTTTTTGCAAACAGCTCCTCGGGCTCAATTGTCTTATGGATTTTCGCCTTAAGTGGCTCTTTCACGTCAATAATATAAATGCGCGAAGACCGAATGCCGGGCACAATCAGATACCGGCGTTCTAGGAATGCATGGCCACTAAGCGGCGACAGGGATGAGGAACAGGCGTTCCAGCCGAAATGGTGAAATTCATCGCCCTTATTCGGCACGATGACTTGATGAACAATCTGTCCATAGGTATCGGACCCCACTTTTACGTCGACGACAGCAATACCATCAGACTGCTTGCCGTCAGGGCTAAGCATAACCGTGAAAGCATAATTTTCCACCGGCGCTTCCATTGCAAGCTTTGGTGACGCGTGGAATGTTGGATCAGGTCTCAGGTTCATTTTAATCCTCCCAGGTTGGTTTCTTCGCCGCTTCGCGGTCTTATTATTTTGGGCCAAAATCGGCCAGACGTTGCGATGTGCCTCCTACACCGGCGCAACATTGCAAAGCTGAATCGCTCCGCTAATTCTATTTGCAAGATCGGTCAATTTTGCACCGATGACTTCGCGATACTCTTTGCCAAACCTGCGGATCGGCCCCACGGCACCCACACTAAAAGTGGCCCCAATATTGCCGATAGATACGGGGGCCGCGACGCTTGCGATGCCCATATCAATTTCCTGATCACAGTCTGCAAACCCGCGCAGTACGATCTGCGCAAACTCTGCACGTAGCGCTTCCTTGGTGATCTTTGTGTGCTCTGTGTATTGTTTCAAACTGCAGGACAGGATTGCCTCTTGAAATGCAGGTTCCGCAAAGGCGGCAATTGCCTTGGAACACGAACATGCATGCATAGGTCGCACCCCAAGGCCGGGGTGAATGAATGCGCGGGCAGGATCGTCGGGTGTTTCAACATGTATAATCTCAACCTTGCTGTCTCGAAACCGTGCAAGAAATACTGTCTCATTGAAATTTGTGGCCGCAGCCCGCAAAAGCGGAGCCGCGCATCGGCGCACATCAATATCAGATTTTCCAAGTAACGCGATCCGGATCATGCGCTCTCCAATCACGCTCTTTCCGTCATCCATGGGTTGGTCAAGAAGCCGGTGCTCATGAAGCGTTTGGATCAAGCGATAGCAGGTAGGCTTGGGCAGCCCCGTCGCTTTTTGAACCTCTGACGCTGAAACAGGGCGACCCGCAACAGCAACAAGTTCAAGGACAGCGATGAGGCGTTCAAGATGCATATTGGCGGATCACTCTTGCTTTGTGAGACTGTGTCTCGAATGATGAGAGTTTTTAAACACAAAGCAAGTCAAATTTTGGGAGCCCTAAATGCGTACAAGAGCCGCCGTAGCCGTCGCAGCTAGAATGCCGCTTGAAGTGATGGACGTAAACCATGAAGGACCGCGCGCAGGCGAGGTTTTGGTTGAGATCAAGGCGACTGGCCTTTGCCATACGGATGAGTTTACACGCTCTGGCGATGACCCCGAAGGGATTTTTCCGGCGATTTTGGGGCATGAAGGCGCAAGTATTGTTATCGAGATTGGCGAAGGTGTGACCAGCCTTGCGGTCGGCGACGATGTGCAACCTGTTTCCGACGCCTTCGCGTCCAAACAGCTTGATGCCAAGGAAGCCAACCGTCAGGAAAAACGCTGATAGAACTTCATAGGCCATAAGCGGCCCCAGTATCGGGCCTGTCTCATATGCGAACACCGACGAGTTCGCCCCAAATTGATAAGACATTACAACGCCCGATAAGACACCCATCCCAAAGGCGACTGCGAAGATTTTCTTCCAATAGTCAAACAATGTCAGGCAAGTCGCATTTCGAGTTCGCAGCCGCAGCCCATTCAGAACCGCCAAATAGCTGGCGACCCGATTGAAAACGCAGGGAAAATGATGTGAAACGATAGGTGAACGCAAACTTGCCCGCGCAATGAGTTTCTGCAACCCGACCGTCGAACATTTTGTTAGCTCTTTGAATGGCCGGTGCCCTATGATCGTTTTGGGTGCCGATAAATACTTTTAGTTATCTTGGGGGCCAAATTCAGCGGTGGCGATCACTCCGCTGCTATCACGATCAACCTGAGCGATCCATGCACCCGAATTGGGCAAGCACGCCGCCTTGGAGACTGTCCGCGGTCGCGGGGGGCTTTCGCCCTGCACGCCCACCAGAAGAAACTGTAGTTGGTGATGTCATCCGGATCACTGAAGGCCCGATGGATGTTGTCGAGCGCTTCAATCCAGAGAAAAATACCTGCCCATTGATGGGCATCTGTATCCTTTCAAAAAAGATGCAGGATGCACAAGCCGCCTTCATGGCCGTGCTGGATAATCTAACAATAGCAAATATCGCCTCAAACAGGGGGCAGTTGATCGGCAGATCGCCCCGCAGGAATTCCCGAGCAAGGCGACAGCAACCCGATAGCGGATGCGGATGTATGCGGAGAACTCTAATTGTGACACTCAAAAATTGGGGGCGTGATAACCCATTATC
>Ga0105053_10003295_pt1 | contig 24660 bp, 8 predicted proteins | sample BON01_FD_78093 | JGI IMG/M metagenome (GOLD analysis project Ga0105053, IMG submission 78093) | Freshwater microbial communities from Lake Bonney liftoff mats and glacier meltwater in Antarctica - BON-01 | ecosystem: Environmental > Aquatic > Freshwater > Ice > Glacier meltwater | place: Lake...
CCCCCCCCCCCCCCCCCCCCCCGAGTGCACCAATCAGTTCTGTGGCCTTGGATCGGTTTCCCCGTCAAGAAGGCCCGGTCTGTCTTTCCTCCCCCCATCGATCGACCGAGCCAAACACGCACACACACTCAAGCGCCCGACAGGTGGGGCTGGGTGTGGGGGTCGGTCTCGGTGAAAGATAAGAAAATAGGGGGGGGGAACAACAAAAAAACCAACAAAGATGCGCCTGAAACGGCAATACCCAAAGATATCCGCGAATCACGACCCCCTGTACGTGGAGAAGCCGTAGGGCGACAGGAGCAGCGGGACGTGGTAGTGCGCCCGCCGCGCCTGGGGGTCCCGCGGGACCGTGAACTCGACGTCGGCGCGCGGGTAGAACGGGGGCGCGGTGGGCGACGCGTGCGCAAACGGAAAGCCGGGCGGCGGCCGCCGCAGAGGAGCCGCGCCGGCGCCCTCGCCGCCGCCCTCGATGCCGCCGCCGCCCTGGCCGCCGTAAAACCTCCGCGCCATCGCCACCAGGTAGGGACCCGTCGCGAACCGCACGCGGTACGTGGCGCCCGGCTCGAGCGCGGACCCAGGCGGCAGCAGGCCGCCCACGCGTCCCTCGGCGTCGGTGCGCGCGGCGCAGAGGAGCGTCCAGCCGGCGGCGGCGGCGGCAAAAGCGTCGTCGGCGGCGGCGGCCCTGTCGTCGTTGTTTTCGGCGGCGGCGCCGCCGCCGCCGCCGCCGCCGCTCGCCGCCGCCCCCTGCCGCAGCACGTGCAGCTCGACGGCCATGTCCCTCGCCGGCAGGCCCAGGGCCGTGTCGAGCACGTGCGTGGTGATGGGCGACCTGCCGCCGCCGGGGGGCGCGCCGCTGCCCCCGGCCGCCGGCGCCGCCAGGTGCCGCCCGATCTGCTCGGTGCGCGCGGCGGCGCGGCCGGCGGCGGCGGTTGCCGCGGCGCCGCTCATTGGTCCCGCCGCAAACAACGACGACGGGGCCGCCGCCGCCGACGACGCTTTTGCCGCCGCCGCCGCCGCCGCCGCCGACGCTCCTCCTGCCGCCGCCGCTGCCGCCGCCTCCCAAGCCTTCCTCAGCCTCAGCTCCGTGATCGCCCACTGCTCCGCCGCGGCCGCCCGCAGCTCCTCGAGCGGCGACGCCCGCACGCGCCGCCTCAGCTCCCCCAGGATCTCCGGGGCGGCTTTGCCGGACGCGCAGACGATGAAGATGTGTCCGAATTTCTCGAGGTAGGATCGGTTGAGCGCGGCGAGCTCTGCAAGCAGCGCCTCGTCGCCCGAGCCGAGCGCGGCGCCCTGCTCGTCGGTCGACAGCGCGCCGAAGCGGCGCTGCGCGGCGCCCGCGCCGGCGGCGAACTTGGCCCGGATGGCGGCCGCGTCGCCGATCTGCGGGTGCGCGGCGAAGGCCTCGAGCCACCCGGCGACGGTGACGCGCGTGCGCCACGCGTCGCGGGCGCAGCTCAGCAGCTCGTCGATCGACGCGTAGTCGCGGTTGCCGACGCGGTCCGCGAACTGGCGCGTGTGGCACGCGGCCATCGCGTCGTCCGCGGAGATGTGGACGACCATGACGAGGGATTGGGCAGTTGGGATCGAGGGCGGGGGTTCGTGGGACCGAGTAGGGCGAGCCATGATGCGCGCGAGGACGGGTTTTGCGCCGCGCTCGTTCCGGCGTCGTCGTCGTCGCCGCCATCATCAGCCAAGACGCGATCGTGGATCGACTCAAACACGTTTGCGCTCGCTGCCCACACAATCACATACTCGACGCACATTGCGGGCCGTCCTTCGCCTCGTTTACGATCGTTTGAGCCGCGATCCGAAGGATTCTTCTCACGATTTCGATTTCCCGCGGCACGGAAGCGCAATGGTGGAAGCCCCATCCGAGCGCCCGAGCCTCATGTCGACACTCCTGCGCGTCAAGCGCCGCCGCGGCGCGACCAACGGCGACGGCATCGGCGGCGAGCTCGTCGTCGAAGAGGCGGCGACGGCGGCGGGCGGCAAGCGCGCGCGCCGCGACGCCGCAGCCGCCCCGTCCCCTGGCCAGCCTCCTCCCGCGACCGCAGGAGCGTCCACGCAAGAGGCAGAGGCGCCGGATAACGACGAAGGGCAGCAGCCCCAGCCCCGCCGCCGCCGCTACGTGCGCGTCCGCACGCTCGACGCCGCGTCGGCGGCCGAGATCGCCGCGCAGGGGCCGGAGCGCCTCTGGGCCCTGGCGCGCGAGGCGGCCGGGCGGGCGCGCCTCGGGCAGCAGCAGCGGCAGCAGCAGCAGCCGCCGTTGCGGGCGCGGCAAGCGTCGCTTCCGGACGGCGCACAGGCGCCGCGCTTCCGGCAGGTCGTGATGCGGCGCCCGGCGCCGGCCGGGGGCGGCGGCGGCGGCAACGACAACGGCGGCGGCGGCGGCAACGACCACGGCGGCGGAGCAGCCGCGGTGCGCGTGATCGACCTGGTGCAGGTGTCCGGGAAGCGCTCGGTGGCCGCACAAAAGCGGCGGCCTGAGGAAGAGGACGCAGCGCCCGCAGCGGCGGCGGCGGCAGACGGGGAACGCGCGACCCCGCCCGCACGGCAGCAGCGGCGGCGACAGCAAGGAGGAGGGGAGGAAGGGCGCGGCGCCAAGGAGGAGGAGGAGCGAGGAGGTGCCCAGCGACGGCTGCTGGAGGCGCAGGCGATGGTCGAGGAGTACCTCGGGCAGCAGCAGCAACAGGCGCCACTGGCCTCTGCACGGAAAAAGCCGAGCGCCCGCCGGCGCGCCCCGCCGCGCTCGCCCGCTCCGGCGCCGCCCCCCCCGCCGGCGCCTCTGCCGGCCGCCGCCACTGCCGCCGCCGCCGCCGACGAGTCAGAGTTTGTGTACGAGCTCTACGTGCCCGCCGAGCTGCTCGACGACGGCAGCGAGGACGATGACGACGCCGGTGAGGACGAGCGCACGAAAGGCGGGCAGGGGCAAGCGCACGGACAACGAGGCGGCGGCGGCGGCGGCGGCAGCGCCGCGACGGCCGCCGCCGCGCTCGCCGCCGGCGCCGCGACCGCCGCCGCGCTCGCCGCCGGCGCGCCGCTCGTGTCCGTGTGCTTCTCCGCGCCTGACCTGTCCGTCGCGTCCGCCACCTGGTGGGACCAGGAGGGCACGTTCGACCCCTCGTGCGTGGCCCCGCTGCCGCCGGACGACGGCGGCAACTTTTTCTACGCCGACGACGAGGCGGCCTACTTGCTCGGGGGGGCGGGCGGCGGCGACGACGGCGGCGGTTGGGTTGGGCGCGGTAGCGGCGGCGACGGCTGCGGAGACGGCGACGAGGGCGCGGCGGCCGCCCGGCCGGCGTCCGCCGCCGCCGCCGCCGCCACTCCCGCCGCCGGCGCCGACGCCGACGCGCTCCTGCTCCACGACAGCGAGGACTCGAACGCCGAGTCCTTTTACGCCAACAGCTACGGCGACGGCGACGGCGACGGCGACGGCGACGGCGATGGCGACGAGGACGAGGGCGACGCCGACGCCAATGCCGAGGGCCGCGGCGCGCGGTCTGGCGGCGGCGGCAACGGCGGCGGCGGCGGCGGCGGCAACGGCTCCTCGTCGTACGACGTGGACGAGTACGACGAGGACGCCGAGGCGCAAGAGGGCCAGCCGGGGGCGTGGCGCTCGCGCCTGTACGCGGAGCTGCACCGGGGCCTGGCGGCGCTCAAGGTCGAGGACGGGGGGGAGGAGGCGCAGGGATGAGGAGCGGGGGGCAGCATTTGAGCGACGAGGCAAAAATAAAGAATTAGCGTTGCAACTTTTACCTCTGTGCGCCGTTCAATTCTAGCGAGTTTTTCCTAGTGCGCGCGCCAACCTGAGAACGTTCTCGTGCGTCAGAAAACCCATAAGCATGCGCCGCCTCGGCGTCGTCCATATCCTCACTGCGCCTGGCCGCCGCCGCCGGGCACCGACCCGCCCAGCAGCGCCGTGTTTTTGAAGCCAGTCTCGAGCTCTCGGGCGCCGCGCCGCCGCCCGCCGCCGCCGCCGCCGGCGCCGGGTCCCGCGAGCACCTCCCCCCCGCCGCCCCGCCCGTCCGCGCCCCCGCCCGCCGTCTGGTACTCGATGGCCGTGGCCGCGTCCTCGCCGTCGAACTCCCCCGTGTCGAGGCAAAGCAGCACGTCGCCGGGGAACACCGCGGCCGCCGCGAGCGTCGCGTCGTCGCAGTCGACGCTGTCGCCCGCGGGGCCGAGGTCGACGGCCCTCGCGGCGGCGGCGGCGGCCTGCGTCGCGGCGCGCACCTGGGCCGCCGAGGGCCCGCCCGGGGCGGCGCGCTTGGCGGCGCCGCGCCCGCCGCCACCGCCGCGCCCGCGCCCGCGCCCACCGGCCACGGTGGAAGAGGGGGCGGCGGGGTCGGCGGCAGCGGCGGACGCGACGAGACCGTCGAGCGCCGAGCGCGCAGCGGCGTGCGCGCCGGCGCCGAGCGGGCGGCCGCGCGCGAACAGGACGAGCGAGCGGGGGTGGGCGTCCGTGGCCTGCCACAGCAGGCACTTGAGCTGGCGCAGGGTGGTGCGGGCGCCAACCTGCAGGGTGGTGACGCCCTTGCGGGCGCGGCGACTCTTGCGCTCGGCGGCGGCCCCGGCGGCGGGGTTGGCGGCGACGGCGGCGGCGGCGGCGGCGGCGGCGGCCGCGAGCGCGGCGGCGTCGCCGTTTTGGCCGCCGCCGCCGCCGTTGGCGAGGGCGGCGGCCGCGCCCGCCGCGGCCGCGGCGGCGGCCGCCGCGCCCGCGCCCGCCTGCTCCTGGGCCGCGCGCAGGGCCGCGGGCAGCTCCTCGACCTTGTCCACCATCTGCACGAGCACCTCGGCCTGGTCGTACGAGAGGGCGGCCTGGCGCGCCTCGGCGTCGGCGCGCCGGAGCGCCTCCTCGCAGAGCGCCGGCGCCGCCCCGGAGGGCAGCAGCCAGGCGGGCGCAGAGCGCTGCGCGGCGGCGGGCCCCTGCCGCCACGAAGAGGGCGGCGGCGCGCCCGCACCGCCGCCTGCGGCGGCGGCGGCGGCCGCGGCGTCGCCGACGATCAGGCGCGCGCAGAGGCCCTGGGCGATGGCGGCGGCCTGCGCGCGCGAGAGGGTGCGGTGCGTGGCGGTGATGGGGTTGTGGCCGCCGTTGCCGTTGCCGTTGCCGTTGCCGTTGCCGCTGCCGCTGCCGTTGTCGTTTCCGTTGCCGCCGCCGCTCGGAGTCAGCTCCTCCTCTCCCGCCGCGGCCGCCGCCATCGCCCCTGTGTGCTTCTGCTGCTGCTGCCGCTTGTTCTGCGCACCGCCGCCGCCGCCGCCCGCCGCGCGGGCGCGGCCCGTGTCGCTGCGCTGCCCAAGGCCCGCCCAGCCCGTCTTGGCCTCCTCCTCCTCCGCCTCCGCCTCCTCGTCCTGTTTCTTGTCGCGGCCGCCGGCGCCCTTGCCGCCGCCGCCGCCGCCCTTGCCGCCGCCGCCGCCGCCTTGCCGCCCTTCCCTCTCCGCCCCCCGCTCCGCCTCCGCCTCCGCCTCCGCCTCCGCCCCCCCCTCCGCCTCCGCCTCTGGCCCGTAAAACATCTGCAGCGCCCGCCACTCCCCCTCCGACAGCACCCGCAGGGCGTCCGTCTCAGGCGAGGCCTGCGCGTAGCGGCCCCGGCGGCACACGACCGCCGGCAGGCGCGCGGCCAGGCGCGGCTCGCCCGGGTGGCACGAGCAGAGCAGCGGCGCCATCGCGACGCGCAGCGACGGAGGGCGCGGCGGCGCGGCGCCGGCGGCCGCCAGGCGCGCGGCGGCCGCGCTCGGCGACGACGATGCGCCGCCCGGGCTGTTGCGGCCGCGCGAGCCGATGGGGCGGGCGGCCGAGGCGAAGGCGACCCAGGAGCTGACCCAGTCGGACGGCACGAGGTAGTAGGTGCCGCCGGCCTCGAGGCTGAGCGCGGCGGCGGTCGCGCCGCCGCCGCCGCCGCCGGCCGCTGCGGCGGCGGCGGCGCCGCCGCCGCCAGCGCCGACGCCGCCGCCTCCCGACGCCACGGCAGAGACGGCCAGCGCACGCAGCTCGGGCGCCGACAGCTCGACGTCCGCGCGCTCCTGCCACAGGGCCGCGTCGCCGCGCGCCGCCTCGGCCGCGCGCAAGCACTGCGCGCACTCGCGCGCCTGGCCCGCGGCGAACGTGGGGCAGTCTGCGGGCGGCGGCGGCGACGACGGGCTCGCGGCGGCGGCGGCGACGGCGGCGGGAGCGCCGGCCGGCCCGCTCCGCCGCCCTCCTCCTCCCCGCTGCTTTTGCTGCTTTTGCTGCTGCTGCTCCCGCTGCTGCTGCTCCCCGTCCGACGCGTCTAGCACCACGACGTCCTCCTTCTCCCCGCCGGACGCCGCCGCGACGTCGCGCTCGCGCTCGCGCGCCTCCTCGGCGCGCCGGCGCGCCGCCTCGGCGTCGCGCCGCCACAGGCGGACGATCAGGCGCCACGCCTCGCCGGGCACGGCCGCGCGCGCGCCGCCGCCGCCGCCGCCGCCCCCGCCTGCGCCGCCGCCCACCGCGTCCTCCGGCAGGAGGCCGCCGTGCGGGCACACCAGGCTCGAGGCCGGGGCGGGAGGAGCCACGAGCGGGGACGCGCCGGCGGGCAGGCCGGCGGCCGTGAAGGGGCCGCCGCCGCCGCCGCCGCCGCCGCCGGCCGCGCGCCGCAGAAAGGCAGACAGCCACGCTCTTCCGACGAAAAACGCCTCTCCCTCGGCCTCTCCGCCGCCGCCGCCGCCGCCTCCGTGCGCCTCGTCTTCTTCCTCACCGTCCACGCTCATAGGCCCGCCAGAGGTCAGGTCGACGACGCCGATGGGCGGGGGCCGGCGGCCGCTGCCGCCGCCGCCGCCGCCGCCGCCTGCGGTGCCGCCGCCCGCCGCGCCGCCGCCGCCGCCGCTGCCGCCGCCCCCCGCGCCCGTCGCCGCCGCCCGCTCCATCCCCTGATAGGCGAGGATCAGCTGCGCGGCCGTGTCGCGCTCGAGGCGCGAGTCCCCGCCCTCGGCCGCGCGCCGCAGCCGGCCGCCCAGGCACTCGGGGCACGCGTCGCGCCCAAGCGCCAGCTCGGGCCCGCCGCCGCCGCACTCGGCGCGCAGGAGGCGCCACGCCTCCCGCGACAGCAGCTTGGCGCCGCAGGGCAGCGACGACGGGTCGAGCCGGCCGTGCGGGCAGCGCAGCGCTGCGCAGTCGACAGGCGGCCCCGTTCCGCCGCCGCCGCCGCCGCCGCTGTCCGTGGGCGGCGGCGGCAGGGCGTTGCACCACTCCTCGAGCCAGGCGCGCGGCACGAGGCGCCCGCCCAGGCCGTCGACGTCCGCGGGGACGGGGGGCGGCGCGGCCGCCTCCTCCTCCCCCTCCTGCATGCCGCCCTCGCCGGCCGGAGCCGTGCCCGCCGCCGCGCCGCCGTCGGCTGGCGGGGCGGCGACGGGTCCGCCCGCCGCCAGCACGGCGCGGACGGCCCGCTGCCGCTCGAGGCGGCGCGCGGCGGCGCCCTCCTTGAGCGCGGCGTAGTCGGCGCAGGCGCGCGCAAAGGCGTCGTGGGCGGCGGCCACGGCGGCGCTGGCGTCGGCGGGCAGGGCCACGAGCGCCTCGGCCGGCGGGCGCGCGGGCAGGTCGCGCGGGGCGGCCTCCTCCTCGCCGCCGTCTTGCTCGTCGGCCGCCGCCGCCGTCGCGTCTGCCGCGACTACCGCTCCCCCCGCCTCTGCCTTGGGCCGTTTCCTCTGCTGCTCGCGGCCTGCCGCCTGCCCGCCCTCCGCGGCGGCGACGGTGTCGTCCGTCATCACCTCGTCGCTGCCGCCGCCGCCACCACTGTGCGCCGCCGCCGCCGCCGCCGCCGGAACCGCCTTGCCGCCGCCGCCTCCCCCGCCGGCGCTGGCGCCGCGCGCCGCCGCCGTTGCTGCCGCCGCCGCCGTCGCCGCTGCCTTTGCATCCTGCTTGCGCCGGCGCTCCTCCTCGGTGCGCGCGTCGGCCGCGCGCTGCAGCAGCCCCGCCGAGTCGGCCGCGGCGGCCTCGGCCGCGCTCTCGGGCGAGGGCGAGGACGCGGGCCACCCGCGCGCCTTGTAAACGAGCATGTAGGCGTTGGAGCTGACGATGTTGACCGTTGCAGGATCAACAACGGCGGCGGCCTTGCCGCCGGCGCCGCCCTTGCGCGCGGGCGTCGCCGCCATGGCGCCGGCCTCGCCGCCGCCGCCGCCCGCCTCCGCCGACGCGGGAGGCATCGCCCGCTCCGCCCCGGCCTCCTCGGAGGCGCCCTTGCCGTCGGCCACGCGCTGCTGCTTGCGCGGGGGGCCGCCCGCGCCGCGGCCGCGCCCCCCGCGCCCGCGCCCGGCCGCCGCTGGAGGCTTTCTGGCGCTGCCACCCTTGCTGCCGCCGCCGCCCTCGCCGCCCTCGCCGCCCTCGCCGCCCTCGCCGCCCTCGCCCTCGCCCTCGTCGCGGCCGCTGGCGGGCGCCGCCGCCGCCTGCCCCGCCGCCGTCGTGCCGTGGTCGGCCGGGTGCGTCGTCGGCAGCGGGCCCATTTCGACGACCTCCTCGTCGTCGCAGCGGAGCCAGCACGCGGGGCCGGGCCCGCCGCCCGCCGCGCCCGCCGCGCCCGCCGCGCCCGCCGCGCCCGCCGCAGGCGGCGCCTCGCAGTCTGGCCGGCGCACGTGCGCGACGTAGTGGCCGTGGCTGGCCGAGCCGCCCTTGTGAATGAGCACGGCGACCAGGTCGTACGTCCCCACCGGGCCGCCGAGGGGCCCCGTCGTCTCGCTAAAGTTGGCGCCGCCGTCGCCGCCGCCGCCGCCGTCGCCGCCGTGCCGGGCGGGCGCGTAGGCGGCGGGCGCGGCCGCGCGCGCGAGGGCCAGCACGTCGCCCAGCGGGAGCACGAGCGGGAACGAGAGCTTGTCCGTCGCCTTCTTCTTCTCGAATTTCTGCGGGTGGTGTGTTGCGGTGTCGGGCGGTCGAGGGGGGAGGAGCAAAATGCGGTCGGTCGTCAGAGAAAGCGTTTCGGTTTTGGGCGCCCGAGAAAGGCCCGTGCACGACGGGCGGGCGGGCGAGCGCCGCGCGCGCAAAACAACGACCAAGCCCCGAAACCGGTTCCCAAATGCCAGCGGCGACACAAAGGAAACAAAAGAGTCCGCCTGCCTCGCACCTTGACGTCGAACACGAACCGCTGCAGCGACAGGCACAGGTACGGCGGGCACGCGCGCAGGACCAGCTGCCGCGCCGCGTCGCGCCGCGCGCCGCCGCACCCGCGCTCGCACGCGACCCGGTTTCCGCCGTCGAGCCGCTCCTCGGCGAGCGCGCCGACCAGGCTCTCGGCCAGCGTGCGGAAGCCCTGGACCTGCAGCGGCAGCTCGTAGTAGTCGGTGGCGCGGCGCGAGGCCTCGCTGCTCAGGCCGCACGAGGCGCAGGTGGTGGCGTAGGACGCCGCGCCGCGGAAGAGACGCGGCACCGCGCCGCGCGCGGCGGCCGAGCGAGACCGGGCCATCACGCCTTCTAGTTTCGCGAGCAGCAGCTTCAGAAACTCCTGGCCGTCCTGCTGCACGGCGTGGTCGATCTGCAGGGCGCGGGCAAAGTCGGTCGGGTCGGCGGCGGCCCAGGGCCCGTACTCGAGGGCCAGCAGGAGCGAGCGGAGCTCGGCGACGGCGGCGCCGCCGGCCGGGCGGGCGCCGCCGCCGCTGCTGCCGCCGCCGTTGCCGCCGCCGCCGCCGCCGCCGCCGGCCGCGCCGCCGCCGCCGCCGCTGCCAGCCGCCGCGCCGCCGCCGTCCTCGAGCACGGCCGGCTCGAGCGCGTACAGGCCGCGCGTGAAGGCCGGGATGGCCGCGAGGAACTGCAGGGCCGCGTTGACGTAGCAGGTGTTGCCCAGGTTGCGCAGGCCGGCGGGGGCGGCGAGCGACTGGTTTTTTTGTTTTGCGTTTCCCGTGTTGAGGAGCGGCGAATGAGCGATCGAGCGAGCGACGGCGACACGGCCGCGAGGCGTCTCTCGCCTTTTTCCCCTCGTTCTTCCCCCCACTTATCCCCACGCCCTTCCCCCCAAAAACAGACGTCCGTGCTCACCGTGCGCGCGTTGTCGCGCGGGTCCGGCCCCAGCCCCCCCAGCACCGCGCTCTCGCGCTGCCAGAGGCCCGTCTTTTTCCACCCGCCCTCTGCCGGCACCAGCGCGCACAGGCAGCGCGGCGCGTCGCGCCGGTTCTGGCGGCAAGGGCGCTCGGCGCTGCAAGGGGCTTGGTCGGCGCCCAGGAGGCGCGCGACCGTCTCGACGTCGAGCTGCTCGCCCGCGTCCATGCGGTGCAGCAGCGCGCGCGCCTCGTCCGGGTCCATGTCGGCCTCTCTTGACGCCGCGTTCCCCGCCCCTCCCCCCCCTCCTCCTCCTCCTCGTCCTCCTCCACCCCTGCCCCCTCCTCCTCCCCTTCCTCCTCGTTTGGGTGGCATGCTGCGACGGCTGCGGCGTCGATGCGCCCGCGAATTTGCGCGAGAGGGCTCAAGGCGGCGAAGGCGCGCTCAGTTGACGGGCAGCGCGCGGGCGAGGGTGGGCGGATGCGTTGGGGCGGGACGATTCCAAAACCTTTCTTTCGATGACTTTTGAATGCTGCAATTTTGCGAGCTGCTGTGCGTCGAGTGATGTGGTGAGGCAGCAGGTTGAAGCACAAGCGCATGTTTCGGCGCCTGCTGTCGTGCGTGCGTACGTCGGGGCAGCAGCAGCAGCGGCGGAGGCGGAGGCGTGCTCATCTTGAGAGAGGGGTGAGAGACAGGGGCAAGCGGCGGCGTCGGCGTCTCTGCCGGTGTCGGCGCCGCTGGTCCGACTGCTAGACTGCTTTGTCGCCGCCCGCACATCCTTCCGATCCCAAACGTGGGACATCAGGCTCTACCGACGCAATGAGAAACCATTGCCCTAAAGTGTACAATAGGAAAATAAAAGGGTGCCCGCAAAAGGCGAGAGCGTCCCCGCGCCGTCGCCCGGCGCCGCCGCCGCCGCCGCTCGGCGACCCCTAGAAGCTCACTCGCGCCGGTGGATGCCCTTTGCCGAGCACTGGCTCCCCGCCAGCACGCGCACGTCCGTCACCTGCACCCGCAGCGGCCGCGTCAGGCACCAGCACACTTGGTCGGCCACGTCGGCGGCGACCAGCGGGTCAAACCCCGCGTAGACGGCGTCCGCTTTCGTCCTGTCGCCGCCGAAGCGCGTGGTGCTGAAATCGGTGTTGACGGCGCCAGGACTGACGGTCGCGACGCGCACGGCCGACGCGACGAGGTCGTGGCGCGCGGAGGCCGCGAACGCCTCGACGGCCGCCTTGGACGCGCAGTAGACGCTGCCGCCGGCGTAGGGCTCGTGCCCGGCGACGCTCGACAGGAAGACGAGGTGGCCGGGCCGCGGGGCGCGCGCGAGCATGCCGCGCGCGGAAGATCGAGTCAGCGCGACGACCGACGCGACGTTGGTCTCGAGCACCGTGCGCGCGTCGCCGAGGTCGTTCTCCGCGACCGACGCGACGCCGAGCGCCAGGCCCGCGTTGTTGATGAGGATGTCGATCTCCCGGAATCCTGCGGGCAGCCCATCCGGAACCAGCGCCTCGGCCTGCCGCGGGTCGGACAGGTCGGCCGCGGCGGTCGCCACCTCGAGCGCCGGGTGGCGCGCGCGCAGCGCGGCGGCGAGCCGGTCGAGGCGCGCGAGCCGGCGGGCGACTAGCACCAGGCGGCAGCCCTCGGCGGCCAGGCGCCACGCGAGGGCCTCGCCGATGCCGGCCGACGCGCCGGTCAGCAAAACGGTGGTGCCGGCGAGGGACAGCACGTCGTACGGGGCGGGAGGCTGGGGGCAGTAGTCGTCGTCGGCGGCGGCGGCGGCGACGTCGGCGCTGGCGGCGGCGGCGGCGGCGGCGGCGTCTGCCATCGGGCGTGACGGGGCGCGATCAATCGATCGGCGGGGTTGGCGTGCGACGGCGATTTGGTGCAAGGGATGAAACGTTCGTACACAGGCAGGGGAGGGTCGTATATGGGTTCCGCGATGGGCCTGCATCGATTGCGGGATTGGTGTGTGTGGACGGCGATTTGACGAATGAATGAATGCAAAGCTCGAGGGAGAGAGAGAAGAAGAGACAGGCGTGAAAACGACTTTCTTTCCTCGCCTGCGCCCCCGCTCACAAACCAACGCCCTCCCGACCGTCGCGACCGTAATCACGACACCCGAGCAACGCACCAACCCGACGACCACAAGCAAGGGAGAGCACCGCGTTTCTGGTTTTTGAAAGGGCCCAGACAGCAAGGTACGCCACCCGCTCATCTCGTTGCGACCAACCATCCCCGCCCGTTCCGACCCCGATCTCCACCACCCGTGCGTCCGGGTCCCTCGCTCCGGGGACGCTGGAGCGGGCTGGCGAGGCGATCGCAAAGCGACAAGAAAGAGAGGGTGTTTGTTGCAGTTGGCTTTGAGGGAGCGTCGCGCGCGCGCGTTCAGCTCAAGCCGCATCTCCTGATGCGCTCACCGACGCATGCTCCACGCAAGCGCCGACTGCCGTCTCGCGACTCCCAACGAACACCACAAGCGCAGGTAACAGAGAGAGAGGCCGACTGTCGCGCCAAGCCGCCAACGCCGGGCGCGCCGGCAAACGGTCGAGCGCGGGACCGACCGACCGGGCGCGCTGTTGGCGAGACGGGCCGCGCCCCCCTTCCCTTTCTGGCGTCGCCGACTTGGCAAAGGAGCAGCCACTTGAAACATGCAGCAGCCCTACTACGGCGGGGCGCCGGCGCCGCCCCCCGGCGTGTACGGCGCGCCGCCGTCGCCTCAACAGCAATACCAGCAGCAGCAGCCGCAGCAGCAGCAGCAGCCGCAGCAGCAGCCGCAGCAGCAGGCCCCCGGGCGCCCGGCGGCGTACGGGGCGCCGCCCGGGCCCCCCCCTGGCGTCAGCCATCTGACGGCGGGCATGCAGCAGATGGGCGTGGGCCCGCCGCCGCCGGCCGGCGCGCCGATGCAGCAGCAGCAGCCCTACGGCGCGCCGATGCAGCAGCAGCAGCCCTACGGCGCGCCGATGCAGCAGCAGCAGCAGCAGCAGCAGCCCTACAGAGCGCCGCCGCAGCAGCAGCAGCCGGCCATGGCGCCGCCGCAGGGCGGGGGGCCGCTGCCGGCGTCCGGCTACCTGCGCCCGCAGGCCCCGCCGCACGGCGCTTACGCCAACGGTGGCGCCCCGCGGCCAGCCATGGCCAATGGGCCCATGCAGCCGCAGATGATGCAGCAGCAGCAGCAGCCGCCGGGCGCGCCGCGGCCCGCCCCGACGGCGACGGCGACGGCGACGGCGACGGCGACGGGCGGGCCGCCTCCGTACGCCGCAGGGCCCGCAGCAGCAGCGCCGGCGCCGGGGAGCTACGGGCCCGGCCCCGCAAGGCCTTTGGGTCCTGCGCCCGTGGCAGCAGCACCAGGGGCCTACGGAGGCGGCGGGCCGCCCGCCGCCCCGTACGGCGCCTCCCCGCCGCCGCCCGCCGCGGGGCCGGCGGCGGCGCCGCGGCCCCTTGGGGGCGCGCCGGCGTACGGCGGCCCGGCGGCGCCCTACGGCGGTCCTCCGGGGCCGGCGGCGCCCTATCAGCAGCAGCAGCAGCAGCAGCAGCAGCATCAAATGCAGCAGCTGCAAATGCAGCAGCAACCGGGCGGCGGCGGCGGCCCTCCGATGCCGCCTCGGCCGCCGCTGCCGGGCGCCGGCGGCGGCCCCGGCGGCGGCTACGGCGCCCCCTCTCCTCCCTCACCGGGAGGCGCCTACCCCCCGCCCCCGGGCGCGCAGGCCGGCCCCCCCGGCGCCTACGGCGGCGGGCCCCCCAGGCCGCCCATGCCCGGCGCCTACCCGCCGCCTCCTCCGGGAGCGATGATGGGAGGAGGGGGGCCGCCCCCGCCCGGCCCCCCCGGCCCCCCCGGCGGCGCCGGCGCGCCCCCGCCCGGGCTGCCGCCGCCGCCGCCCCCCGGCGGGCCGCCGCCCCCGGGCGCCCCGGCCCCCCAGCACTTCCACGCCCACGCCACCGCCCCGGCGCAGCGCATCGACCCGTCGCAGATCCCGCGCCCGGCCCCCTTCTCGGCGCCCAACTCTGCAAACGCCCGCGCCGTCGTCTTTGAGACGCGCCTGCCCTCGGGCCAGCACGCCGCCCCGCCGCCCGCCGCGTCCCCCTTTTGCGTGCGCGACCGCGGCGCCGCCTCGCCCCGCGTCCTGCGCGCCACGGTCAACGCCGTGCCCTGCACGCAGGAGCTCGCGCGCGAGGCGGGCATGCCGCTCGCCCTGGTCGTGCAGCCGCTGGCGCTGCCGGACCCCGCGGACGACCCCGTGCCGCTTGTCGACCTCGGCCCGCTCGGCCCCCTGCGGTGCGCCCGCTGCAAGGCCTACGTCAACGCCTTCTGCCGCTGGGCCGAGGCGGGCAAGAGCTACAGCTGCAGCCTGTGCGGCCACGCCAACGCGTGCCCCGAGGCCTACTTTTGCTATTTGGGGCCCGACGGCCGGCGGCGCGACGCCGACGAGCGCGCCGAGCTGTCGCGCGGGACGTACGAGGTCGTCGCGTCCGCCGAGTACTCGGTGCGCCCGCCCATGCACCCGACGCACGCCTTCGTGATCGACGCCACCTCGGCGGCCGTGGCCACGGGCGCGACCGCCGCCGCGTGCCAGTGCGTCGAGGGCGCGCTCGACTCCGTCCAGGGCGGCGAGGACGCGCGCGTCGCCGTGCTCTCGTTCGACGGCTCCGGCGTGCACTTTTTCCACGTGGCCCCCGGGCAGCAGCAGCCCGCCATGCTGGTGATGGCCGACCTGGGCCAGCCGTACAGCCCGATGGCGGCGCCGCGGCAGCTGGCGCCCGTGGTGGCCGCGCGCGCCGAGCTCAGGGACCTGCTGCTGGCGCTGCCGGCGATGGCCGAGGCCGGCGCGGCGGCGGCCGCCGGCACGGCCGCGGGCGCGGCGTCGTGCGGCGGCGCGGCGATCGAGGCGGCGGTCGAGCTGCTCAAGCCGACGGGCGGCAAGGTGCACGCCTTCCTGGCGGGGCCGCCGACGGTCGGCAGCCGGACGGTGCGGGCGCAGGGCGGGGCGGCGGGCGGAGGCGCGTCGATGGCCAACGGCGGCCCTGCCTCTGGTGGCGACAAGGGCGGCGGCGCGGGCGTCGGCCTGCCGCCCGCCGACGCGTCCTGGCAGGCCCTCGCCTCGGACGCCGCCGAGTTCAACGTGTGCGTCGACGTCTTCCTCCTCGCCCAGGGCCACTGCGACGCGGCGTCCCTGTCGGCCCTGACGCAGACCACGGGCGGCTCGCTCTACTCCTACTGCCCGTTCAGCCCCGGGGTGGGGGCAGCGGCCGACAACGGCGGCGGCGCCAACGGCGGCGGCGTCCCAAACGGCGGCGGCGGCGCAAACGCCGGCCCGAGCGGCAGCGGCGACGCGGACCAGCTGCTGAACGACCTGCGCTGGAACGTCGCGCGCCCGCAGGGGCTCGAGGCCATCCTGCGGGTCAGGGCCTCGACGGGCGTCGACGTCGAAGGGTACTCCGGAGCGCTCTACAAACCGCTCAACTCTCCGACGGATGTCTACCTCCCCGCGGTCGACTGCGACAAGGCCGTCGTCGCGCGCCTGAGCCTCACGGAGCGCCTGGCGCCCGGGCAGGAGGTGGTCCTGCAGTCGGCGCTCCTGTACACGTGCGCGGACTCGAGTTCAACTGGAGGCGGGGGGGGGATGCGCGCGGGCGGCGGCGGCGGCGGGCCGGCTGGCGGCGCCGACCCGAGGCGGCGCCGCATCCGCGTTGCGACCATCTCGCTGCCCGTGGCCGACGCGGCGGCGGCGCTGTTCAAGGCGGCCGACCTCGACGCGCAGCTGGTGGCAGGGGCGCGCGCGGCCGCCGCCTCCCTATTCGAAAGCCCCCTGGCGGCGTGCCGCGACGGCACTTTGGCGCGCGCCACAGCCGTGCTCGGTGCGTACCGCCGCCACTGCGCGACGGCAAGCAGCGCCGCGCAGCTCATCCTGCCGGAGGCGCTCAAGCTGCTGCCGCTCTACACGCTGGCGCTGCTCAAGTGCCCGCTGCTGCGCTCCGACGCCCGCGCGGACGAGCGGGCGTGGTGGCGGGCGGCGCTGTCGAGCGGGGGGTGCGGGAGCGTGCCGGGGCTGCTGCACGCGCGGCTGCTGCCTTTCCACCGGCTGTACTACGCGGGGGCGGCCGGCGCGGCGGCGGCGGCGGGCGCAGCGGCGGCGGGCGCGGCCGGCGGCGGCGCGCCGGCCCTGGGCAGCGCCGCCGCCGCCGCCCGCGACCTGGCCGCCTTTCTGCAGGCCGCCCTCCCCCCGCCGCGCCCCCCGCTGCCGCTCCCGCCCGGCGCGCCGCCCGCGCCGCCCCCGCCCCTTCCGCTGCCCGACGCCCTGCCGCTCAGCAGCGAGGCGCTCGAGTCCGGCGGCGTCTACCTCGCGGAAAACGGCGCCGACGCCCTTCTCTTCCTCGACCGCGACGCGCCTGCCGAGATTGTGCGGCAGCTGTTCGGCGACGCCTTCCCCGACGCGGACGCCCTGTGCCGCGCGCCCCAGGCCCCTCCCTTGCTGGCGCTGCAGCGGCACGAAGGTGGCGGCGGCAACCTCGCCTCGCCGCCCGCGCCCGCGCGCGCGCTGCTGGCCGAGCTGATGGCGCGGCTGCGCTCCTCCCGCGGCGCGCACATGCGGCTGCGCGTGGCGCGGCGCGGCGACCCGCTGTGGGAGCCCTTGTTCGGCGCGCTGCTGGCGGAGGACCGGGCGCCCGCGTCGTCCGGCGGGGGGATGTCCTACGTGGAGTTTCTGTGCCACGTGCACCGGCAGGTGCAGAACCGGATGAACTGAGGCAGAGAGGGGGGGCGGGATGGACAATGAAGATAAAACGCTGCGACCTCGCGCTCGTCAAAAGTAAGGCCGGGCAACGGTTGTCCAAGACGCGCGATATCCTCTCTCTCTCTCTGGCGGCCGCGATCGCGGTCGTCGGTCGCCCGACCCTTGCCTCCCGTCGTCGCCCGTCCTTTCTCCGTTCTCCCTCCTTCTGGTCCGCCTCTCGCCGGCACGCCCATGCGAGGAACCGACGACGAGGCCTGCCATGGTGGCGGCGCTGCGGACGGCGGACGATGCCCGAGCGCCGCCGAGTGAGGCCGTCGTCTTTTTTTCCCTAGCGTGCGCCCGTCGACGATTAACGGCGGCGAGCGCGCGATGCCATATTTGCCCCGCCCTCCGGATCCGCAGCACTGATCGATCCGACCGCCCCCAGCAACGCAATCCTCCGAACCCCGTCTTTCATCGCCGCCACGCGATCCTCCTCAGCCGCGCCTCATACCGCACGGAACGGTGTGTCTGTCGTGGACTTGCAAAAAAAGCAAAAAGGAAGAGAGGCGACAGGCAACCTCCCTCGTCACGAATAGGTCCCCCCAACCGAAAGAATCAACTCCGGCGGTATCCTATATAGAAACATCCGGCGCGCACCCTCACCCCGGACAACTGACCGAGCGCGGCGCGACCACCCAAAACTTTCCTTAAAACACAACTCCCTCGCGCCGCGCCGAACCGCCTCCCTCGCCCCGGGAAAACAGCCCAGAGGTGCCGCACGGGGCGCCCGAGCTGGTCCCGCGCAAGACCGCGCGACTGTTGGGCCCGCGCGCGCCCGGTCCGAACCGGGGCTTCGCGCCGGCTTCCCAAGCACGTGTCTCAGAGCTTCGCGACAGCGCCGGCAACCGCAATGGCCGCCTGGCCTTCCCCGGACGGCCTCGGCGGCATCGACTTTAGCGCGTTCGGGGTCGGGCCGCCGCTGCAGCCGCAAGCGCAAGCGCAGCAGCCGATCGTCGGCGGCGCCGCCGGCTCTTGGGGCGCCGCCGACGGCGCGGCGGGCGGCGGCGGCGGCGGCGGCGCGCTTCACTTTGACCTCTACCCTCAGCAGCAGCAGCAGCCGCCGCAGCAGCAGCAGCAGCAGCAGCCGCTGCTGCAGGCCGACGCCGCCTCGCAGATGGGCTCGTCCTGGCAGAGCTACAGCCTCGCCGGCGCCTCGTCCTACTCGCGCGACCCGTTGGCGCACGGCGGCGGCGAGCACGGCTGCGGCGGCGGCGGCGGCGGCGGCGGCGGCGGCGGCGCGGCCTCGGCGCTCTGCCCGCCCTCGCTGGGCGCGCCGTCGTCGCTCCTGCAGCAGCAGGGCGGCGCGTCCTACGGCGGCGGCCTCGGCGCGCTGGGCGGGCGCCCGCCGCTGCCGCCGCACCAGCAGCAGCAGCAGCAGCAGCAGCAGGTGGGGTCGTTCTTTGCGCCGCCGCAGCAATACCAGCAGCAGCAGCAGCCGCAGCACAAACCGCAGCAGGCAGGCGGGAGATACGGCGGCGGCGGCGGCGGCGGATGGGTCGGCCCGGTCCAGCAGCGCGGCGGCGGCGACGGCGACCGCAGCACGCACGGCGGCTCGCATTTTTTTGGCGGCGTCCCGCACCCGCCGGCGCCCGCGTTTGCCGCGGCGGACGACGGCGGCGCAGCAATGCGGTCGGCGTCGTCGGCGGCGCTCAGCGAGCTGCTGGCCGCCGCCCTGCAGCAGCAGCACGGCGGCGGCGGCGGCGGCGGCGGCGGCGGCGGCGGCGGCGGCGGCGGCGGCGGCGGCGGGCGCCTGCTGCAGCAGCAGCAGCAGCAGCAGCAGCAGCAGTTCCGCCCGCCGTCCAGCATGAGCGGCGGCGGCGGCAGCGGCGGCGGCGGCGGTGGCGGGGGGGGGTCGGGCCACTACGGCGGCGGCGAGCCCCTGCACCTGCCCATGCACCTCCCCCAGCAGCAGCAGCAGCAGCAGCAGCAGCAGCAGGGCGGGTACGAAGGCGGCGGCGGCTCGACGGCCGCGGCTGCGATGGCGGCCGCAGCAGCAGCCGCCGCAGCAGCAACGATGGGCGGCGGCGGCGGCCCCTTTGGCAGCAACGCGTCCCCGCCCCTCGTCAACCCGTCGCCCTCGGGCGGATCGCTCGCGGCGGCGGCGGCCGCCGCCGCCGCCGCCATGGCCGCAGCCAACGCCCACCAGCAGCAGCAGCATCAGCAGCACCACCACCACCACCAACACCAGCAGCAGCACCAGCAGCAGCACGGCGGCGGCGGCGGCAGCCATCGCGGCGGCGGCGCAAGCCTCAGCGGCGGCGGCGGCGGCGGCTCCCACTCCAACAGCCTCATCGCGTTTGGCAGCCTCGGCTCGGCCAGCGGCGGCGGCGGCGGGCCCATCGCCATGTCCGGCAGCCGCGGCGGCGGAAGCGGCGGCGGCGGCGGCGACCAGTACGCCATGCGCCCCGCCTTTGCGTCCCCCAGGGGGGGCGGCGGCAGCGGGGGCTTTGCCGGCCCGAGCAGCGGCGGCGGCGGCAGCAGCTTTGGGCAGGGCTTGCTGGCGTCGGCCGCCTCTGGCGGCGGCGGCGGCGGCGGCGGAAACGGCGGCGCCAGCAGCGCCTCGGCTGCCGCCGCCGCCGCCTCGTCCGTCGAGGCCCTGCTGCGTTGGATCGCGTCCATCCCGCCGCACGAGACCGTCGCCCACGCGGCCGCCAGCGCCGACGGCGCCGCCGTTGCCGCCCTGCTCTGCAGCCTCGACTCTTCCGCGCTCGCCGCGCTGCTCAAGGAGATCGGGCGGCAGCACCCGGGCGGCGGCGGCGGCGGCGGGAACGGCGGCGGCGGGGAGAGGGGCGGCGGCGGCGGCGGCGCCTCGGGCCCCGGCAGCGCCCCGGGCGCCAACTCGCTCGCGCGCTCGGGCAGCGCGTCGGGCGCCGGGCTCGGCCAGATGCAGCACCAGCAGCAGCGTCAGTCGCCGCCGCGCCACAGCGGCGGCGGCGGCATGGCCGACGGCCAGCAAGGCGCGGGCGCCTCGTCCTCGGGCGGCGGCGGCGGCGGAGGGCCAGGCGCCCCCGGCGGCGGCAGCGGTAAGGGCGGCGGTAACCACGGCGGCGGCAACGGCAGCAACAGCGCCAACGGCGGCGGAGGGGGCCACGCGCCGCCGCCACCGCCGCCCGGCGCCCGGCGCGCCGCCGAGGTCTTCGACTTGGTGCGCGCCGGCGCGCGCGCCGCGCCGCTCGAGTACGGCCACCTGCTGGACGTCTACAGCTACACCACCGCCATCGCGAGCTGCAGCGCCACGCAGCAGCTCGCGCGCGCCATGGAGCTCGCGGGGGAGATGCGCGCGCGGGGCGTCCCGCGAAACGTGCACACCTACACCGCGCTCATAAACGTGTGCGTGAAATGCAGCGAGGCGGCGCTCGCGCGGGACGTCTACGGCGCCATGCTCGGCGACGGCATCGCGCCGAATCTAGTGACTTTCAACACGCTCGTCGACCTGCACGTGCGCACGGGCCAGTGGCGCGAGGCGGTCCGCGTGCTCGACACCCTCGAGTCGGCCGGGATACGGCCCGAGGTGCGCACGTACAACACGATCATCACCGCCTGCAATAAAGCGGGGCAACCGGAGGAGGGGCTTAGGGTGTACTACGAGCGAATGGCGGCGGCGGGCGTCCGGCCGACGGCCACGACCTACACCGCCCTGATCAGCGCCTACGGCAAGCAGGGGCGCGTCGAGCGCGCCATGGCCGTATTCGAGGACATGGTCGCGCGCGGGTGCGAGCGCAACGTCATCACGTACAGTAGCCTGATCGCCGCGTGCGAGCGGGCCGGGCGCGCCGACCTCGCGCTCGAGCTGTTTGCGCGCATGGGACGCGAGGGCTGCGCGCCAAACGTGGTCACTTACAACAGCCTGATCGCCGCATGCGCCCACTCTGCTCCGGGCGACGGCTGGGCCCGCGCGCGCGACTGCTTCGGGCGCATGCTTGCGCAGGGGCTGACGCCGGACGCGATCACGTACGCGGGCCTGGTGGCGGCGCTCGAGCGGGGCGACCAGTGGAGGCACGCTTTGCGGGCGGCGGCGGCGGCGGCGGCCGCGGGCTGCTCGCCCGACGCCGCCGTGCACAACGCGCTGTTCGAGGCGCTGTGGCGCTCCGGGGTGCTGGCGGCGCAGATGCGGGCGCTGCAGATGTGGACGGCGGCCAACCGGGCGGGGCACTTTCGGGTGTACCACCACCACCACCACGGCGGAGGAGGAGCAGGAGGGCAGGCCGGCGCGGGGGGCGGCGCGGGGGGCGGCGGCGCAATCATGGGAAACGGCGCCGCGGGCGCGGCGGCGGGCGCGGCGCCCTCCTCCTCGTCATCCCCGTCGCTGGGCGACGCCAACGTCTCGCACCACTCGGCCGTAGCGCTCACCTCGGGCGCCGCCATCGTCACGCTGCTGCGGTGGCTGTGCGACGTGCGCCACCGCGCGGCCAAGGAAGGCGGAGGCGGCCAGAGCGGCGGCCCAGGCCTGCGCGCGCGCGTGGTCTTCTCCTTGCAAAAGGGTAAGGCCTCGCGCGCCGAGCAGCCGAGCGCCGTCATCTGCGCGCGTGTCGCCTCCCTCATGCGCGGCCACGGCTCGCCGTTTTCCGTCGCCCTAAGCGGCACCCTCCCGAGCGAGCGCGGCGGCGGCGGCGGCGGCGGCGGCGGCAGCGGCAGCGGCAGCGGCAGCGGCGCGCCCTCGGGCGGCGACGCGGGCGGCAGCGGCAGCGGCGGCGTGCCCTCGCCGCCGTCGTCCGGCAGGCCCCCGGGCGCCTCGTTGGCCTTCGCCTCCGCCTCGGCATCCCCCTCGCCTCCGCCCGCGACCGTCCCTGGCAGCGTGGGTGGCGGCAGCGGGGGCGGCGGCGGCTCCAGCGGCGGCAGCGGCAGCGGCAACAACGGCAGCAGCAGCGCCGCGACCGTCCTGTCGGCCGACTCCCAGGCGCTGCTGTTGTGGCTGCGCTCGCCCGCGTTCGCGCCCCTGGCGCACCTGGTGCACGCCCCCGCCGTCAAGCGCATGGCCCTCGAGCACCTGTGCGGCGAGGACGGGGCGTTCGAGGCGCGCTGCTCGGACGCGTGGCAGCGCCTGTCGCGGCGCGACGCGGCGGCCTCGGCGGCGCTGCTCCGGCTGCGCGCGGGCGGCGGCGCCGACGCCGCGGCCGACGCCGCGCGGCGCCTCGAGGCCGCGTGCCGCCGCGCGCTCGGCCCCGCCGCCGCAGCCGCCGCTGCCTCCGATGCTCGCGCGGGCGACGGGGTCGTCGGCGCCGGCGAAGACGCCGCCGCGTCGGTGTCCGCGTCCGCGTCGTCCGGCTCGCTGCTGGCGAGCGCGGGCGTGAGCGCGAGCGCGGCGCTGGGGCTGACGGCGATGGGGGACGAGCTGCCGCTGCCGCCGCCCTCGCCCTCGTTGCTGCCGCCCTCGCCCTCGCCCGCCGCCGCCGCCGCCGCCCCCCCGGCCGCCGCCGCCGCTCGCTCCGGCCCCGGCCACCGCGCGCTCCACACCGCGCTCAAGCAGGCCGAGCGCATGCACCTGTCCCAGGATGCCGCCTACGACGCCGTCGAGCTGCTGCGCGCGGCGTTGTCCGCGGCCGCGGCCGCCGCCGCCGCCCGCGGCGAGACGGCCGCCCCGCCGCCGCCGCCGCCGCTCGCCCCGCGCCTGTGGCGCCCGGCCGTCGTCGCGTGCCTGCTGGCCGCCGCGCGCGAGGGCGCCCTTGCCGCTGCTGCCGGCGCCTGCGGCAGCGGCAGCGGCGGCGGAGGGCCCCCCCCGAGCGCCGTCCCCTCGCCCGAGCTGCTGGCCCTGTCGACGGGCTACGACGCCGAGGCGCTGCGCGAGGCGGGCGAGGCGGCGCGGCAGCTCGCCGCGCTCGTCGCGGGCGCCGCCGCCGGCTCGCGGCCGCCGACGCCGCCCGGCGGCGAGGCCGGCGGCGCGGCCGTCGACGGACCCGGCCCGCGCGGCGCGCGCCCGGCCGCGCGCCTCCTGCTCGAGCGCCTCGGCGAACCGCACCTGCAGGAGCCGCGCCTGGCCGCGGCCGTCGAGGCGGACGTGCGCGCGCTCGCCGGCCACGCCGCCGCCTCCGCGCTTGACGCCCTCTCCCGCGGCGGCTGCACTGGCGGCGCCAACTACGCCGCCGCCGCGGCGCCGGCGTCGCCCTCGTTCCCGCCCTGCGCCTCGTTCCCGCCCTCGTTCCCGCCCTCGTTCCCGCCCTGCGCCTCCTCCTCCTCCTCCTCCACCCGTCCCTGCCCGTTGCCCGCCCTGGCCGCGGCCTCCCCCGCGCTCGCCGCCGCCGCCATCGTCATGGCCGTCCGCGCGCGCCGCGGCCTCGTCCCGGCCTGGCCAGCCGCCCTGCAGCAGCTGACGGGCCTGGCGTCGCCGGACGGCTTCCCGGGCGAGCCGCCCTTTGCGGCGGCCGGCGCGGCGGCCGGCAGCGGCGCCGAGCTCGGCGCCGCCGCGGCGGACGCCGCCGCCTTCCTGGCCGGGGCCCCGGCCGGCGCGCCGGCGCGCTCGGCGCTCGGCCCGCCACCTGACGCGGCCCTAATTGAGGCCGAGGGCGCGGCGGCGGGGGCGGCGGACGCCCTCGGCCTGCCGCCGCCGCCGCCGCCGCCGCCGCCGCCGCGCGCGCCGCTAGTGGCGGTGCCGCCGCCGCCGCCGCCGCCGCCGTTCCGGGCGCCGCCGCCGGCCGCAGGCGGCCCGGACTTGCTCGCCCACCTCGAGAACGAGCTCCACCGCATGGGCATGTGAGTGGAGCGAGAGCCTCGGGCTCGAACAGACCAACCTGCGTTTCATTCCTGGACATATCTCCTTTCTCAGAGAAACACAAAACAAAAAAAGAGCGCCCGCGCTTTTGCTTTCGTCGCTGGCGACGACGGCGAAGACGGCGCCGCGCCTGGCGAGCGAGACCGCCGCCCCGCTCTCACGCCGAGCAACACAACACAAGAACAACAAGAGCAGCAGCCACCTCCACGGCGCACCATTATTTTTTCGCCGCCGATCCCCCCCCCTCCCTCCTCTTGACCCACCCTCGCCCCGTTTTGCTGGACCCGCGCGCGCGGCGGAAAGCGGGGGGCCCTCTCTCCCCTGACGCGCGCTCGCCGCACCCTCGCCCGCCGCCCGCCGCCCGCCGCCCGCCGCCCGCCGCCCGCTTGCGCCCCCTCTGTCTTTAGGCGCGCGCGCGGCCGGCCGCCGCCAGACGCGGAAGCGACACCCCCCGCAACTCCTCTCTCCGATGTACTTCCTCCAACCATGATGCGCCCCCCTCCGCCCCACACCTTTGTTTGACGGGCGCCCCCGAATCCGAAAGAAAAGAAAAGCTCCGACCGAAAGGAAGGCGTCGGCGACGCAAAGCAAACGGCCGCCCTCTTGTTTCCTCCCTCCGCCCCGCTTTGCGCTCCCTTTTCCCCCTCCCCCCCGCGGCTTGCCTGCCGAGCCCTGCGAGATCCCACACCAATTGTCACGGGAGGTCCATTCTCTCCCCGACCGCGGAAGCAGCGCCTGAAGTCACGAACGCCGGCAGCCGACCGAGAAAAAAAAACACAACGCGCAGCAACGCCGCATCGCGCGCTCGAATCCTGCCAAGCTGCCGCGCGGCCGCAGCACCGCCGGCGGCGGAAACGTAGGGCGGCGGTCCGCCGCCCTGCATTTTCGCCCCCCCACCCCTCTTTTGGATCCTGGTTCCAATATTTCCCCTCTTGTCCGTTTTTTCCTTTTTTCCGTTGTCGCGCCGCCTGTCCCCCCCCCCCCCCGCCCCATGCCCCCCTTGCCTGGCCCGCCCCCCCCTTCCCCGTCCCCCCCCCCCGCCTCCGCCACGCCCGTCTGTCTTTGAGAATAAATTCCGCCAGCTGCCGCGGATCGGCCGCCACCTCATCCCCTTGTCCGAAGAGGGCGCCGCCGAACGCCCCGCGTTCCCATGTCCTGTTCTTCGTCCGCCATTTCGTCTCGTCCTCTCGGCAAACAACCCCCCCCCCCCC
>Ga0105053_10003301_pt1 | contig 24639 bp, 16 predicted proteins | sample BON01_FD_78093 | JGI IMG/M metagenome (GOLD analysis project Ga0105053, IMG submission 78093) | Freshwater microbial communities from Lake Bonney liftoff mats and glacier meltwater in Antarctica - BON-01 | ecosystem: Environmental > Aquatic > Freshwater > Ice > Glacier meltwater | place: Lake...
CCGGGGGAGGAGGGGGGGGGGGGGGGGGGGGGGGGGGGGGGGGGGGGGGCGTTGCTTTTTGGCCGCGGGGGTCGGGCGGCGGCGGCGGCGGCGCGCCCCGCCTCGCGCTCGCCAATGGTCCGCGTCCGTCCATCGCATTCGGGGGGGGGGAGGGGGAGGGGGGGCGAGGCGGGCGGCGGAAGCAGGCGCCTCGCTGCCCGGCCTGCCGGCCCGCCCCGCCGGCGGCCGCCTCCCCCCGCCCCTTTGCGTATCGCCGGCCAGCGAGCGCGCGCGCTTTGCGCCCCTGCTTCTTCCACCTCTTCTCCTTCAGGCGCGCGGCGCGGCGGCGCGGCGGCGCGGCGACGTGGCGCGCGCCTTGGGCGTGGCGGCGGCGGCGGCCGCCGCGCGGCTGCGTGGCCGCGCGGGCGACGTGGCGCGCGCCGTGGCCGGCGTCTTCGGCGTCGCCGGGGGCGTCGCCGCCGCGCGGCCGCGCGGCGTCTGCTTGTTTTGTTGGTTTTTGGTTTTTGTTGATGTTTTTGTTTGGGACGGACGTCGCGGGTTAGTCTTTGAGGAGGTGGCGCACGGACACTCGCACGGGGCGAGGAGACGGAGCGCTACCAACAGCTTGCTCGGGAAGCAAACGTCCAAGGCAGCGCCCGCCGCCGGCGCCGCCCGTTGTTGTGCGCGACAGCCCGCGGCCGTCGCCGGCGGCGACGGCGCCGCTGGGTCTCGCGCGCGCCGCGCGCTCTGGCCTCGCGCGCGCCGTGCTGTTCGGTCGCGTGATGGCAAGGACTCTGGTGGGAGGCGTCCCCGCCGCGCCCCACGCGAGGTCGGCGATGTGGTCTTGGCCTTTGCGCGGCGCCTCGCTGACGTTGTTGAATTTTTCCTCGTCGGGTCTGGGGGTACGAGAGGGAGAGGCCCCCCTCCTCCTCTCTTTCCCCCCCATGGCAGCTGATGGCCCTCTTCAATCGCGATCGCATCTCACCTTGGGCGCGGGCGACGCCGCGGGCACGTCGTCCAGGGCGACGGGCTTGCGCGCGCTGAGGAGTTTTACGTTTTTAGAAAGGGGGGGGGGGCAGGTCAGAGAGAGAAACTGTGGGAAACGCCCCCTCCTCACTCCTCCACGCACGCAGCAGACACACTCCAGCACTCACCGCGTGCTCCGGCGCACGCTCTTTCCGTCCTGCATGACAAAGTGCGTGCCCCCGGCGACGGCAGCCTGCCGCGAGCGGCGGCTGAGGGCCAGCACGAGGATGAAGGCGACGAGCGCCAGGAGCGTGGTCCCGCAGACGACGAGCAGCTCGCGCTCGCTCACGTCCTCCAGGAACGCCGGCAGCTCCATGGTTGTTGGATGGCGGGGGGGGAAGCGCGTGCACTTGTGTGTTTAGTGAGTCGATAGGACAAGTGACGGAGGTCGACCGTCGGCTTTGAACGCGTCGAGCGGCGGCGGCATCGGCAGCGGGGCGACGGTTTCCTCGTTCAATGTTCTCGCCGCCGCCCTCCACTGATCCCCTCGACAATCCTCGCAATCGTACTCTGAGCAACCTCTCGCGATCCTCCATCGCCGTTGGCGCGTCCCCAGTCTGCTTGGCAGGAGAGGGGACGGGGCAGAACAAACCACAAATTCCTTTTCCCCCACCACCATCCTCTCTCTCTCTCTCTCTCGCGCGCGCCTGTGTCCTTGTCAACAGTAATCCGATCGATCTCACCATGGCGATGACGACGACGACCACGACGCGCGGCGCCGCCAGCGCGGCCGCCGCCGCGCCCCCTTGCGTCCCTCGCCCGCGCGCCCCCGCCGTCCGCGGCGGGGTCCTCGTCGCGCGCGCCGCCGCCGCCGCCGCCCGCCCATCGCCGCAGCGCCCGCCGGCCGCCCGCCGCGCCCCGGCCCCCCCGGCCCGCGCCGTCCCCCTCCGCGGCCCCGCCCCCGTGGCCTTTTTTTTCGGCGGCAACAACAACAACGACGACGGCGAGGACGACGAGGTCTTCACGGTCGCCAAGCTGCAGGTCGGCGTCTTTGGCCCCGTCGCGCGTTTTCAAAAAGAGCTCGAGCGGATAGCTCGCGTGCTCGAGGGGCGCGACGACGACGAGGCGATGGCCTACGTGGTGCGGGGTGAGTCGGTCGGTCGCTTCCTCGCGTCGTGGATACTTTCCTATAGGAGGACGCTTGGTCGAGGGGGACGAGAAGGGGCTTTCGAACATTGAAGACAAAACACACAAGAAAGCGCGCCCTGCCCGCGCGCGCGCACGCTGGGCTTCCCTAGGCGCGCAACGCTCACCCAACACAAAACACACGCACGAAACTCAACCGATAAACACGCACGCAGAGATCTCCATCCTGCTGGCGCGCAAGGCCAAGTACTGCGCTTACGGCTCTTGCGCCCTCAAGTTCACCCCGGACCTGGGCGTGGCCGAGCGCAAGTTCAACGCCGTCGCGCTCGAGGAGCGCGCCAAGGTGAGGCAGGAGACCTTCTCGGTGCGCGGCGCGCGCGGCAGCCGCGCCGAGCGCGCCGAGGTGGCGCCCGGCGCCTTCGACGACGCGCCGGACGTGGGCCTCGACCAGTGGCTGTGCGTGACCCTGGTCTTCTGCGCCGAGGGGCGCCTGAACCTGGGCAAGGTGCGCACGGGCGAGGACCTGGCGCGCGCGCTCAAGGTTGCGGGGAGCGTCCGGTCGCGCGACGTGGTGGCGGTGGAGCTGCTTTGGACGCCCGAGGCCGAGGGGGACCACTACTCCAAGGACGAGCTGCTGGCGGAGCACCCGACGATGGCCACGTTTTAGGAGCTGGTGGTTATCACGCGGGTTTCGTCGTAATTTTGTGTAGAGCGAAAACAAAGCGCCTGGCGGCGCTTTCGCGAGCGCGGAAGGAGAGCGCGGGGGGCGCGGCGTCTGTCCGTCGGCAACAGCGGCCGCAAGCGCTCAATCAGGAAGTGTTCCTTGCTCGCCTCCTCACACTCTCACAACCACGAGACACACCCCTCACTCACACACCGTCCATCGCATAGCGCGCGACCGCGACCGACTCGGAGAGAGCGCGAGAGACAACCCGCTTGTCCCTCCCACAGAAAGAGAGAGAGAGAGAGCAAGCAGCACCAGCAAGCAGCAGCAGCATCATGCCCGCGATGCATGCGACCCGCGGGTGCAAGGGTGCGTCTTCGACGCGCGCAGCTGCCAGTACTGGTCGTGCGGGGCAGCGGCCCCCTGTTTCCGGCGGGCGATTCTTGAAAGAGAGAGAGAGAGCCCAAGAGCCGCCCTCGGCTTGCGGCGCGCAACTCTCCCCAGATCGCGCGCCTGCGCCGGCGTGCTGCCTGGAGAGAGCATCAGGCGCGCGACCCGTCGGACGGATTGCTCGCGCGCCTGCGCAGCGTCGCAGGAAGAGAGAGACAGAGAGAAAAAGAAGATGGTTGCCCCGCCGCCGTCGCCGCGCGCCCGCTCGTCGCTCACTCCACAGTCGCCTCGTCGTCGCTCCCTTCCTCCTCCCCCCCCCAAAAAACCAAAACCATCACAGTGGCCGGCGCGCAGCGCGTCGCCGGCCGGCGCGTGGTCAAGGTGTCCGCCGTCACCGCCGCGCCCGCCCGCACGCCCGCCAGCACCGGCGCGGTGAGTTGCTGGCTTCCCTTCCTCCCCCGCCCCCCTTTTGCCCCACGCCGAGCGCGCCGCGCGTCTCGCTTGCGCCGCCGCCGCCAGCCCCGTCCCCCGTATTTTTCTCAGCTCCAGTTGCTCAAAGCCACATCTCACCCCTCGAAACCTCTTCCCCACCCGGCCCCATCCCCTCATCCCTGTCAACGCACAACCTCAACTCAACAACAGGTCAAGCGCGCCATGACGATGACGGAGAAGATCCTCGCACGACACAGCGGCAACGCGGGCGGCGTGGCGCCCGGGATGAACGTGTGGACGCAGGTGGACAAGCTGATGACGCACGACGTGTGCGGGCCGGGGACCTTTGGCATCTTCCAGAAGGAGTTTGGCATGGACGCGCAGGTGCGTTCTCTTTGCTTGGTCTCGATGGGGGGGGCGTGCGTCGCCGCCGCAGCCGAGATCGTGTCGGCCGCGCTCGCACGCGCGCCGCCCCCCCCCTGCCTTCTTCCGTCCCGGCGCGTGAAAAAGCTGAACAGTACGACGCCCATCCTCCCAAACCAAACCGGAACACCCCAAAAAAACCAACAAAAAACAAAAAACCCGACGCCGACCAACATTTGACGACCTCCTCGATGTACGTGTACATAAATAGATCTGGGACCCCGACCGCGTCATCCTCATCCCCGACCACTACATCTTCACCAGCGACCCGCGCGCCAACCGCAACGTGGACATCCTGCGCGACATGGCCAAGAAGTACGGCATCAAGCACTTTTACGACATCACGGACCGGTGAGTGTGTGAAAAGGGGTCCCGAGAGCGAATGGGTCGGCGCTTTTTGTTTTGGGCTCCCGTCCCGCCGTCGCCTTTTTTTTCCGCTTCTCAGCGCTTCTCAGCGCTTTTTTTTCTCTTCCCAGCGGCGTTTTGTGTTTTTGTGTTGCGTCAGGCCGGCCCTCTTTCCCGCCGTCGCTGCTCCCGGCCCGGGCGGTGACACCTGTCCGTGACCGCATCACGCCCGCCTTCTCAAACGTACCCCAAGCTCACGCCAAACCCATCCCGCACCCTCTCCAAACGTTACGCAAACAACGCAACACGCCGACCGACCCGCCCCCCCCCCCCCCCCCAACCCCCCCCCCCCCCCCCCCCAACACGCCCCAAACAAACCAACACCCCCCCCCCCCCCCCCCCCCCCCCCCCCAAAAAACCCCACCGCGCGCAAAAAACAACAACAACGGCCGCAGCTCCGACTTCCGGGCCAACCCGGACTACAAGGGCGTGTGCCACGTAGCCCTCGCCCAGGAGGGGCACTGCCTGCCCGGCGAGGTGCTCTTCGGCACCGACTCGCACACGTGCAACGCCGGCGCCTTTGGGCAGTTTGCGACCGGCATCGGAAACACCGACGGTGAGCGCTGCGTTGTTTTTTCTCTTTTCTCTCTCCCCTGCATTCTTCCCTCCTGTTTCGCACGCAGGGACCCGCCCTTCTTGGACACGCACTCGCCCGCTCTCGCCATGGCTTGGCACCACCCCAAACTTCGCTGCGCACAACACCTCGCACAACGCCGCGACTCACGTAAACACGCCCCAACCAACAAACCACAAACACAACGACGACCGACGACGACGACGACGACGACGACGACGACGACGACGACGACGACCGACGAACCGACAAACCCGACGACGACCCGACGACGCCCCGACGACGCACCGACGCACCCACGCAACAAAATCCAGCCGGCTTTGTCCTGGGCACGGGCAAGCTCCTCATCAAGGTGCCCCCCACCATGCGCTTCACGCTCGACGGCGAGATGCCCGACTACCTGCTCGCCAAGGACCTCATCCTCCAGACCATCGGCGAGATCGGGGTGGCGGGGGCGACCTACCGGGCGATGGAGTTTGACGGGGACGCGATCCGGGGCATGAACATGGACGGTGAGGGTGACGAGGGAGAGGGAGAGAGACATAGGGGCGGGCGCAGAGAGAAAGGGCGCGAGAGAAGAGCAGCAGAGCGAAGGGTTTTGGTTTTCGAGCGTCTCTCGGCGCGTCTTTTCGTTCCAGTTGCCTTTGTTGGTGTTCGTCCCAGCACCCCCCCTGTTCTTTCCATCTGCGGGCCGGCGTCGCTTCCACATCCCCCCCGCCCGCCCGCCCGCCAACAAAGCCACTCACCCGACGCCCCCACCGCAAACACAACAACACAACACGACACAACACAAACCTTGAAAAAACAAAAAAACAGAGCGCATGACCGTGTGCAACATGGTGGTCGAGGCCGGCGGGAAGAACGGCGTGATCGCGCCCGACCAGACCACCTTTGACTACGTCGGCGCGCGCACCCAGGACGCCTACGAGCCCGTGTACAGCGACGCCGCGGCGACCTACGTCTCGGAGCACCGGTGGGATGTCTCGAAGCTCGAGCCGCTGGTCGCTGCGCCGCACTCGCCCGACAACAAAAAGACGGCGCGCTCTTGCGGCGACGTCAAGATCGACCGCGTCTACATCGGCAGCTGCACGGGCGGCAAGACCGAGGACTTTATGAGCGCGGCCAAGCTGTTCTACCGGGCCGGCCTGCAGGTGAAAGTGCCGACGTACCTGGTCCCGGCCACGGCCAAGGTGTGGGCGGACGTCTACGCCGCGCCCGTCCCCGGCTGCGGCGGCAAGACGGCGGCGGAAATCTTTGAGGCCGCCGGGTGCGTGACGCCCGCCGCGCCCTCGTGCGCCGCGTGCCTTGGCGGGCCGCGGGACACGTTCGCGCGCATGAACGAGCCCGAGGTGTGCGTGTCGACCACCAACCGCAACTTCCCCGGCCGCATGGGCGACAAGCAGGGGGAGATCTACCTTGCGAGCCCCTACACGGCAGCGGCCTCCGCGCTCAAGGGGAAGGTGTGCGACCCGCGCGACTACATGTGATTGTTTGGAACGATGTCATCGATCGACAACTTGATCGATGTATAGATAAATGGATCTGCGATTGGTGTCGAGAGCGGCAGAGAGGGCAGAGGGAGCGCTGCCGCCGCCCGCGTGGCGTTTTTTTTCAATTTTCGTTCGCGTTCCTAGGGGCGGGGGGGGGCACCATAGGAGTCCTAGTAGACGCGCCCTTCCCCCCCCCCCCCTCCCCTAAAACTGCAATCACTAGACACAGCGACGTCGACCAAGGCGCGCGAAGCAACGCAGCGCCCCAGATGCGCGTCCGTTTTTTGCTGCGGCCCGGAAAGAGCGCGGGGCGGCGCTCGCTCGGGGCGCGCGCCCGTCGATTTGTGCGTCTCGCGGATTTTTTGCAAAAATTGAATGAAATAAATGCTGCTGCTGCTGCTGCTGCTGGTGCTGCTGTGCCTTTTTTTGTCTCGGCCCATGACTGTGCTCCAATCTCACGCAAACGCGACCTGCCACGTCTTGTTGGCCGCGAGCAGCTCGTCGCCCTCGACCAGGCGGCCGTCGTCCAGCGCCCACAGGCCGACGGGCGGCGGCGGCGGGTGCGCGCCGCCCGCGCCGCCCGCGCCGCCTCCGCCTCCTCCTCCTCCCCCCGCTTGCTGACGCTGCTGCTGCTGCTGCTGCTGGTGCTGGCCGCCCGCCTGCTGCCACTGCGCGAGCAGCGCCATCGCGCTCCCGGGCACGGCCAGGCGCTGCGCCAGCGCCGCCTGCAGCGGCGGCGGCGGGGCCAGCACGAGCCGCTGCGCCACGAGCGCCTGCCAGCGCGGCGCGGGCTGCTCGGCTGCGACGAGGCAGAAGCCGGCGGGCGCCGCCGGCCACCCGCCCCCTCCTCCCTCGTCGCTCGAGCGGCGCCGGCCGCCTCCGCCGCTCCCGCCGAGCGGCTGGCGCGTCACGCGCGCGCGACGCGTCACGACGGTCGCCACGCGCAGGCGCTCCCCGAGGGCCGCGACCAGGTCGGCGGCGGCCGTCTGCGCGCGCGTGTGCGACAGGGCCGGGCCGCCGCCGCCGTCCGCCGGGCCGCCGCCGCTGCCCGCGCCCGCGCCGGCGCCCCCTTGCCCCGCCGCGCGGTCGTGCCAGGCAAACGCCGCCGCGCCGTCCATCAGCAGCAGGCGCCAGCGCCCCCCGACGCGGGCCATGCGCTCGGGCAGCGCCGCCAGGGTGGCCAGGAGCTCGAGCGACGAGCGCGGCTGCGCGACGTGCAGCCGCTGCAGCAGGGCGGACGAGGTGAGCAGCGCCTCGGCCTCGGCCGCCGCCGCCTCCTGTTCGCGCTCGCCCTCGTTCTCGCCGTCGCCGTCGCCCGCGCCGCCGCCGCCGCCGCCGCCCTTTTCGGCGGCCACGGCCGCCGCGTACGCCCGGTAGGCCGCCTTGGCGTGCGCGCCGGCGACGCGCAGCAGGCGATCCAGGCTGAGCTTGCCGTCCATGTCGAGCAGCACGGCGTGCTGCTGGTGGTGGTGCTGCTGCTGCTCCTGCTGTTTCCCCTCGTCGCCCGCCGCCGTCTGCTCGTCCCGCCGCCGCTGCTGCTGCCGCCTCTGCCGCCGCCGCCGCTCCGCCTCGGCGAGCGCGGTCGACACGAGGAAGCGCGCGGCCACGTGGTGCAGCAGCTCGCTCTTGCCCGACCCCGTGGGGCCCACCACCTCGAGCACGCGCGCGGGCCGCAGCGGCGCGGCGCCGCGCAGGCCCGATGCCGCCTCGTGGGCCGCGGCAGCGTCGGCGCGCACCGACGAACAGGCGCCGCCGCCGCCGTCGTCGCCGCCGCCGCCCTCGCCGCCGCCGTCGAGCGCGATGGCCTCGGCGCGCTCGCGCCGGCGCAGGTCTGCCGCCGTCTCATCCGCGCGCCCGGCCCACCCGCTTTCGAGCAGCTCGCGTCCGAGACGGTCAAAGTCGTAGAACGTGAGCGGGGGAGGCGCCATGCGGCATTTGTCGAGAGGCGAGAGGCGAGAGAGAGGGGGTTCAAAACAGCTGTCCGCTGGTTTTACAGGTTTCGCCGATTCGGGAGAAGGTGCGCGAGGAGGAGTGATAGAGATAAAGGTGGCGAGAGGCGATCACGACGAGCGCGCGCGCGCGCAATGGCTCGTTTTTGATCCCAAGAAAAAAGCGACGCGGGCGTTCCTTTTTGCGAGCTTCGCGCGCTCGCCACGCCTAAAATAAAAGCGACGCCTCCCCCCTGCGGAAAAAAAACGACCAAGCGCCTCGTTCGTTCGTGCGCGCGCAGCTGCTGCCCCTCTCCCTCCCACCCGTCTCCACCCGGTCGCCATCATCAGGCGGTGTTCAGAGAAGTCACACCGCCTCGATCAGCGCGACCAGGTCGCCCGCTGCCAGCTCGTCGCCCTTGATCACCGCGACCTGCGCCACCCTGCCCGCCACGGGCGCGCACACGGCCGTCTCCATCTTCATGGCGGACAGGACGGCGAGCTGCGCGCCCGCGGCCACCGCCTGCCCGGGTTTCACCGTGACCTCGACCACGCTGCCGGCCATGGGCGCGCCGACGCTGCCGAGCAGCGCGACGTCGGCGCGCTCGCGCGCGGCGCGCGCCGCGCGCGGCCCTCCCGCGCCGCCGCCGCCGCCGCGCGCGGCCCCGGCCGCGGTGGTGTCCTCGACCTCGACCACGCGCGGCACGCCGTTGACCTCGAAGTAGACGTCGCGCTTCCCCGTCGGCTGCAGCTCGCCCACCGCCTTGAAGCGCACGTGCGTCTCGACCCCCCGCCCCAAGGCGATCTCGACCTCGTCGTCCTCGCGCAGCGGCGAGAGAAAGGCGGGCGTCGGCAGCCGCTCGACGGCGTCCGAGTAGCGCAGCGCGAACGCGCGGTACTCGTCGAACACGGCCGGGTACATGGCCGCGGACAGGACGTCGCGGTGCGTGATGGCCGACGCGCCGTCCGACGCGGGGTACTTGTCCCTGAGTCGGTTGAGTAAGGCGTCGAGCGCGAGCGGCGGCAGAGAGGCGCCCGGCCGCCCCTCGACCACAGGCCTGCCCTTCAGCACGGCCGCGCGCAAGGTCGCGGGCCAGCCAAAGGGCGGCTGGCCCAGGTACCCCTGGAAGAACTCGATGACCGAGGCCGGGAACGAGAGGTCGGCCGCGCGCGCGAGCAGCTGGTCCTCGTCAGCAATGCCGTTTGAGACCATGAACTGCGCGAGGTCGCCGACCACCTTGCTCGAGGGCGTCACCTTGACGATGTCGCCGAGGGCGCGGTTGGCGGCCGCGTAGGCGTCCTGCACGGCCACCCACTGCTGCTCGGGGGACATGCTGGCGGCGCCGCCGCCGCCGCCGCCGCCCGCCGCCGCGCCCGCGCCGCCGCCGGACGCGCCTCCCGCCGCCGCGCTGCCGCCCCCCGCCCCTCCTCCCCCTCCCCGCCCTCCCCCTCCCGCGCCCCCGCCTCCCCCCGCCCCGCCCCCCAGCGTCTGCGACGCCTGGAACTTGAGGTTGGTGTACTGCCCGCCCGGCATCTCGTGCCGGTACACGTCCGATGACGGCGCGAGCATGCCGCTCTCGAACTGGCCGTACAAGGCTCGCGTCCCCTCCCAGTAACGGCTCAGCTCCAGCACCGCCGCGGGGTCCAATCCCGTGTCGAGCTCGGTCCCCCGCAGCGCGGCGACGATGGCGCCCATGCTCGGCTGCGACGTCAGGCCGCTCATGCTGTCCAGGGCCGCGTCCACGATGTCGGCGCCCGCGGCCGCGGCGGCCAGCTGCGTCGCCACGCCCGTCCCCGCGCTGTCGTGCGTGTGCACGTGGATGACTAATTCGGGCCACCGCGCCCGCAGCGCGCCGACCAGCCGCGTCGCCGCCCGGGGCTTCAGCAGCCCCGCCATGTCCTTGACGGCCAGGGCGTGCACCCCGTGGTCCACAAGCGCCTCGGCCAGGGCCATGTAGTAGTCGAGGCTGTACTTGCACGCCGGGTCGAGCAGGTCGCCCGTGTAGCAGATGGTCCCCTCGGCGACGCCGCCGGCGGCCCTCGCGGCGTCGAGGCCGAATCGCAGGTTGTCCAAGTAGTTGAGCGAGTCGAACACGCGGAAGACGTCGACCCCGGCGCGCGCGGCCTCGTCGCAGAAGGCGCGCACCACGTTGTCCGGGTAAGAGGTGTAGCCCACGGCGTTGGCCCCGCGCAGCAGCATCTGGAAGGGGACGTTGGGCACCGCCTCGCGCAGCTGCTCGAGCCGGCGCCAGGGGCACTCGTGCAAAAAGCGCAGTGCCACGTCGAAGGTGGCGCCGCCCCAGCACTCGAGCGACGCGGCGGGGGCCAAAAGGTGCGCGGTCGCAGGCGCGGCGCGCATGAGGTCGTGCGTGCGCATGCGCGTGGCCAGAAGCGACTGGTGGGCGTCGCGCATGGTTGTGTCTGTGACGAGGACGCCCTTGTGCGCCCGCACGGCGCGCGCCCACCCTTCGGGGCCCTCGCGCAGGAGGACGGCGCGCCACCCGGCGGGAGGGGGGGGCGGGGGCAGGGGCGAGGACGGCGGGCCGGACGGGGCGTCCGTGCCGGTCGGCGACGGGCTCTGGCCGCCCGAGCGGGGGACGGCGGGCGCGGGCGGCGGCGGCGCGGCGGCGGCCGCGTGGCCGCCGCCCGGGATGGCGGGCGGCGGCGGCGGCGCCCGCTTGGGCGCCGGCCCGGAGGCGCCCGGGTGCCGCGCGCCGTTGACCCGCACGTCGGCCAGGTAGGCCAGCAGCTTGGACGCGCGCGCGGACGGGTGCCCCTCGAACCGGAAGAGGTCAGCGGCGTTGCGCTCGATGAAGCTGGTGGTGGGCGCGCCCGCCACAAACTCGGGGTGCCGCAGCACGTTTTCCAGAAAGGCGATGTTGGTCTTGACGCCGCGGACCTGGAACTCCCCCAGGGCGCGGCTGGCGCGCTGCACCGCGCGCTCGTACGTGGGGGCGGACGCGACCACCTTTGCCAGCAGCGAGTCGTAGTACCGGCTGACGACGTTGCCCGTCGTCACGGCGCCGTCGAGCCGGATGCCCGGGCCGCCGGGGACGCGGTACGCCTCGAGGCGCCCCGCGTCCGGCTGGAAGCCCTGCTCGGGGTCCTCGCTCGTCACGCGGCACTGCACCGCGTACCCGTTGGGCGGGGGCACCGACGCCTGCGACCCGAGACCCAGCTCGGACAGCCGCGCGCCGCCGGCGATCCGAACCTGCGCCTGGACAATGTCGACGCCCGTGACGGCCTCCGTGACCGTGTGCTCGACCTGCACGCGCGGGTTGACCTCGAGGAAGTAGTGCGCCCCGCGCGCGTCGACCATGAACTCGACCGTCCCGGCGTTGACGTAGCCCACGTGCCGGCAGAGCTTGACCGCGTCGGCGTAGAGTCGCGCTCTCACGGCGGCGTCGAGCGCCGGCGCCGGCGCCACCTCGACCACCTTTTGGTGGCGCCGCTGCACGCTGCAGTCGCGCTCGTACAGGTGCACCACGTTGCCGTGGCTGTCGGCCAGGATCTGGACCTCGATGTGCCGCGGGTCCTCGACGTACTTCTCGACAAACATGGATCCGTCGCCGAAGGCGGCCTTGGCCTCGGCCGAGGCGCGGACGAAGAGCTCGTCCATCTCGCTCGCGGCGCGCACGATGCGCATGCCGCGGCCGCCGCCGCCCATGGCCGCCTTGAGGATCACGGGAAAGCCGGCCTCGGCCGCGAACGCGCGGGCCTCGGCCGGGTCGAGCAGCGCCGAGTTGGTCCCCGGGACGACGGGAACGCCGCACTCTGCGGCGGCGCGGCGCGCGGCCGTCTTGTCGCCCATGGCCTCGAGCGTCTCGGCGCGCGGCCCGACAAACGCGATCCCCTCCTCGGCGCACCGGCGCGCAAAGGTCGCGTTCTCCGACAAAAAGCCGTAGCCCGGGTGGATGGCGTCGGCGCCGGACGACTTGGCGACGGCCAGGACCGCCTCCACGTCCAAGTAGCAGGCAACGGGCTGCATGTCGGCCGTCCCGACGCAGTAGGACTCGTCGGCGTTGTAGCGGTGCGGCTGCAGGCGGTCGGCGGGCGAGTAGACGGCCACGGTGCGCAGGCCGAGCTCGCTGCCCGCGCGGAAGACGCGGATGGCGATCTCGCCGCGGTTGGCGCAGAGCAGCTTGCGGAAGGGGAGGGGCGGCGGCGGGGGGGGCGGGGGCGGGGGCGGGGGCGGGGAGGGCGGGAGGGGTGCGGGGCTGCCGCCGCCGGGGGCGCCCTCGTCGGCCTGGCGTTGCGGGTTTGGAGGTTGTGTTATTATGCAAGGTGGGGGGGGGGAAAGGGTCTCGTGGGTGTTTGTGTTCAGTGAGCGGGCGGTTTCGTGAGCGGAAGGTTTGATGAGCGCGCGCGCGAGAGACGGGCGCGCGAGAGCGGCGGCGACAGCGACGAGGGCTTTGAGACGCTCGAAAGAGGGAGAAGGGCGGGAAGGCAATCGCGACTGGGCGGTCGGCGCTGCGCGGCGCAAGGCCGCCACCGGCGCGCGACCGAGGACCAACCCAGGCATGAGGGCGGCCCCCTCGGCGGACGGAGGGGGGGAGAACAACCCCAAGAGGAGAAGGGGAGGGACCATCTGTTGGCCCTTGTCGCAACCCAATCGGGCGCATCACGCCAAGCAACGACCACGCCGAGGCGCGCACTCGAGAGATCGACCGCCCGCCCGATCGCTCGCGCGATGGCTTGAACGTTGGCGCACCTTGCACAGGACGACGGCGCGTTTCCCTTTGGCCGCTCCCCCCCCTTGAGGGGCAGCAGGGGCTGGTGGGGCGGCGGTCCGGCGCGCGCTGCGGCCTGGGGCGCGCAGGGGCAGGGCCGGGGCGGAGAGAGGCGCAATGCCCGTCACCGCGCGCCCAGCCCCGATCGACGACCGCGAAAGCAGCATCGCTGCTTTCGGAGCTGTTGGCGGGCGCAGACGGGGTTTCAGTGGGTGTTTGGCACAAGCAAAAGAGATGAGGGGAAAAGGGGGGGGGGTCGCGCGTTCGTGCTCTGAGCAATCGGGCGTCACGGGTGCGCAGGGGGGGGGACGTGTGTGTGTGAAGGAGCAGGGATTGGGATAGGAATGTCGGCGCGCGCCGCGGTCTTTGTGCCGTTTCGCCGCTTCGTGCGTCGAGCGGTGTTCGCGCTCGTTTCGCGCGCAGGGCGCGGGAAGCCGGCGCCGGCTTTCTGTCCGCTTGTTCCTCTCGCTCCCTTGCACAACAATCGAGCACATCCTTTGCTCCTCCTTGCACTCTTTCAACCTCAGAGCAAGCCCCACCTTCCTCCCCGTTTCTCACCGCGTATTTCAGCTTCTCGCACGTGCGCAGAACACAGAGGGGACGAGACACGCGCGAGCAAACGCTTTGCGATGCCGCGCGCCGGTTTTGGCGTGCGCTGCTGCAGCGGCACGCTCGCGCTGCTGCAGGTGCGTACCAGTGCCTTTCTCTAGCGTCCTCTAGCGTCCTCTCCCTCTCTCCCTTCTCCCGCGCGCCCTCATCCTCTCTCCTGTGCTCTCGATGCGCGCGCCCAACTGGACGTCAGCTGGAGCGCGAGGCTCCCGTGCGCGCGCGCCTTATGACGTTCCATGCCCGGCGCGTCGAGCGGGAGACAAAAGCCCAGTGGCGTTCCCTACCCGGCGCGATGGCGGCGCGCGCCCGTCAGACGTCGAGCGCCGCCGTCGGCGTTCGCGCGCTCTCGCTCCTCTCGCCACACTCGCCCCTCTCGCCCCTCGGACCAACCGCCCGCGCTCCCGCCCTTTCGCCCTCGGACCAACCGTCCGCGCTCTCTCGCCCCTCTCGCCCTCCTCGGACCAATCGTCCGCGCGCCGCCGCCAACACGAACCCCCGAACGCAAGCAAACAATCAAAAACCAAAACGCCAAAAACAAACAACAGGTCGGCGCCGCCGTGGCCATCGGCGCCATCACTGCCGTGCGCCTGGCCAACGTCCAGAGCTTCCAGCAGGCCATCGGCGGGCTCGCCGGCACGCCCGCCGCGGGCAGCTCGTGCCTCCTGGGGTTTGACCCCGCGGACATGGCCCCCTGCCGCTTCGCCTACGTCTCGGCGATCGTCGGCGTCGGCGTGCCCGTGCTGGTCGGCGTGCTGCAGCTCGTCACGTGCGACATGTGCGGGTGCGGCGACGTGCTCGACTTCGTGGCCACCCTCCTGCTGGGCCTGTGGTGGATCGCCGCCTCGCTGGCGCTGTCGAGCGTCGCGGCGCGCGGCAACCTCGCAAAGCTGCCTCAAAAGGAGTGGCGGACGGCCGTCGTCGCGCTGTGCTGGTCGTCCGCAGGCCTTGCCCTGCTGGCGTTCGCGGTGCACTCGGGGCGCGTGTGCTCGCGCTGCTGCGGCAAGGGCCGGCGGAAGCGCGCGGGCGGGGACCTCGAGGACGGCGGCAACGGCAAGGCGGTGGGCGGCGGGCGGCGGGGCGCGCGCGCGCCGTCGGCCGCGCTCGAGCTGGGCGGCGAGGTCCGCAACCGCCCCTACATGCAGCATCAGCAGGGCGCGGGGGCGTCGTTCTCGCAGCAGCAGCCGCAGGCGGGCGGGGCCTCCGCGCTGCGCACGGGCCTCGACCAGCCGAGCTTCTGAGGACGACGGAGGGGAGGGGAGAGGGCGGCGCGCGGCCGGCGGGCGCACGTGTGTGTGCCCTCGCTCTCATCTCTTGTCTCTTGTCTCTTTCTCGCGCCGGCCGTTTGACAAAACAGAGGCCGCGGAAACATATCGATTTATTGTACACAGATATAGAAAAGAGGCGAGGGTGCTTCCCATCCATAGATAGCAGACAGATCCCCGTGTCAACCTTTCGTTCCTCGCCAACTGCCGTTTCCCGCCAAGCGGCGGGCGTCGGGCGTTCGTCGGAGGGCAGAGAGGCACGGGCGCGCCCGCCCTCATTTTTTCCCTCTCACCTCGCCGACACCCGCGGGAGCATGGCGACGGCCTCTGCGACGGCGCGCGCCACGGCGAGCCGGTCGGCCGTGGCCACCCCCGGCATCTCCACCACCTGCCTGAGCACCCCCTCGAGGCGCCCGGCGAGCCTGGCGCTCGCCCGCGCCCGCGCGTCGGCGTCGGCGTCGGCGGCGTCGGCGGCGGCGGCGGCGGCGGCATCGGCAACGGCGGCCGCGGCCCCCGTCTCGAGCGCCTGCACCCGGGCCTCGAGCGCCGCCGCGCGCCCGCGCTCGAGCTCGAGCTCGTCGCGCACGGCCGCGGCCTCGGCCTTGGCCTCGGCCACGGCCGCGCGCGACGAGGAGGCGACGGCGGCGGCGGAGGAGGACGACGACGAAGAGGCGTCGGCGGCGACGGCGGCGGCCGAGGCGGCGGCAGCGGCCGAGCCGTCGAGCTCGAGCGACGCCTCGCGCAGCCCCTGCCGCACGACGGCGAGCTCCGCGCCCACGTCCTGCATCACCTCGGCCATCATGGTCACGAGCGCGGGCCACGCGCCGCCGCTGCTGGGGACCGCGGAGGCTGACAGCTCTGCTCCCGTCCCCGCCGCCGCCGCCGCTGCCGCCGCCGCCGACGCCTTTGCCGACGCCCCTGCCGACGCCCCTGCCTCCTCCTCCCGGCGGCACTCGCGGTGCTGCAGCGACAGCTGCTCGACCGCGCCCGCGGCCTCGAGCATCAGCTCCTCCAGCCGGCCGACGTGCGCCTCGGCCGCCGTCACCTCGCGGCCCGCGCCCGCCAGGCGGCGCGCCAGCTGCAGGCCCGCGCGCTGGACAGAGGCGCCTAAGGCAACGAGGGCGCCGCCGCGCCCGCCCCCGCCGGTGCCGCTGTCGTTGCTGCTGCTGCTGCTGCTGCTGTTGTCGCCGGTGCCGGCGCTCGCCCCCCCGCCCCCACCGAGCAGCACGGGCACAAAGGTGCGCCCGCCGTCCTCGCGGCGCGCGGCCAGCTCGGCGGGCGGCACCAGCCGGTCGAGCGCATGCTGCCAGCCGGCACCCACGCCGCCGCCCCCGCCGCCGCTTGCCTGCGGGGGCGGCGCCTGCTCCTGCTCCTGCTGCTGTCCTTGCCTCTGCTGCTGCTTCTCCTCTTGCGCCCCCGCGTCCTCCCCGCTCCGCGCCTGCTCGCGGTCGGCCCGCATGCGGCTCACGGCCGCGGGCGCCGACCCCGCGCCGGACGCCTGCCGCGACGGCGACGGCTCGACGGCCGCGAGCGCGTCGGCGCGGCGCAGGGTGGCGGCGGGGAGCGAGGGCGGCGGCTGCGGCGGCTGCGGCGACGAGAGCGAGCGGTACTCGCGGACGAGCTGGTCGGGGGACCCGCTCCGGGGGCGGTTGCTGCTGCTGTTGTTGTTGTTGTTGTTGCTGCTGCTGCTGCTGTTGTTGCTGCTGCTGCTGCTGCTGCTGTTGTTGTTGTTGTTGTTGGGGCGGCGCGTGTTTGGTCCGCCAAAGCCGATGGCAGCCGCGACGTGCAGGCGCGACGACGGCGACGACGACGGCGACGACGACGGCCGACGGCAGCCACGACCGAGGTGCTGTGGTTGGTGTGGTTTCCGGGGAATGTGAGGGGATCAAAGGTGTGAGCGCGTTGCGACCCTCTCGAGGGGATGAGGGGCGGTTGGGAGTCCTCCGCTCTGTGATCCTTTGCCGCCCCACCCGCTCAAGGTGCAATCCCGCTGCCCCGCGCGCCAGTTCAGACGCACTTCACGCCGCCGACCAACCGACCCGACCCTCATCGGGCGCGCGGTCGCCTGCATCGTTGCCCCACTTTTTGTTTCTGTTTTTTCTCTCCAACTGTCTCCAACTGTCGCTTTCAAAAACGCGGAGAGCCGTGAGTAATCACGGGAGGGCGTGTGACGCGGTAAGTGCGATGTCCAATCAAATGCATGCCTTGGGAGAGAGAGAGAGACATGGGGGAGCGCACAAAGCGACTGGCTTGAAACGAGCGCCCGACGGCGTCGGGCCGACGCGCGTCGCCGACGCCGACGCGCGTCGCCGGCAACTGCGAGGCTCTCTTTCGTTTCCCCCTCCCCCTGCTCTGTCTCCTCCCTCACAAACACATTCCAAAACCAACGATGGGACGGCCAACCTGATGTGCGTTATCTTACACTCGTCGTCTATTGGCCGTCCCGTCGTCGCCGCCGCCCCTGCAAGCCGCCGCCGCCGCCCCTGCCACCGCCGCCCCAACGCTAGGCCAGCGAGAACTGCTCCGCCAGCAGACGCGTCGCGCAAGAGGCGAGATCGATCGGCGCGGACGCGTTGAGCGACGCGCGCAGCAGCAGCTCCGACGCGTCGCCGCGGCTGCCGCTGAGCCCTCCCGCAAAGATAAGGCCGGCGGGAACGCGCAGCGACTCCTCCGGGGCCTGCGCGCTCGGCGGCTCGTCGCCGGGGCCGAGCGGCAGCCGCGCGACGGTCTTGGCCTCGCCGGGGGGCACGGCGAGCCCCCGGGGCAGCCCCGGCAGCGACGCCGCGCCGCACAGCGCGAGAACGCTTTTGGGCACGTGCGCCACGACGGCGCCGCACTCGCCGAGCGCCGCGTGCACGAGGTGGCGCGCCTGCTCGGCCACGTCGGGGGCCGCGGGCGCCATCCGCGCGGCGTCGGCGATCTCCAGCAGGCGCGGCGTGTTGGCCGCCTTGAGGCCGACGGGCGCGACGCCCGAGATGCCCGTGTACGGTCTGCCCGACGGCGCCACCAGCGGCAGGGCGGCGACCGGGGGGGCGGCGGCCCCGGCGGCCTGCCCCCCGCGCTCCTCCTCCTCCGTCCCGGCCTGGACCGAGACGCCCCAGACGCCCCAGTCGGTGAGGCGGCGCGTGGCCGGGTCCGCGAAGAGGGCGATCGCGTCGTCGAGCGCGGCGAGCGGCGAGGGCGCCTCGGTCAGGCGCCTCTCGACGGAGCCGCCGAGCGCCCCGATCGTCGCGACGGCCCCGGCGGCGGCGGCGGCGGCGGCCGGGGGCTCGAGCACGCGGCTGAACACGGCCGGGTCGCGGGAAAGCAGCTCGCCCGCCTCGCGGCCGGCCGAGACGAAGGCGCGGGCCAGCTGCCTGAGCACTACCTCTGCCATCCTCAGTCTTCACTCGCGGAAGGTGGCCGAGCCGCCGCCGTCGCCGCCGCCGTCGCCGCGCCCGCCCGAGCCGTCGCCCCGCAGGACGGCCTCGCATCGGTAGCCCTCCCTCATCAGCGCAAGCTCGCTGATCCGGCACGTGTCTCCGGGCACCGAGAGGCTGCCGAGCGCGACCACGACGGCCCGCCGCGCGGGGCGCAGGCAGTCGTCGCCCAGGGGTATCAGCTCGGCGGCGTTGCTCTTCTCGGCGGCCTCTCCCTCGTCGCGGACGGAGCAGAGGACGGCGGCGACCGCGCTGATCTGCCCGGCTTGGAAAAGCGCGCCGAAAAGGCGGTCCACGTCCTCCGCGGCCAGACTCCACAGCAGCTGCTCGTACCCGGGCGGCGCGATGTACACGCCGACCATGGCGCGCCCGCGCATGTTGCGAAAAGCGACGCGGCTCGGCGCGGGCGTGGCCGAGGCGGCGGCGGCGCGGCGGGCGGCGCAGACGACGGGGTTGGATTCGGACGGCCGCGAAAGACCCGCGTGGCCGTTCGCACCCGTGGCGCCCGCGCCAGTCGCCGCGTAGCCGAGGCGGCGGCGGCGGCGACGAGGCCGCGCGGGGGGCTCTTGCGGGGGCGGTCGCCGCGGCGCTGCTCTGCCCGCCCCCGCGCGTCCTCCCCCTCCCCATCCTCCTCCGGCGGCGGGACGGTCATGCCCGTCCCCGTCGCCGGCGCCCGCGAGCTCATGTCTGCGCGCCGCGTGCGCGCCTGGCCGCCGGCGGCGGGCGGCGGGCCGGCGGACGTGGTGGCTGGCGGCAGCGCCGGACGGCGCCGCCTGCGCCCCTGGCGGCGGCGGGCGCGGCCGCCGACGCCGGTTTTTTTCCTATTCAAGTCAAAATGCTGTGGATGGTTTATCATCACTCGGTCACGCCCCCCCCCCTCCAAAACCCGCGATGCACGACCAGTGATGGCCATCTCCTCGTGCGCCGGGAGGTCGCGCGCGCGCGCCTCGAGCTCCGGGCCACGATACCAGAACTGTCCCTGTTTTTTGTTGTTTTTTTCTTGACGACTCACGACGCCTGCCCGACGGCGGCGGTCAAACGGCAGACGGCCGAACCAATTTTTTTTTTTTCGTTTTTTCTGGATTTTTCTAGGTCTTGGGCACGCCCCAAAATCTCCGGCGCACGTCGTGACAATCATCCTCGTCCGGCGCGCGGGCTCGCGAGACTCGGGTGACTGGAGGCGGCCAGTCTGCATCGCGTTTTTCTAAAAAAAAAATCGTTATTCGATCGGCGTGATGACTGATGACAGACGTCGGCGACGGCGAACGAGCGGACGGCCGAACCGATTGTTTTTTTTTCGTTTTTTTTGAATTTTTGTAGACCCCGGGCACGCTCCAAAATTTCTGACGCACGACCATCACTTTCTCGTGCGCCGGCGGATCGCAGGTCTCGGGCCCATAAAAACGAGTCTGCAGCTCGTTCTTGCTTTCCATTTTTCCGTCAATCGAACGACGACGACTCGCCGTCGACGGCAAACGGCGGACGGTCCAGCGGATATTAACCCTTTTTTTCCCTCAAATTATCATCTCTCGCCCGCCGTGTGGTCACGACCAAGTCTAAATGCTCTATGCAACATACCATCGTGACCGTATGTGTCGCCCCCATCGCCGTGCCCACCGCCCTTATCCTTGCTCCACACTCCTTTTTCTCCACGCCCCCAACTGCGCTTGCGCCGGAGAAAAGCGCGGGATTTCAAAATTCCTGGAGGGTCAGAGAGGGCCGGCCCCGCATCCGCCATCTCTCCGCGTCGCCGAAGGAAGAGTGAAGGAATCGAGCCGAAGCGTCAGTCACGTGGAGAGTCGAGAGCAGCGCGCCGCACGGACCGTGCTCTCGTGTATGACAGCTATCGCCTTGACGATAGCTGCTATCTTCAGTGTGGGCTTGCTCGCCGTCGCGAACGTGTCTTGCAGCAAACTGCAGAGTAGGATTCCCCTTCATGAGCGCGGCGCGCCCTTTTTCTTCGGTCGCCGCCGCCCGACGAGAAAGAGGGAGAGAGATCCGGCGCGGCGCCGCTCCTCCTGATTCTTTTCCCTCGCCCGCGGCGACCGGCGTATTTCGCGTCCGGAAAGAGGCTGGCTCGTTAACAATCACCCCTCATCATCCCGGACCACGCGCGGCAGCACGACGGCCACTACCGCCGCCACGTCGTCCAACTTGCCTCCGCGCGCCGCACCCGCCCCGCCGTCGCCCCCGCCGTCGCCCCCGCCCGCGGCCGCCCGGAGCATGCGGCGCACCAGGCCGAGGCCGAGGCCGAGGCCGCCCCCGCGCGCCGCCCGCGCCCGCGCCTCGTGCGCCTCGCGCGCCCACGGCGTCCGCGCGCGGGCGTCCTGGCCGTTGGCGGCGGCCGCGGCCGCGACGGCCTCGGCGGCCGCCGCCGCTGCCCGCCGCACGTCCGCCAGGCGGGGCGGCGGGTCGCGGGCGGCGCTCAGCGCGGCGAGCGGGGCGAGCAGGGCCGCCACGTCGGCGTCAAACAGGTTGTCGAAGACGCCGTCCGAGGCGGCGACGACGACGTCCCCGGGGCCGAGCGCGAGCGCGGCGACGGCCGCGGTCGCGTCGGCGGCGTCGGCCTCCCCGGGCGAGAGCCAGCCGGGCGGGCCGTCCTCGTCGTCCGGGCCGTCGTCGGCGAGGAAAAAGCCGCCGCCGTTTGTCGAGGGGCCAGAGGGGCCGGAGGGGGAGGAGGGGGGGGAAGCGCGGCTCGAATCCCACCCGCCGTCCGACAACGCAGAGGAGGAGGAGGAGGAGGAGGACCCCGCCCGCAGCGAGGGCGCCCCCGCCCCTCGCGCCCGCCGCCGCTCGCGCTCCCGCTCCCTATCGCGCCGCCACGCGTCCACGGCCTCGCCAGGGGGGCCGCCCAGCCACCCGAGCTGGAACGGCTGGTTGGGCGCGTGCTCGCGCACGGGCGTCGCGAACGACGGCTCGGCCGCGACGCCAGCCCCGCCGGCGCGCGCCGCCGCCCCTGCCGCCGCCGCGCCTACCGCCCCTGCCGCCGCGCCCCCCTCCTCCTCCTCCTCTCGGCGCAAGGTGTAGACGCGCAGCCCGGCGTCGCCGACGCAGGCGACGCCGAGGACGGGGAGGTGCCGGCCGGGCGGTCCGGGCGGCGACAGGAGCACGCCGACGCAGGCGGTGCTCGTGCCGGGCAGCTTGGTTCGATCCTGGGCCGCCGCGAGCGCCCGCCGCGCCGCCTCGGCCGCCACGTGCGGTGGCAGGGGGCCGCCGCCGCCGCCTCCCCCGCCCCTGCCGGCGGACGCGTCCGCCACGGCGCCGCGCGCCTCGGAGGCGACCTGGCCGCCGAAGCTCGCGAGCAGGCCACGGGCGTAGGCGCCCGGGTCGACGCCATCGGACGCCCACGACCCCACCCCGTCGGCGACGCCGAGGGCGCCCGAGAGCAGGAGCACGGGCGCCGGGGCTTGGCGGTCGCCGGCCCCGCCGCCGCCGCCGCCGCCGCCGCCCTGCGCGTCGGCGACGGCGTCGGCGTCGAGGACAAAGACGGCGTCCTCGCCGCCCGTGGCCACCTTGCGCGGGTGGGGGCGCAGGGCGCCGGCGGCAACGAGGCGCCAGGAGCCGACCGAGCGGGAGGCGGTGCCGGCGGCGGCAGGAGCGGCAGGAGCAGCCGGGGGGGCCGTTGTTGCTGCTGTCGCTGCTGCTGCTGCTTCTGCCGCGGCAGTTGCGGCAGCGGCTGCTGTGGTTGCTGCTGCTGCTGCTGCGGCCGCCTCCTTCGCCCGTCCGGCCTGCATCATTGCGTCCATGTTGGCCTGCTGCTCGGCCAGCTTGGCGCGCATGCGCGCCATGTCGGCCTCGATCGCGGCCTTGGCCGCGGCAGCTGACTCGCGCGCTGTTGGGGCGGCGGCGGCGGTGGCGACGGCGGCGGCGGCCCCTTGCTCTTGCGCGGCTGCCGCCTCTGCTGTTGCCGCTGCCGCCTCAGCAGCCACGGCGGCCGCCGCCGCTTCCCGCTCGCGCTCTCGCTGCTGCTGCTGCTGCTGCTGCTGCTCCAGCGCCTCGGCCTCTCGCGCCCTCCTATCTCGGTCGGCCGCCGCTGCTTCTGCTACCGCTGCGGCCGCTGCTGCTTCCGCTGCTGCCGCGCCTGCCGCCGCCGCCGCCTCTGCCACCTGCTGCTCGTCCGCTCGCTCGACCTCCGTCCCAGCCACCACCGTCGTCACTTGCACCCGTTCCTGCCGCTCCCTCCTTTGCTGCCCGCGCCTCCGCTGCTCCTCGTCGGCCTCGGCCGCCGCTGCCGCCGCCGCCGCCGCCGCCGCCGCGTCAGCGTCCTGCCGCTCGGCCGTCGTCAGAAGACCGCGGAAAACCAGCAGCGCCAGGCCCAAGAAGCCCAGCAGCACGACCGCCGAGGTGGGGGTCTCGCGCGGCGGCGGGGGCAGCCACTCGGGCCACGGCGGCACGGCAAAGTAGGGGCGCGCGGCTGCTGACTCCTCTGCGGCGTCGTCGGCGCCCCCGCCCCGGCGCGAGCGACGCCGACGCACCGCCGCCTTTGCTGGCTTGGGCTTGCGCACGCTGATGGCGGTCGCAGCGCCCTCCTCGGCGGCAGCGCGGCCTGGCTCTGGCACTGCCCGGCATGCGATCTGGAGGAGGGACGCGCGGCCTCTCGTGCCGACGACGTTTGATTTCGACGAGAGGGACTCCATCTTTCTCCCTCTCTTTGTTGGCAGTCTACGACATGTGGGGTCGCGAAACAGAGGCAGGACAGTGGCTGCGCGCTGCTCGACTTTGAGTGTGTGTGAGAGACGGACGTTTGTGTAGCGCGCTGATGCTCGTGGAGGGTGAGCGGACCAGATCTCTTTTGAGCGCGCGTCGTCGTCGGGCGTCGGTCCGTCGGCGTCGCCCCAAAACTGGCGCGCGCCGTCGCGCAGTCCGATAAAACCGAGACACCTGCTTCGCTCCGGCGAGCGAGCTGACGTATTACCTGTACACACCGACGCCGGGATCGGCACCAACAGCAGGAAGGGACCTCCTCAGACGGAGCAGCGGCAGCGAGAGGGCAGGGGACGACGACAATGGTGGACCTCGACCCGATCGCTGACGTCCTGCGCGCGCACGACGCCGGGCTCGTGCTGGTGGAGGGCTCCCTGGAGTGCTCCGGCCACGTGCTCCTCCCCTGGTTTGCGCACGCCGCCTTGCGAGGCGCCGGCGTCGGTGGGGGCAGGAGCGACACGGCGGCGACGCCGGCGGCGCTCGTCGTGCTCGCGGCGGTGCACCCGCCATCGGCGCACGCGGCCGCGCTGCGCAAGGTGCAGCAGCAGCAGCAGCAGCAGCAGTATACGCAGCAGCAGGGGGCGCCCATCCCCGTGATCTACGTGGAGCCGCGCTTCCCGGGCCCGGAAAACGAAGACGATGGAGATGAAGGAGAAGGAGAAGAAAGCGGCGGGCAGCAAGGCGGCGGCGGCGGCGGCGGCAGGTGGCTCGGCCGCCTGTCGCGCGACCTAGCGGCGGCGGTGGGGCAGCAGGCCGAGGCGGTAGGGGCGGCGGCATCCGAAGCAGCAGCAGCGGGAGGTCGAGGACGACAGCCCGACCCACCCGCCCAAATCACGGTGCTGGTCGACTCGCTGACGGCGCTCGCGGCGGCGGCCGACGCCGGCTGCGCCGCCGACGGCCGGGACGCCGCGCCCCCCGCCGCCGCCGCCGTCTGCGCCCCCCGCCCGCCGCGCGCGCACCTCGACTGGCTCGCCTTCCTCCACGGCCTCGCCAGCCTCGAAGCGCGTGCCCCCCTGGCCCGCGTGCGCGTCGTCGCCCTGTGCGCGGACGACGTCCCCGCCGACGCCGGCTGGCGCCGGGGCCTGCGGCACCGCGCCTCGGCGCTGCTGTTGCTGGCGCCCGTCGAGGGGCGCACGGCGGGCCTGGACGGGGAGCTGCGCGCCGAGGCGCGCGCGGCGCCCGCGGCCGGCGCCGGGGCCCGCGACGCGCGGGCGGGAGGCGCGCTGTTTGCGCCCGGGGCGGCGGCGGCAGCGGCGGCGGCCGGAGGGCGCGGGGGATGGCATGGCGGCGGCGGCGGCAATGGCGGCGGCTGGGCGGCGGCGGCGGCGGCCGACGGGTGGGGCGCGGGCCGCTGCTTCTTCCGCGCGAGCGAGCTGTCGCTGCGGTGGGTGAGCGAAGTCCAGAGCGCCGACCTGATGCGATGAGTTGCAAGCGGGATGCTGTTAAGAATCGGATGTGTTGTTACAGCGAGTGAGCAAGCACGGATGGAAACAGCAATCGCCCCAAGGCCGCCCCCCC
>Ga0105053_10003304_pt1 | contig 24628 bp, 18 predicted proteins | sample BON01_FD_78093 | JGI IMG/M metagenome (GOLD analysis project Ga0105053, IMG submission 78093) | Freshwater microbial communities from Lake Bonney liftoff mats and glacier meltwater in Antarctica - BON-01 | ecosystem: Environmental > Aquatic > Freshwater > Ice > Glacier meltwater | place: Lake...
ACGTTATCTTACTATTGCGTCTTACTTTGTGTCAATAAGCAGGAATATGTCTGGATGCCTGCTGATTTGAGGCGCACTATATCCTCATGCGACTTGATGAAGGGTCATACAGAGCCCTTAAAGTAGCCTCGGCACCGAAACGCTGCTTGGCTATCTCGATTACAAAAGTCGCTTCCCTGATGCGGTCAGCTGTTAGTCCGGGCATTTCGACAAATCCCATCCCGATAGCCGCGCCGATGCTATGACCGTACATGCCAGAGCTCAGGTAGCCCACGATTGCGCCATCCATGATGATCGGTTCATTGTGGTAAAGCAGGGGTTGCGGGTCATTCAGTTTGAACTGCACTAATCGCCGCTCGGGCAGACCCGCAGCTTGTTGGCGTAGAAATGCATCACGTCCGATAAAGTCGCCGCTATCTGGCTTGGCCGCAAAGCTAAGACCGGCCTGAATCAGGTTGTCCTCGGAACCTATATCGTGTCCCCAGTGACGGAAGCCTTTTTCCAGACGCAGACTGTTGACCGCATGCAGACCCACGTTACGCATACCAAACTCGGCACCGGCGTCTTGCAAGCGGGCAAAAACCCTGCACGTATCGCTGGCAGGCACAAAGATCTCCCAGCCCAATTCACCCACGTAGGAAAGACGTTGTAACCACACCTCGACTCCCGCGACTTCGGCATATCGTCCACTGCCAAAAGCAAAGCCTTCGGCGCTGATGTCGGTTTCAGCGAGTTTTTCCAAGACCCTGCGGGCGTCGGGGCCCTGTAAAGCCAGGCAGGAGTAGTCGGCGCTGATATCGCGTAATTGCACATCCCCGTGCAAGTGTTTCTTCAGGTGCCACCAGTCTTTGTTATATGAACCTATCGCGGTGGTGATCATATAGCGATTGGGGCCGGTTCTGGAAACGGTTACATCTGCCTCGATCCCGCCACGCTCATTAAGCCATTGGGTGTAAACAAGTTGGCCGGTCTCTACTGCGACATTGCCGGCGCAGATCCACTGCAGCGCGCGCTCGGCATCCGGGCCTGAAACCTCGAATTTGCCGAATGACGATATATCGTAGATACCAACGCGCTGGCGCACCGCCATGTGCTCCCCGGCATAGAATTCAAACCAGTTCTGGCGTTTATAGCTGTATTCATATTCGGCTTTGGCACCGTTTTGTGCAAACCAGTTGGGGCGCTCATAACCAGCCACTTCACCAAAACAAGCCCCTTGATCCTTGAGCACCTGGTGCAGTGGTGATTGAATTTTGTCGCGCGCCGTTTTGTATTGATAAAAAGGCCAATGCATGGCGTAGGTATGTCCCAGCGCCTCTGGAATACGCGCTTCAATGTATGTCTGCTCGCGCTGCACCGGGTGATGACGTCGCACATCGCAATCCCAGATATCACCCGGAGGGTAGCCGTCGATGATCCAGGCCGCCATCACTTTGCCAATACCTGCACCGGCGGCGAGTCCCTTGGAATTCATACCGCAGGCAACAAAAAAATTCTCGACTTCGGGGGTCGGGCCCAGCAAATGCAGATTATCTGGTGTGAAGCTCTCGGGGCCGTTAAAGAAAAGACGTATTCCTGTTTCCTCAAGAACCGGCAACGTTTCCATACCCCGCAACAGGTATTCTTCCATATGTTCAAGGTCGCAGGGGAACTCGTCAAAAGCAAAATCCTCGGCAATGCGGCTCATCGGGCAGCCGACGGCATTGTGCTCAAACCAGCCCATCAGTATTTTGCCGGTGTCTTCCTTGAGGTAGACGCCCTTGTCGAAATCCCGAAGCACAGGGCGCTTGGTCATACCTTGCATGTCATCGGTAACCACGTAGGAATGCTCACAGGCATACAGCGGCAGATCGACACCTATCTTTGCTGCCAGGTCCCGAGACCAGAGACCGCCGGCCAGCACAACCTTGTCGGCTGTTATGGAACCCCGCTCGGTTTTCACTCCCACGGCTTTACCATTCTTTACCAGGATCTCCTCCACCTTGATGTTTTCAAGCACCTTTGCGCCGTAGTTGCGAGCCCCCTTACTCAGGGCTATGGTGGTATCAATGGCGTTGGTCTGGCCGTCTTTCTCTATATACAGGGTGCCCAAAATACCATCGGTATTAATTCCCGGGTAAAACTCACGCAGACGTTCGTTATTGATCATCTCGGATTCGACCCCAAAAACGCTGGCCATGGATGAGGTCCTGAGTAGTTCCTCCAGTCTTTCGCTGGTGCGGGCAACAGAGAGACTGCCTATGCGCCGGTAGCCCGTGGCCTGACCGGTCTCTGCTTCCAGGGAGGCATAAAGCTCATGGGTGTACTCGGCCAGTTTTGTCAGGTAGGGCGTAGGCCAGAGCATGCTGACAAGGCCAGCCGCGTGCCAGGTGGTGCCGCAGGTCAGCTGTTTGCGCTCCAGTAACACAACGTCGCTGACACCGCTCTTGGCCAGATGATAAGCGATTGAACAACCGACAATGCCACCGCCAATAATTACAACCCGGGCCGTTGATGGGAGCGTTTTTTGGTCAGACATTTTGATTTATTCCTTAAATTATTTTTTCCGCCAAAGGTGATGCGGCGAAGTCGACATAAACGTCTACTAAGTATATAGTTACTCATGAGTAGTCACTATCTCAATTGACATTTATTTTGTAACTGGTAAGTTTTGTTACCGATAATTTCAACCCCGACGAACAAGCAAGCGACTATTATTCATGGCTTCACCCTTAGATTACCCCAAGCTCCCACCTCTAAAAGCCTTGAGAGGGTTTGAAAGCACTGCCAGGTTGTACAGTTTCCGCAAAGCCGCCGAAGAATTAAACCTGACCCATCCGGCCATCAGCCATCAGGTTCAATCACTGGAAAAAAATCTGGGTGTCAAATTGTTTGTCCGTGAAGGTCGTCAGGCTATTCTGACCCCCGCAGGAGAGCGGTTTTACCCGGTCGCTCGCGAGGCGCTGGAAATACTGATCAGCGGCAGTGAAGCGATTCGTCGCGGCACCAGCGAATCCATGCTTCGCATACAAACCTATATCTCGGTGTCGATTCGCTGGCTCTCACGTCGATTGCCACGCTTCAGGGCGTTCAATCCGGGAATTGCGCTGCAGCTTATTTCCAGTATCCACGAACAGGACTTCGACGAAGTTAATGCCGATGTCGGGATGATATTCTGCGACAAGCCACCCGGGGGTTACTTGCACTGGACGCCGCTGATGCAGGCAAACCTGTTTCCTGTTTGCAGTCCCCAATTAACAGGCATTAAAGAGATGGCCCTTAAACCGGAAGATTTGCTGAACTACCCACTGCTGACTATCACCTCAGAAGCATGGCAGTGGCAGGACTGGTTTGATTCGGCAGGCCTGTTTGATGTTAAAACAGACCATACCATAAGCGTCGACAGTACCGTCGTTGCCTTGGAAATGGCTATGGATGGTGAAGGAATTACTTTGGTTAACGGACCATTCGCTGACAGGGACCTTAAAGCGGGCCGACTGATTCAGCCTGTGGCACACCGGGCCCAGGGCTTGGGAGAGTGGGGGCTTGTGTGTCGTAAAGACAGTCTGCACCACCCACCGGTCCGCGCGTTTATAGAATGGTTACAGAAAGATATGGCCAGCTATGAGTAGACTGGCGCAGGCAAGGATGTGGTATCGATGATTACGATACCTGATGATTTGCGGCTGTTAAATAACTGAAATCTCGAAAAGGATAACCCAAAAGGATAACCCAAAAGGATAACTATATGAGCATATAAAAAAATGTTATATCAACGGACAGTGGGTAGCGCCCATCGGAAAGGGCACAAGCGAGGTCATTAATCCTGCCACCGGCGAAGTGTCAGCCACGGTTCCTTATGGAAATGCCGAGGATGCCAACGCCGCAGTAACTGCGGCAAGAGCAGCGTTTGATTCCTGGCCCCGGACTTCGGCTGCCGAAAGAGCAGACTTTCTGAGAAAAATTGCCGTAGAGGGTGAAAAAAGAAATGCGGATTTTACCCGGACAATCATCGATGAGTTGGGTATACCTATCAAGAACGCAGCGGTTTTTCAGGTAGATCCCCTTTCCATTATTTGTAATTCCTTTGCGGATAAAGCCAGCCAGATGGAAGAGGATAACGTGGTTGGTAACTCGTTGGTGGTCAAAGAGCCTATAGGCGTTTGTGTCATGATCAACCCCTGGAATTACCCCATTTGGCAGATGATTGGAAAAGTTGCCCCTGCGCTTGCAGCCGGTTGTACCATGGTTGTGAAGGCGGCCAGCCAGACGCCGAGCCATTTGTTTATCTTTGCAGAAATTTGTGACGCGGTTGGTTTGCCTGCGGGTGTATTTAACATGGTGCATGGCAGCGGCAGAGAAATCGGCGCAGCCTTAAGTTCGCATCCGGAAGTCGATATGGTCACGTTTACAGGATCAACAGCAGCGGGCGGCCAGGTGTCTAAAAGTGCCGCACCTGATGTTAAAAGGGTTTGCCTTGAATTGGGTGGTAAATCACCATTTATCATTACCGAAGAAGCTGACCTCGAAGCCGCCATGGAGTTCGGAGTCAACGATATAATGGTAAACACCGGCCAGACTTGCAATGCACTCACCAGGATGATTATTCATGAGTCGGTTTATGAGCGGGCGGTTGAGATTGCAAATGACACACCTTATGGTCTGGCCGCCGGCGTATGGGCGGGAGATAAGGACAAGGCGTCAGCCATAGGCAGGAGAATTCGAGCGGGGCAATGTGCCATCAATGGCGGTGATGCCAATCATGAGGCGCCATTTGGCGGTTATAAACAATCCGGCAACGGCAGGGAGTTTGGCGTCGAAGGATTACACGAGTATTGTGAACTCAAAGCGCTGCAGTATTAATCCCGGCCTGGATACCGGCCTGGATAATTTCCGAGCCCTCGACCTATAACCATAGGTCGAGGGCCTTTCTTTCCTAAGTAAGACCTCCCAGCGAAACGGCGATCGACTGTGCGCTGACGCCGCTGGATTCCTCCGAGGCGAGAAAAGCAATCATCTCGGCAACTTCACGCGGGGTGGCTACCCGGCCGGGACCATAAAGGGCAGCACGTTGCTGCCAGACCTCTTCAGCCGTAATACCAGCCGCCTCTGCTTCTGCACGGGCGGAACGTTCAGCCATTTCAGTGCGTACCCAGCCGGGCAGTACCGCATTCGCTGTCACATTGAAGGCGCCGCCATCCTGCGCTACCGAACGCATCAGTCCAATCAGGCCAAGCTTGGAGCTGTTATAGGCACAGCCGCCGTGCTCGGCAACCAGGGCCGCCGTCGAACTGGTATATACCACTCGTCCGTAACGGGACTTGACCATGCTTTTCATTATTAATCGTGAAAGGTGAAACGGGCCATCCAGATTGGTGCGCATGCTTTCATCCCAGGTCGCGGCTTCCTGTTCCCATATCACCTTTTCGTGAGCAGAGCCTATACCGTGATTGCAGACGAAGATTTCAATCGGGCCCAGCCGAGCTTCAGTTTCAGCAACTGCCTTTTCGCAGCCTGCAACTGTTGCAAGGTCTGCCACCAGATATTCCAGGCCGGTTTTACGTAGCTCGCTCTCGCTGCGGGCAACCGCCATGACTGATGCCCCCCGGCTTGCCAGCAACTGCGCAGTTTCACGTCCGATCCCACGGCCGGCACCCGTCACCAGCGCAACTCTTTTCTCTACTCCTGCCATGATCCTGTCCTCGTCATAAAGACAGGTATTATAATGAACTTCGTCATAGAGAACTGGACAGGAATTTTATGCAGGACAATAATAAATGGAGCAGCAGTACCCTGGCCGTTTGGGGTGCTGAAACTGGCGACATTTCTCGCCAGCCACCCCGCGATTGACAGAGTGTTTTATCCGGGTTTGCCGGAACACGAGCACCATGATATCGCCAGGCGTCAGATGCGCGGCTACGGCGGCATGTTGAGCTTCATGGTCAAGGGTGGCTTTGATGCCGTGCGCACATTTCTGCCGCATATGAAGCTCGCCCACCGTGCTGCCAATCTCGGTGCGGTCGAGACCATCGTCGGGCCACCAGCCACTACCAGTCATGTCGAGTGTACCGCCGCGGAGCGCGAACGGATGGGGGTTTCGGAAGGTCTGGTCCGTTATTCAACCGGCATTGAAGACGTGACAGACCTGCTCGCGGACCTCGAACAGGCGCTTGCCCGGGTTCTTTGAGCAGATCCTTTGACCGAATCCTTTGCCCGGAACAGTTTGGGGACTGGCAAAATCATTATTTTATGCTTCGAGGCCGGTCAGGAAATTCACAGCGTTCAAGCCGATATGTTCGATGGAATAACCACCACAGAAATTTCTCGCAGCGTGATGCCCGGGAGGGCGGCATGCTGCAAATGCAAAACGTTCACCCGCTCCGAGAAGCGCGGCGCCTGTCAATGCGCATCCGGCTGATGCCTGGATGGCTTGCCAACTGCCGGCCACAAAAGGCGAAGTCGAGTCAAAGGAGTACCGGCCGAGTTTGCCGATTATGTTTTGTGTATCTGCATATCGCATTCCTGCACCCACAAAAGTATCCGGCCTCGCGTTGGTTTCCGGTTGGCCCGAGGCATGCCACTCACGCCAAACGTTCTTGAGAAATGAAATATAGTCAGGCGAGTGCACCGACAGATAACCGCGCTCATCGAATTGCTGTGGCGATCTGATCTCGCCGAGCCCGCTTTTCTGAATCGCCGCCAGCACGCTATTGGCCCGTTCCGGGTGTTCCGAGCTGTGCCGGAACTGGCCATCAGATCGAGGATCGAGAAGCCCGGAGTGCAGCTTGTGTTTGTCAGAATAAATGGTGATCAATTTTTGGGTTAAATCCTTTGCAATTGGCTTTATAACCAAAAAACCAGGTCAGCCATGAAAAGAATCATCGAAATGTCCCAGTCATTCTTCCTGCAATTTTGTTTTACAGCGGGTTTTCAAAGCTTGTTCGCAATCTCCGAATGAGTTGTCACGCACGCGGTTCAGAGTAAGTATAGGCGATTAATTGAGAAATGTGTTTCTGAGCATCCTTGCTCGCATCGTTGGCAGATTGCAGCGCTTCGCGGTGACTCCTGCCCATTTTTAAAATTTCGTATATACTGTTAGGGAGTCTTTATTTCGACCCACAACATTGCCGATCACATTCAAGTGCTGATCAAATTCAAGGAGCGAATTGCAATGACAGGCAACCATTTTTCCGGTCTCCGGGGAACGCTTCGCGTGACGCGTCCGAGACGAGTCTAGGGATGGCGGAAGCGCGCAAAACACCGGAGGCCACCCAAGGTCTGTCGCTGAGTGTTCGCATCACGGCGGGTGCGGTTGTGTTGATCGGCCTGACCACGGCAGTCGCCGTCTTTTTGAGTATCAACAGTGCTCGGAAAACCCTGCTGAGCCGATTCAGCGGCGAGTTCGCCAACCGGCTTACGGTCGATCGCGTCCTGCTGGATGCCAGTATCGGTGGACTGCGCAAAGATTTGCTATTCCTGGCACGGACACCGGTTGTAACAGACTATATTGCGCCCGGCGGCGGCTCCGGGGCCAGCGGTCGGCGTGTCGAGTCGCTGTTTTCAGCCTTTGCAAGTCTCCACCCGGAGTACAGGCAGATCCGGCTCATCGGCATCGCGGATGGCGGCCGGGAGCTCGTGCGCGTCGATCGCCTGGACGGGCAGCTGGTCACGACGCCGCGGGAATCTATGCAGCCCAAAGGGGGCAGCGACTACTTCCAGGCCGCATTGTTGCTGAATGCGGATGAGGTCTATCTGAGCGAAATTAACCTAAATCGTGAGCACGGCCTGGTGGAAGTACCCCACCTGCGCATGATGCGTGCTGCTACCCCACTGTTTGATCCGGAAGGTGCGCTGTCCGGTGTTCTGGTGATCAACATGGACGCCGGCGTGCTGCTGGACCAGACCGCGGCCAATACCCCGCAAGGCGCACAGGTTTATCTGATGAATGACCGCGGCGACTATCTGGTGCACCCGGATAAAAGCCAAACCTTCGGTTTCAACCTGGGCCGGCGTTTCCGCTTTGCCGAAGATTTTCCTGAGGTGCCGGCCGTCGACGGGATAGGAGATTCAGCGCCAACCTCCGCACCGATACTGGTCACAACCCGGAGTGCCCCCGCCTATTTGGTGGCAGGGCGCATGTCGTTCGATCCACTGAAGCCTTCCCGGCACCTCGCAATAGCAGTTGCACTGCCCGAGTCGGTTCTGAATGCCCAACTGGCAGGCGTGCGTACCCGGGTTTTACTCGTTGCGGGCCTGGCGGCTCTGTTGTTTAGCCTGGTGTTTTACCTGCTGGTCCGCCGCGCGCTGCGACCGTTGGGTGCCGTCACCCAGGCCGTGCAGGCGGTGGGCCGGGGGCAGTTCGACTTTGCATTGCCCGCACCCGCAGGCACTGAGGTGGGTGTCCTTGTCGGCGCCTTTGAAACGATGCGGCGGCAGCTACAGACCTGGGAAAAGGCGTTACTGGAGAGTAACCAGGCGTTGACTGCCAGCAGGGATTTTTCCGATCTGGTCATCGAAATGGCGCCGGAGGCGATTCTGGTGGCCGACGAGCATGGCATGATCACCTACGTCAATTCACGATTGGAGGATTGGTTTGGCTACGGGCACGGCGAGTTACTGAATCAAACGGTAGAGGTATTGCTCCCTGAGCGCTTCCGTGCCGGCCATATTGTGCAGCGCGAGCGCTTTGGGGTGAGTGTTAACAAAAAACGGGCCATGGGTCAGGGGCGGGATCTGTTGGCCCTGCACAAAAACGGGCAGGAAATTCCGATCGAGGCCGGCCTGGGCGTTCTGAACGTCGATGGAAGGCGGCACACCATCGTCTCGGTGATCGATATGCGCGCACGCAAGGCGACGGAGGCGGAGATCAGGGAGCTCAACGCTAACCTCGAGCAGCGCGTAGCTGCGCGCACTGCAGAGTTGCAGATACTCCACCAGGAGGCCGAGAGTTTTGCCTACACCATTTCGCATGACCTGCGTGCGCCCGTGCGAGCCATGAGTGGTTTCAGTCAGGCTTTGCTGGAGGATTACGGTGAGCAACTCCAGGGCGATGCACGTAACTTCCTGGATCAGATTATTATCGGCAGCCAGAATTTATCCGAGCTGATGGATGGCCTGCTGGTCCTGTGCCGTTGCACGCGCGGCGATCTGCAATTGGAGCAGATCGACCTGTCCGGGATGGCCAGGCGCATCGCCAGGCAGCTTGTGTTTACGGATCAACAACGACAGGTACGCTGGGATATTGAGTCGGACTTGAGCATTTGGAGTGATTCCAGAATGCTGGCAGTAGTGATGGAAAACCTGCTCGGCAACGCCTGGAAATTCACCCAGGGAACGCCGGCGGCTGTAATAGCCGTGCGTCTGGAATCGACCGCTGCCGGACCGGCATTTTGCGTGGCTGACAACGGCGCCGGTTTCGACATGGCGCATGCCGGAAAGTTGTTCCAACCTTTTCAGCGTCTGCACCGTCAGGAAGAGTTCACCGGCACGGGCATCGGCCTGGCCACCGTACAGCGAATTCTGCATCGTCTCGATGGTGAGATCTGGGCGGAAAGTGAAGTGGGCGGGGGGGCGAGATTTTATTTCCGAGTGGCGACTGAACCCGGCATCCGAACGACAAAGAACCAGATGGAGAATTCCAATGCCTGAAAGGCAAATACCGAATAAAAGCATTCTGTTAGTGGAAGACAACCAGCAGGATGAGATGCTGATCTTGCGCGCACTGAAGAAAGTCAACCTGGCCAACGAGGTGCACATTGCGCGCGACGGCCAACAGGCGCTCGATTACCTGTTCGGGCAAGGCGAGTTTTCCGACAATGAGGTCAACCTTCCGGCCGTGGTAATGCTGGACCTCAGTCTGCCGCGTGTGGGCGGTCTGGAGGTGCTGGCACGCTTGCGGGCCGACCCCCGCACCGAACTGCTGCCGGTGGCGATCCTTACTTCCTCCGATGAGGAGCGCGACCGGCTGGCGAGTTATCGGGGCGGCGCCAACAGTTTCGTGCACAAGCCACTGGATTTTGCGCAATTCGCCGAAGCAGTGGCGCGGGTGGGTGTGTACTGGATGGTACTCAACGAAGGGCCGTGACATGAGTGCATTCTGTACCGTGCCACTGCAACTGTTGCACATCGAAGATACCGCTGCCGATTTTCTGCTGGTCCAGCGCTATTTGCGCAAAGAAGGTCTGGAAGCCGACTGCCGGCAAGTTAACAGTGAAGATGAGCTGGAGCGCAACCTGCAGGCCGGCGGTTGGGATGTATTGCTGTCGGATTTCCATGTCCCGGGTATCGATATGCAGAAAAAGCTCGCCGAAATCCACCAGCGCTTTCCCTTGCTGCCGATCATTATCGTTTCCGGTACGGTGGGCGAAGACATGGCGGTTGACCTGCTCAAGCAGGGGGTTTGGGATTTCGTCATCAAGGACCGGCTGGGCCGCCTGGCGCCGTCCATCAAGCGCGCTGTGGAGGATGTCAGCTTGGAGCGCCGCCGGCTACAGGCTGACGCACGCGTACGCGCCAGTGAACGATGGGTAATTGAGGTGCTGGAAAGCATTCAGGATACCATCCTGGTTATCGACCAGCAGGGCTCCATCCTGTATGTCAACCAACGGGTCGAATCGATGTTCGGGTATGCACCCGTGGAACTGGAGGGGCAGAGCATTGAACTGCTGGTACCCGAGGCGAGCCGGGACAGGCATGTGGACCTGCGCTCCGGTTACTTGCAGCGGCTGAGCGCCCGCACGATGGGTAAGGGGATCGAGCTGTCGGCACAACTGAAGGACGGCGGCCGCTTGCCGGTTGAGGTCAGTCTGTCCCCTTTGACGCGTCTCGGGGGTCAGCAGGTGATTGCGACGGTGCGGGATATCACAGAGCGCAGGCAGTCCGAGCAGGCGCTGCATGAATACCAGGAAAACCTTGAGCAGCAAGTGTCGCAGCGCACCTCGGAACTGGAGGCGGCGAAACTGGAGGCGGAGCGCCTGTCGCGGGTCAAAGACACTTTTTTGACCACCATGAGCCACGAAATCCGCACGCCCATGAATGCCATGCTGGGCATGCTTGAATTGCTGGGCTATCAGGAGCCGCCGGCCGTGCAAGCGCGTCGCGTGCAAGTGGCGCAGGAGACGGGGACCGCCCTGTTGCGCATTATTGATGACATCCTCGATTACTCCAGGATTGAAGCCGGCAAGCTATCCATTCAACCGGCCCCGGCCTCGATCCGGGAAGTCGTCGAACTGACCTGCAACTTCTTCCGCAGTGAGGCGGAGCAGAAGGGCCTGGAGTTCGTCTGCCATGTCGCGCCGGACATCAGTCCGCTGGTTGAGATCGATGCGATGCGCCTGCGCCAGATACTGAATAATTTCCTGTCCAATGCCATCAAGTTCACGGATTCGGGGCGAGTCGAGCTGAATGTCGAGTTGCTGGACCGACACGACCGGGTAGAACGGATCCGCTTTACCGTCAGCGACACCGGTATCGGTATATCTGCCGAGGCCCAGCAACGTCTGTTCCAGCCTTTTACCCAGGCGGAGGCCGATACCGGCCGGCGCTATGGTGGTAGCGGTCTGGGGCTGGTGATTTGCCAGCGCCTGGTCGACATGATGGGCGGGAACCTGGCCTTGCACAGCGAGCCTGACCGTGGCACCACCCTGCAGGTCACCTTCGAGGTGCCTGTGTCCGAACAAGCGGTGGAGTCGGAAACTCAGAGCGAGTCTGTGCCCATTATAGCCGGGGTTCAGACTTCATCGCCGATACTGGCTGCTGCCAGCGAGGCTGGCTTGCGCGTATTGATCGTCGATGACCAACCCACGAATCTGGAAGTACTGATGCAACAGTTGAAAATTCTGGGCCTGGTGGCCGCTCGAGCCCAAAGTGGCGAGCAAGCGCTGGCATTGTGGGCGGAAGAGACTTACGGACTGCTGATCACGGACTGCCAAATGCCCGACATGGACGGCTACGAATTGACCAGGACTATCCGTCACCACGAGGCCGGGCAGGGACTCTCCCGCATGCCTGTTATTGCATGGACCGCTGATGTAACCGAGAAAGCAGTCAAGGAATGCAACGAAGCGGGGATGGATCTGGTGCTGACGAAACCTTCCAACCTGCAATCCCTGCGTTCGACACTCGAAGCCGCTCTCGCCGATCATTTTCAGCTTGAGACTGGCGCCTTGGCGAGTCATGTTGCGGTGACCGAACCGGTGGAGCCTTCAACCGAGGTGCTGGATCGGATGGTGTTAAGGCTCATTTTCGGTGAAGACCGTGCCCTGGAAAACAACTTCTTCAACATATTCCGGGAGAACTTCGAGATGCTTCTGGAAAAACTTGAGCTGGCCATGGCGGGCCAGAGCATGGAACCCCTTGGTGGTGTTGCACATGCCATGAAAGGCGCCAGTTCTCAGGTGGGTGCAAATGAGGTGTCCGCGGTTTCCGCAGCGCTGGAATTGGCTGCCAGGCAGAGTGACTGGCAACAGATTCAGACCCTGCACAAAGAGTTGCTGAGAGCGTATGAACGGCTGCAACGGGTGTTGGAGGAAGATGCCTCTTAAGGGTTATTAGAGGCAGTGCCCGAAAATACAACTATAATTCATTCACATATTCACGGACATCGTTAACCGCAGGCCTTAGTTTACCGAACAAGGTTTCAATTATGTCCCAGTTGTCATCCCGGGCGGCCTGTTCCAGTTCAATACACAAATCTGCCAGATTATTGGCCCCAACTGTGCGCGCTGAAGATTTGAACTTGTGTGCATGAAACTTGATCTTTTCGGAATCCTGTTGCTCGAACGCTGTTTCAAAATCGACAATAAGCTCATCGGTTTGTTGGATAAATTTTTGTAATAAATTCAACTGCGCACTCGTGTCATCACCGAATATGACTGCCAGTGCCTGCGGATCAACCGCACTTTCACCATGGGAGATTTCTTCATTCACAGGTACCGAGTTTACAGGGGAATCGACCGGGTGTTTGTTTTTATCCAGCTTGGGCAGCCATTCCAGAATCGCTGCAAACAGTATATCCGGCTCGACCGGTTTGGCTACGAAGCCTTCCATGCCTGCCTTGCGACAGGCCTCGCGGTCCGATTCAAAAACATTGGCCGTCAGCGCCAGAATCGGGACATCTCGGGTTATCCCCGGTCTTCTACCCATGGAGCGGATCAGACGGGTTGCTTCCAGACCATCCATCTCCGGCATCTGGATATCCATGAGGATTAAATCGTAATCGGCATGTCGGACCATATCCATGGCCTTGCGACCGTTTTCAGCCGTATCCACATTGAGGCCTGCACCGGTCAAAAGCGCAACTGCCGCTTCGCGATTAATGGCATTGTCTTCGGCCAGAAGTATTCGTGAACCGGCATAATTGTCCTGCAAGCGTTTCTCGGCATTTACGCTTAGCTTTGAATTAACGGTCGATTGGCTCTTCTTCTCGCCGCGATCAAGCCAGGCGCTGAACCAGAACGTACTGCCAACACCCACCGTGCTCTTTACTCCGACTTCCCCACCCATCAATTCAACAATGCGCCGGGTAATCACCAAACCCAATCCTGTACCACCATATATACGCGTTGTGGACGCATCAGCCTGCTCAAAAGCATTGAACAACCTCGGTAAAATATCGGATTCGACTCCAATACCTGTATCTGTTACATCGAAACGTAACAGCATCCGGGCTTGCTTCTCTTCCAGCATCCTGACGCGTAATGTGATCTTGCCTTCCTCGGTAAATTTAATGGCATTGCCGATATAATTCATCAAGGCCTGGCGCAGGCGACTCGCATCACCCTTGAGCCATTGATGTACTCCATTCGTGTCGATGATCAAGTCCAGGTTTCTCACCCGCAATTGCTCTTGAAACAGTGATCGGATATTTTGAACCATACCCTCGAGATTAAAATTCATTTTTTCCAGGGTCAGTTTTCCAGCTTCGATCTTGGAAATATCCAGGATGTCATTAAGGATGGTCAACAGGTGTTCGGCAGAAGAATCGATCTTGGCCAGTTGCAAAGCCTGATTTGCAGAGGGGCCCTCGCGTTGCAGCAAATGGGTTAGTCCGACAATGGCATTCATGGGTGTGCGTATCTCATGGCTCATATTGGCCAGAAAAACACTCTTGGCCAGATTGGCAGCCTCTGCCTTTTGTCTCGCTTCCGCCAACTCGGTTGTACGACTCTCCACCAGCTCTTCCAGCTGATTTCGGTGCGCTTCGAGCTCACTGGCAAGCTGTTCCGTTTCGGTTACGTCTTTTTTAACGGTTACGCAATCGACAGTATCGCTTTGCATATCAGGAATGGGTGTGTCCGAAGGAGTGCTGCCTGATTTGAGAATGTTTAGATTCCGTCCGATCGCTTCTTCCATGACATAAACCGGGGCATTTAAAAATGCCTTGTTGACATTTCCCATTTTTGCCTGGAGATTGGTGATCACGATATTTCCCAGGCTTTGCTCCACTGCATGGGCAAGTCTGCGCAAGTCACTTGCCATGCTTTTGCGATCACTGATATCGCGAGCAACGCCCAGGACACCAAGCAGACTGCCATCCGGCCTGTACATGGGTACTTTGACGGTTTCAACTGTCTCGGTGTGACTATCAGAAGCATAGGTGACTGCTTCACCGACGCTGGATTGACCACCATGCATGGCAAGCTGATCGTGTTGCGTATAAGAATCGGCCTGTTCTTTACTGACAAACTCGTAATCTGTGCGGCCAATAATCTGGTCTTCTTTTTTACCCAAAAGCCGCTCAAATTCGGTGTTGCATGCCAGGTAACGACCGTCGATATCTTTCAAAAAGACAAGGTCTGGCAGGGTATCTATCAGCATGCGCCATTGAGCCTCACCGGTCTGAAGCGCTTCTTTTGCAAGTTTAGAATCGGTGATATCCATGATGGTGCCAATCACCCGGACGGGTTTGCCCTCGTTGTTGAATATCAGTTTTCCCTTTCCATTAATCCACCGCTCCGCGCCATCTGTTGCCCGGGTAATCCTGTATTTGCTGTCCAGGAACTGAAGGTTCGCTTTGAGGTTATCTTGAACCCCACCCGCCATTCGCTTTCGATCATCAGGGTGAATCAGGGAAGTCCAATCACGAAATTCGTGTTGCCCGGTTTGGGGCAGACCCAGAATTTCATCCATTACTTTTGAACAAGTCCAGGAACTGTCTTGGAGGTAACCCACGTAACTACCGATGCCTGCCGCTTTTTGGGACTCAAGAAGCATGCGTTCACTTTCTAAACCATTGTGCTCGACTTGTTCCAAGATGGCCTTGTCTATTGTTGGGGCAAGTTCGCCGATATTGTCTTTGCGCACGAAATCCTGGGCGCCGGCTTTTATCAGTTTGATCACTGCTTCAATGCTGATTTCGTTGGAGAAAATGATGAAGGGCAGGGAGGCATCTGCTTTTTTGATGAGAGCCAATGCCGCCTCAGCACCAAATTCCGGGACAGTCATGTCACATAAAACACAATCCCAGCTCTGATTTTCCATGGCAGCCCGCAAACTATCGGCACTATCCACTCGTTCACACTCAAGCCCGCGCCAGGTTTTTTTGAGCACGTTTTCGATATGCAGAACATTCTCCGCAGATTCGGCAACGACTAGTATTCGTGAAGGCGGTTGCATTATGTTTCCTTGATAGCGGCTTTCAGTTTCAACCATCTGTCTTCAATGTATAACTGTATTTTTTAACAGCATTCAACATGAACAGTATCACGTATAAGAATAATCTATTCCCTGACTTATGTCAGGATAAACAGAGCTGCGACCTGCTAGCTTGATCAGCTGATAAAATTATTACGCCCTTTGGAGGGGCAACTATGGGCAATTCCAGTATTACATTTAAAACGAACGCCAACCGGCCTGTACGCAAGCCCGCCGCAAGCGCTTTAAACAGACCCACACAGGGTGGAAGGGCTAACACGGGTTATTGGTTGCGAAGGAGGGACCGCCCGATCAAAGCCAGGCTGGTTAATCCGGAAAAAGAGAGAAAGAAGCTTGCCAAATGGATTCTTATCTGGGTCGTGGCGATTCCGCTCGGCTTTATGGCTATGATGTGGCTTTTTCTATTGATCGTCGACCTGTTTAACACTTGACCTTAATCGGTTGCTAATAGATTGCCCGCCCGGCGGTTCTACTCATCTGTCATTGGGCCAATCAAAAATTGAAGTTCTTCGATAAGTTCGTTTGCACGCTGGATCGCAGTGATTAAATCACCGGTCTTTGCAGCCTTTTCCAAAGCGCTGGAGCGCGCAGACAAGGTTGCTGCGCCAATCAGATCCGTGGGGCCTCTTAAACGGTGAGCGATATCCTTAAGCTTAATCACATCGCCTTCGCTGATTGCAGCTTGCAGATCAGTGGCCACCTGCGGTACTTCTTCCAGGAACTTGTCAATGAGGGTGTCGCAGAACTCGTCATTGCTGAGCTGTTTCTTCTTTGTAGCCTGCTGACTGAATGATGTTTTATCGGCAGGTTTTTTATCGGCAGGTTTTTTATCAAGGCAGCGTTCAATAGCTGCGATAAGCAAACCAGGGTCAACTGGCTTGCTGACGTAATCATCCATTCCCGCTCTGATACAGTTCTCCCTGTCAGCCTCTGTAGTCAGTCCAGTCAGCGCGACAATCGGAATCCCGGGCCTGCGAACGCCGGAATTGACATCACGGATAATGCGGGTAGTCTCGAAACCATCCATCCCGGGCATTGAGCCATCCATCAACACGAGGTCGTAGTCTGCTGATTTCAGTGCTTTAATTGCTTCATGTCCATTGGCAACCAACTCAACGCTATAGGCCGCCTGCTCCAGCACCCTTTTAGTAACCATCTGAACGATCAAATCATCCTCGGCGAGCAAAACATGGGCAAGAAAGCGGGTTTTTTGATCGCTGGTTTGTCTCATGAAAATGGCTTCCGGCATGTTTAATGTTTCGTAAAACTTACTACAGATAAAGCTCAATAAGTTTTTACACTGACCTCGAAAAAATTTTACAGCAAGTTAGGTGAAGTATTCGCGTAAAAGTGGCATAGTATGTCAGTGTTTTTGGTAAAAGGAGTTATCTAATGCACCGACCTAGGATATTGCTGGCTGATGATCATGCGCTTCTACTGGATGCGTTCAGCAGTCTGCTTGAAACCCACTATGAAATAATCGGTTTGGCATCCGATGGCAGAGAGATGCTTTCAATGGCTTCAAAGTTGAAGCCGGATGTTGTTGTGTTGGATATCTCCATGCCCAACCTCAATGGATTCGATGCGGGTGAAAAGCTTAAAAAGACACGACCCGAGATCAAGCTGATATTCCTCACTGTCAATGAAGATCCTGACATGGTTGCCGAGGCATTTCGTATCGGGGCCAACGGCTACCTGTTAAAAGGTTCAGCGGGCTCTGAATTGTTCCTGGCTATCGATGCTGTGCTTACCGGCAGCAACTACGTAACACCCATAATTGCCAAAGGTATGATCAATTCTTTTATAAAAGATCCTGGAGGAGACAAGGTTCATGGCTCGCTCTCTTTGCGCCAGCGTGAGGTTTTGCAACTACTCGCCGAGGGCAATACGATGAAACAAGTCGCCTCCACGCTCAACATAACACCCAGGACTGTTGCTTTTCACAAGTACCAAATCATGAGCGACCTCGAAATCAAAACCAATTCCGAACTCATTCAATACGCTGTTAAACTTGGAATTGTTTCCTGAAGCGACTTTCAAAGTACCGACAGTATCAATTCCCGTATTTTATTATTCAAACTCTGTTATTTATACCAGTGACCTTATCGGCGGATAAAGTCGATGATGTACTCATGCCATCGACCATGGACACTTAGCAGGGAAGCTGAGGAGGCAAGGAGCGTAGCAAGCGTGTCGCAAGCAGGGCCTCTTATTTAAAAAAGGAATTTGTTTAAAGCGGTTTGACACCACGAGCTCATAAGGATATGACTCGTGGTGTTTGGCTTTCTCATGGTCTTGAGCTTAGTTATAAATTAACTTTGTTTGACCAGGGAAGGCAAACAGGGTTGGCGCGCAAGGAGGCAAGATTAAAACTCTAAAAAGTCAATCGGGCGTGACACTCACCGAGTTGGTGGTTGCCTTATCGGTCATCGCTATTTTAATGACCCTCAGCTCAGCTTCATTTTCCGGTTTCCTCAGTAAGCGGAATATCACCGGTTCGACCAATTTGATCGGTGCCTTTTTTGACAATGTAAAAATGGAAGCCGCCAAACGGAACAGCTGGGTCACCATAACTTACGATGAAGGCGGCGGGAACTGGTGCTTTGGTGCTCAACTGGGTAAGCATCAGACCTGTGACTGCCTGGCTGCACCTGAAACGACGGATTGTAAACTCGATGCCGGTGGCGACAGCTTTATTTTATCCAACACGTCCAGCCCCGGATTTGCAGATCTGCTGATAACGATAGGTCTGATTGAGAATGATCATTTTGACGTCAATCCGGTACGGGGCACCCTCAGTCACTCGACCAAGGTAAAGATTGAAATCACGGATCAAAGCCAGGCTTCCCGGGTAAATATTGCAGTTACGCCCACCGGCAGAGTCACTAAATGCACACCTTCTGACCAGCATCTTTCAGGTTTCCAGACATGTATATAGACGCGAAACGACCATTGCCGCTGCGCCCGTCAAGGGGTTTCACACTCGTTGAACTGATGATCGCTTTGACCATCATGCTGGTGGTTTCCATGGCGGCCGTGCAGCTTTCTGCCAGTGTATTCAGTACCAATTCCCAACATATACACATGACTCAGTTAAGCTCGGAAATGCGCTCCACCATGCAGATCATGTCCCGGGATGTTCGCCGTGCCGGCTATAATTCAGATGCTTTAGCTGGCTTCCTGACCACTCAGGCCATCAATAGCGGCATTGCAATGGGTGATCCGGATGTTTCCGGTGCTTCGGATTGTGTGCAGGTCACTTACGACGATATGAGTGAAGGCATGTCCGGCAGAACTGCCAACGTGGTTTACCGCTTGAGGAACATCAGTGGGGTCGGACGTATATCGGCTCTGTACGGGGACAACGCAACTGCGATCAGTTGCGCTACCTTGATCACCGATGTCGGTTGGGTCGATATGTCGGATCCGCTGCTGGTTAATATTACTGCACTGCAGTTTGTTCTCAAGGACAGCCTGACTGACATTGCTGAAAATCAGAGCAACGGTCATATGATTCAGGTGGGGACCGAACAGGTCAGTATTACAATCAGTGCGATGCTCAGGACCAATGCAAGCGTTAACCGGTCTATCGTGAACGAGGTACAAATAAGGAATGAGATTCTCAGGGTTTAACACAGATGATCAGGGCACCAAATTGGCCCATTTAAACAATAAAGTGTTATGAAACCACTTCATGGCTTGAATAAGCAATGCGGGGCGGCATTGCTATTGGTTGTTATGATCTTGATCGTGATGTCGACCATGATTTTCTTTAACGCCCGAATTACTGCTTATGAACAGGTTATCTCAGGCAATGATCGTCGCTCCAAGCTGGCAACCCATGCGGCAGAGGCAGGTATCAGTCATGCCAGGCGCTATTTTTCACGCAATATCAGGGCGCTTAGCTTGAATACGGGCGGTGAATGGTTACCGGGATCAACCGGGGCCAATCAACACTGGCTTCCCTGTATTGATGTGGCAGACCCGGTTCCGTTGCCCTGTTCCGCCGCACCCCTGGCGGCCGATGGACGAGCCGATGGTTTTGTTCGTGAAAACCTCTTCTACTATGTTGAAGATGTGAGCGCAGCGATGCTTAACCCCTACCTGCCGCTGCAGGCCCTGGCGCAAGACTCGAATGAAGCCGACCCGCCGGTGTTAATTGACCTTTACAAAGTCCAGGCGCTGCTATGTGCGATTGACTATGATCAGGACAAGTTCGACCCCAACGACGCGACAACCCTGGCCAAGTGTTCTGCCACCGGCACGCCATCGGGGGCGAACGTGGCCATCAAAGTGGTGTCGACCGGTTATGCCGATGCCAATGTAACAGCCGCAGAAGGTGGTGCCGAGGCGATTATCACGCAAATACTGGCGAATGTTGAACCCGGCGGCGGACCTCCGGCAATTCCACTTATGAGTTATAACGCCGTGGAGCCAGGGGGCACCCTCAATATCGTCGTCAATTCAAATGCCGGCGGTATTGGTGTGCCTGCTTCCATGTGGTCGAGAAATAACGTGAATATCAGCGGTGGTAGTGTTGCCACCTGTGAAATGGAGGAATTCCTGGCTACCAGGAGCAGCGCCCAATGGCGTTCCTGGACCGATAGCACTGGCGTGCAGTATAACACCTGCGACAGTTGTTCATGCCCGGACAAGGAGTCGCTGGGCGCCCTTACTCATAGTCAAAACACCGATCCAGCGAGAAAGTATTTTGACGTCATCGACAATGATCCCGCTTTTCCAGATGATGTTTTCGAATACTATTTCGGCATCGCACGCAGTCAGTACTTCCTGGTTCGCGACGCGGCCGACACGATACTGGCAGATTGTTCCACGGTTGGTACCACCCTGGCCGGACTGGTGTGGGTGGATGGTTATTGTGATCTTGCCGGTGCTGAGGTCGGCACGGCAACATCACCCGTTGCGCTGGTAGCGAGCAAGGGCGTAAAACTTAATGGCAACAGCATTATGTACGGTGTGCTGATTATTACTGATCCGGATCTTCCATCTGCAGATCAGGTTGCCGGTGATATCCCCGTTGACCTTAGCGGTGGTCCGCTTCTGTATGGTGCACTTTTGTTCGATCCGGGTGCGGCGGCTTTGTCTGGTGGTTTTACGATAGTTTATCTGCGGGATATTCTGCAAAATATTCATCCATTGATTCTTCTCGGCGATCTTTCCGGTAGCTGGTCCGACCAGAGCACCTTTAAGTGAGACCGCGCCAATGAATAGATCACACTCCCCCATCAGGCACCTGTCAGCTCGTGGTTTCACTCTGTTGGAGATTATGATTGCCATTTTGATTATGTCAATCGGGCTGGCGGCCATGGCAAATCTGCAAGGTAAACTTACCCGTTACAGCACCATGGCCAAGCAACGCACGATCGCAATGAATCTGGTCGAACAACAAATCGAGACCATGCGTTCCTTTTATACCATACAAGCTACCGAAGCCGATGCTTGTTCGAGGGATCAAAGCGGTTATGATGACCTGGCGTCCTGTGTAATTGGCACCCCGGTAAGTGTTGGAAATATGCAATTCAATCTTTCATGGACGATTGTCGGGTATAGTCAAAATGTCGATGGTACCACCGAGGTTTACACGCCGGGATCGGAACGCCATCGACCGGATCTGAAACTGGTCACTATCAATGTCGGTTGGGTTGAAGGTCAGGGTGAAGCACAATCTGTCGAGTTGGTTGATATCGTTGATGCAACTTCGGTGTTTAATACCGGGCGCGTATCTGCCAGGGTTGTCTCAAATACTCCACCGAGAGTTACTTTCGATACGAATGATTTTCCAGGTCTTGTTGAGATTGCAATCGTCGCAGACAAAATCAGGGGATCAACCACGCCTAAACCAACGATTCAAAACCAGGGTGAAAATGTGATCACCAGGTTTGATGTCGTTACATTTAACAGGGCCGGTGACTACGAATACCTGCAAAGACGCGAGGAATTCAAAGTCGTCAATTGCGTTTGCACGATGGACAATGGCCTGGGAACGGGGCGTGCACCGAGTATATGGGATGGTACCAACTACGCACTCGGAGAAGAGGTCAGCAAACGTTCCGGCAGTCCGTTGGCCGCCCAGCCTGCCGAATGTGAAATGTGTTGCAACGACCATCACGATGCCGCTGGAGCGGTTAATAAATATGACAATTTCAGGCCCGCGTTCAGTGGCGACGCCGGAGGATTCGATTTTCTTGGTGATCATGCACATTACCGGATCGTCAATGGTGTAAAGGTGCTGGCCGGGGAAGGCGATGAATATCTGGAAGCCTGCCGTTTAATCCGCAAGGACGGTTTGTTCAAACTGACAACTGATATGGCCCAGGAAAGTCTGGATGTGGCCAGAGAAAGTTATCCGACCATATACAATACGGAGTACGGTAATTCTGTGATTAATTTTGTAACCGACTTCAGCAACGCAATCAGTGTGCCCGACTATCCCGGGACAAGGCCTGTTGTCAATTACAGTGTCGCATGGTGGCTGAATTGGTGGGGAGTATCATTAACTGGCTCTGGTCAGACTGAGCCGGCGATGTCGCGGGCTATTTATATCGATTATATGAGCGCTGATTTGTTGAAAAAAATCAAATGCCTGCAGGCCGATGGCCTTGGTTTTTACAGCGATTTCTGCAACCTTCAGAAGGATCTGTCATGGATTGAAATCTTGCCTTTTTATGATGTTGATCTTACCTCCCTGGCCAATTGGAACAGGGCTTCGACATCAATTTCGGTGACAAACTCACCCATCAGCGATATTGACCGCAACAGCTTCAGTCGTGGTGTGATCGGACTCGCACCGGACTATTTCGATATCGATACCAACGTTAGTGCCAGCGTCGAGCTTTCCAACACCGGTTTAACTGATACCAACCCGATCGATCCGGATGATGAACTTGAAAGCATCCAGGATATGCCGGTCAGTGTTGTCATCGGCGGTACGCAACCTGCGCAAGGCGCGCAGGTTACAGGGAGCATCTTTGCGGGTTCAAACAAGGTCAATGTGGAGACTGTGAGAATGCAACAGGATCCTCCGGACATCGATTGTGAGATCGTTACCACCGGTAACGGCGACTCCTCCCAAAAGGCCTTTGTCTGTGATCTTTACCCGACCCCGGCTAATGGAACGGTTACCGTTTCTGACTATAACGCGATCAAGGTAACAGGGCCTGTTACCACGGTACTCAACCGAAAGGTGTGCACTAACAGCACTGCATTCGTCAGCATGCAGGTGTTTGACGACAATACTGTGGCCAATCCGGATTCGAATTTCCCGGGCGAGACCACGATGTTTACGTTCACCAACCTGAATGACGCAGTAACCATGGATATCACTATCGTAGATCAAGCAGACAGTTGCCCGTGAGACATCTCAACACAAAGGCACCGGCTGACATCCGCTTCATAAGGGATGGCATGAGAGACCGCAAAAGCGGGTTCACATTGATTGAGTTAATGGTCGTGGTTGCCATAGTTGCTATTCTGGTCATGCTGAGTTATCCGTCCTACGTAAGTTTTATCCGCAAATCCGAGCGTTCTGACGCTCAGGCGGAGTTGCTGGACTGGGCCAATCGCCAGCACATCTGGCGCGCTGATCACATCAGTTACAACGAGAGTATCAATCCTGCCGATACCCAATACTATGTGCACTCAATAGATCAAGCCGACCTTTCGGCTACATCTTTCACGCTCATAGCAACGGCGCAGGGTGGCCAGGCCGGGGATAAACAGGGAGGCGTTGATTGCGGCACCCTTTCGTTGGACGAGACCGGCATGTCGCGCCTGCCGGCTGCGTGCTGGTAGGCCCTAAGGAATACCTAAAGACTGTCAATATTAACAGTTTGAAATCAAGGGCTTTTAATTCATTTTGTGCAACTGAAGAATTCGCTCGCCCGGGATGATCGGCAACAGATACATTCCACCGGGCGAAGCCATGTTGCATCTATAGGGGTAATGATTCGATGAGGGATTTTATTTTTCAGCTTGATACTGATAATCGTATGTACCGTCAGGACAACAATGTCGCTGCATTCTTCAGGGTTGGACGCTGATCATGTCAAAAATTCTGATAGTGGATGATTCCTCATTTGCACGCAACAGCCTCAGTCTGCTCGTGCAAAACGGTGGACACGAAGTTGTAGGTTATGCCAGTGGCGGTTTGCAGGCGCTGGAAATGTTCGAGAGCCTGCAGCCGGACCTGGTTGCGCTGGACTACCTGATGGAAGATATGAATGGTGAAGAAGTCCTGAGGGAAATGTTGCTGCTGAATGCTGACGTGAAGGTCATCATCATTTCCGGTTCCGGTGATCATACACTAAAGCAACGTCTGCTTGAGACCGGTGCCAAGATGTTCATTGAAAAACCCGATGTGCGGGGCCGAATTCTCAACGTCATCGACCAGGTGATGCAGGCATGAATCAGCCGGGTAGTGCATGGGTAGAGGTATGCGTGGCGGAGCTGTAGCCATGCTAGGCAACCAATCGAAATTAACCAGTGAACAGAACCGGATTTTTGACCGGTTCCTGATTGATAGTACGGAAAAAACCATACGCGCACTGGAAAACGTGTTCGGGCTACAAATTGACAGTTCCAGTTCGAGCATCGAGATTTCCCCGTTTTTGGACAGTGAAATTCTCAAAAGGCTGGGTGGCGGTTTGCTGTACACTGTTTCCAGTTCAATGCTCGGTGATCTGCAGGGCCGCACGGTTCTGCTCATGCGTGCAGATGACTTTGAATCCCTGAGTGAAGTCATGCGGCCCATTTTGACCATGCTGTTTCTGTCTCATCCGGACACCGATCTTTCCGCGCTCAGTAACGGCAGGCCGGACTGGATGACGGACGATAGCGGAAAAAACGGGTCCGACCAGGCTTTCCAGGACCAGATTATGGACACGCTGGCTGAGATCGGAAACATTCTCATCGGACTATACACGAAAGCCATTTACCGCAACTTTGATCTCAATTCACACCATTCCGTCCCCAAAGC
>Ga0105053_10003308_pt1 | contig 24619 bp, 25 predicted proteins | sample BON01_FD_78093 | JGI IMG/M metagenome (GOLD analysis project Ga0105053, IMG submission 78093) | Freshwater microbial communities from Lake Bonney liftoff mats and glacier meltwater in Antarctica - BON-01 | ecosystem: Environmental > Aquatic > Freshwater > Ice > Glacier meltwater | place: Lake...
GTCGTCCTGTGGCTGCAGATCTTCATGTATGAACTGGACGGGCTGAACAACTTCCTGCGCGAGACTGAGCTTGAGCTGCTGGAAGCCCGTCAGATCGATCTGACGGCAAAGATTGATCACACTTCCGTCGCTTGCGCCTGTCGCCTCCGCAAGTTCGGTAACGGACATGCCGACAACCTGCCTTGGATTCTTGAGAATGTAATCTGCGATGGACCGCGTGCTTGGGCCGAGCGAGGCCTGACGAACACGAATCCGCGTAAGTACATTGTCGATGACAGGAGAATCACTTCGCCGGGTAGACGAGCCAGGCTTCTTCGATTTTCGATCCGCCACTGGATATCCGCCCAATACTCAAAACAGGCCACCATGAATTGAACATTTTTCAAAATATATCAAGAAATTTTTGAACCTGTAACATGCGCGTCATACGCAGCAGCTACCCAGTATGGATGGAATGACTGCGTCGCGCAAAAGGCACGCCGCACAGGATATCAGGGGTAATCGGGATGCGCAGCTTATGGATCGTCATGGCGTTTCTTGTCGCGCTAGGAGCGCTTGAGCCCGCTTCTGCGCAGACGCGTGGGACGCGGCAGGAACCGTTGCGTGTGCTGTTGATCCCGGCTGACGGCGGCACCGAGGACGGGACAAAGGCTGACTTCAAGCCCCTTTTCGACACTATAACGCGAACAAGCGGGTTGTATTTCGATGTGCAGGTGGGTCAGAGCTATGCGGCCGTCATAGAAGGCATGTGCGCCGGCCTGGCAGACATCGCCTGGTTCGGACCGGTCTCCTTTATCGAAGCGCGCAATCGCGGATGTGCCGAACTGCTGGCGGTGGAAGAGCGCGATGGTTCATCGACCTATTATGCAGCGCTCTTTGTTTCAGCTTCTTCGGACATTCGCTCCATCGGGGACCTGCCGGGCCACTCGCTCGCGCTGGGCTCGAGCCACTCGGCAAGCAGCTTCGCTTATCCGATCGCAATGATCGCAAAAGCCGGCATTGACCCCTTGTTTGATCTTGGCGCCCTGCGCCTCACAGGCAGCCACGCAAACAGCCTCATGGCGCTCAAGAGCGGCCAGGTCGACGCTGCGGGCGCATCGCTCGTATCGTTCGAGCGGGCCGTGAACCAGGCCGGCCTCGATGCCTCGGCGTTTCGGATTCTTGCCAAATCCGATCCGATCCCCAATCCCCCGATCGCCATGAATCCAGGCCTGTCTGTGGCGATGAAAAGTGCGCTTCGCGACGCCATCGCAGGCGTCCATGCTGCACCGGGCGTCAATCCTGACGCGATCCGTGGCTACGGCGGCAAGCGCGTTGACCGATACGACACCCGTGTCGACGACAATGTCTTCACCGACGCCGCAGCGGCAATCGCCTTCATTGATGATGATTTCAAAGCAGCCGTCCTGCGCAAGGCCGGCACGGCGCAGAATTGAAGCGGCGACCCTCCCGGGCGCTCGCGATGGAAATGAACATGACGATAGTAAGAAGCGGTGCCGATACGGAAAATTGCCAGGCACGACCCGTGACGGCCCTTGAATTTCATGCAGTTTCCCAGTCCTTCACATCGGGCACCCGCGCTCTGGACAATGTCTCGCTCGATATCGGCGCAGAAAGTTTTACCGTTCTGCTTGGGCCTTCCGGATCAGGCAAGACCACGCTTTTGCGTTCAGCAGCGGGACTAAACACACCCGATGCTGGCGAGATCAGAGTTGCCGGGGAATCCATTACGGGTCGAAACCTCAAGGCCGCGCGTCGTCGCATGGGCATGGTGCACCAGGACTTTGGTCTGTCGGAGCGGTTGACCACCGCACAGAATGTCATGGCCGGCGCTGCGTCTTCCATTGGCTGGGTGCGCGTGTTGTTTCAAGCCTATCCAAGAGCGGTTCGGTTGAAGGCTTGCCAATTGCTCGCAAGGGTCGGCCTCGACGAAGTCCAGGCAAACCGTCGCGCCGGGACATTGTCAGGAGGACAACGCCAGCGAGTTGGCATTGCGCGTGCGCTGATCAACAACCCGCTCGTCATCCTTGCAGACGAACCCGTCGCCAGTCTCGATCCGGCAACAGCGCAGGAAATCATGGCGCTGTTGCGCGAGGCGGCAGGCGAACGCGGCGCCGCCGTCCTGTGCAGCCTGCACCAGATCGACCTGGCACGGCGGTTTGCAGACCGGATTGTCGGCCTGAACCACGGACAGATCGTCTTTGATGGCCCGCCGGCTGATCTCACACCTGGCGCCCTTGCCATCATATTTGATGGTCCGGAGACACGGTTAAGACCGATTGTGGCGGTCGCTTGAAAATGCTGTTCGCAAAGGTTTCTGTATGACCACGCTGGAAACGCCTCCGAACGATTCACCCTGGCGCCTGAAATCGCCGATTGATGCGCGCGCGGTTTTCATTGTCATCGTTGCATTCGTCCTGCTCAGCTTTTCTGCCCAACGCGTCGATCTCGGCAAGATGGCCGGGCAGATGGGAGAATTCGGCCTTGCGAGTGTCGGCCTGAAGGACAGCTCCCAGATCGGGCGCGGTCTGGGCGGTCTTGTCTCTGATATGTTTCCCGTTGCGATCGCTGAACGCACGCCGATCGCGATGATCGAACATTTCGACGCAAATCGCCTACCGCCATTTGCACGGATGGAGACAGTCCAGGTCGAAGTGAGCGTGCTCGATCCCGACACGTTCCAAACGGACACACACCTCGTCGAGAAGACCTATCTGGTTCAACCCGCCGGATACCTGATCTTTGTTCTCGGCAAGATGCTCGAGACAATTGAAATCGCAATCTGGGCGAGCCTGTTCGCAATTATCGGGAGCCTGCCACTGGCGATTGTCGGTGCCCGTAACTTCACCCCTCATCCCGTCGTCTATTTCGCATCGCGGAGTATCGTGTCGTTCCTGAGGTCCATGCCAGAGCTGATAAGCGCACTGTTCCTGGTACTCGCGTTCGGCTTCGGCCCGGGTGCCGGTATTCTGGCGCTCGCGCTGCACAGTATGGGCTTCCTCGCAAAGTTCTACGCCGAAGACATCGAAGCGGCCGATCCGAAGCCACTGGAAGCCATCCGGGCGACAGGCGCCGGCAGTTTTGCAGCTCTGCGGCTTGCCGTCCTACCTCAGGTACTGCCGAGCTACACGGCACTCACATTATACATACTCGACCGCAACGTGCGGATGGCGGCCGTGATCGGCCTCGTCGGCGCGGGCGGTGTCGGACAGGAGCTCAAGGGCCGCTATGACATGTTCCAGTATGACCGTGTCGGCACGATCTTGCTCGTAATCTTTATCACCGTACTGCTGCTTGACCAACTGGCAGCGCATCTTCGCCGACGCCTGATATGAACTGGATCAACCCAGGCTGCGCGCCTTATTCACAAGATCACGTCAGCGAGCAAATGCGAGCGTGCGTCATGTCAGGTTTCGCCGCCTCATTTGCCGGCACTGTCGTAAATGACCTTCAACACCTTGGCCATCAGGTCGAGCGTCTGTTGCGACTGTGTCCGGTCAATCACTTGGCGGCAAAGCTCGCGTGACTGTTCGGCTGCGGATTTTGGGCCCACATGGCGAGGCGGCAGACGTTCGAACAGGTCCGCCAGCGGGACAGCCAGTATACGGGAGACGTTCAACAGGACCCCGGCACTCAGTCGATTGCTGCCTGTTTCATATTTCTGGAGCTGCTGATGACTGATCCCCAGCGCCTCACTGAGGTCGACAAGGGTCATCCCACGGACCATCCGGAATTTGCGTACATTCTCTCCGACCTGCCGGTCGACATCGGTTACCGAACGTGTCGCGGTTGCCTTTCGCAATGGCTTTTTCACCGTCCTCCTCCCCCTGGATCCTGTGGATCCTAATTATCTATACCACTCACGATAGATCGAATCAGAAGGCAGGTCGAGACTGTGTCGGTCACCCACGCATGGCGACGAGACGGAGTATCCAGGCAGATGCTCATGCAACACGATGCACGCATTTTTGACGACAGTGCGCGAGACGCTCGACGTGGAACATCCTATGCCAGAAGCTTGCTTTTCCCGGTCAGGCTTCGCCTTTCGTAGGATTCTGGGTGTCAAACGCCTCGGCGAGGCGAAAGCCCGGCCAGGGTTTCGGCCAGACGACCGGGTAATCTGCTGAGAACAGCCGATCCCCGTCCCTGAGCTTATGCGCCAAGCCAGCCTGGGGGATGGCACCCGGGCGATCGCGATAGCGGATGCGATCGCCGCAATACCGGAATGACACGGCCCTTCTCCAGCTATCCGACCGGTTGCCCCCGGCGCCATGGACGGTCCTGACGTCATGGATTATCACATCGCCTGGTCTCACGTCGAACGAGACAATGTCATAAAGCTCTGGCGCTGCTTCGATATCCGGACAGCGGATCTCGGGCGAGGTACTGATCGGGGTCTGGGACACGAACACATTTGGCGCAAAAGTCTGGCCCCAGAGATGAGAGCCTCGGACATATTGTGTCACGCCGTTTTCAAGGTCGGCTGGGTCAAGCGGTATCCAAACGATCACGCACTGCTCGCCTTCGATCTGGAAATAGGCGAGATCCTGGTGAAAGGCCGTTTTCTGGCGTGTGTGCGGCGCTTTGATGAAGGTCGTGTCCTCCCAGAAATTCAGGTAACGTGCATCCAGCAGGGAGCTGACGATCCCCGGAAGGGCTGAATCAAAGGCGACTTCCCGAACGCCCCGGTCATGCCGCCAGGCAGCGACATCATAGAAGAACATCCCTTCGTGGCCGGATGAATCCTCTTCCAGAAGCGGGCGAGCCCTTTCGTCGGCCCGCACGAGCGCTTTCATGCGCGCCATGTCGAACCGCCCTGCAGCGCCCGTGTCGATGGGCCGGTCATTGTCCCAGACCTGGCGGGCAAGGGTTTCGAAGTCATAGCCAGTCGGGGATGCCCACAAATCGTCCATCTGGCGCGCGACGGCCTGGCGCAGATGGTCAATTTCGCCAGGCGCCAGAACGTTCCGCAAACAAACGACGCCGTCGCGCGTGAACGTCGCCTGCTGCGCCGGTGTCGGAAGCGGTAGATCCTGTTCTGTCATGCGACATGACTTCGTTCAGAAGCCTGTCTGGTCCCCGAATACTCGGCAACGATCTCCTCGGCATTGCGATAGCGATCAATCTGGCGATCAAATGTCGCTTCATCAATGCGCGACACGGCTGGAATCCAGGCCCAGTCATCCCCATTCCGTCTTGGCAGACCGAGAGGTTCCGTATGCCATACCCTCTGGACGAGGTTGAAGAACTTCTGGTGCGTGAGCCAGCTCAGCCGGGATATGTGATTGTCGAGGCAATAAGCGGTCAATCCGAGCCCGATGCGACACCGGACGCGAAAATCATCGACGGGACTGGTTATCAGCGACCGGTCCATGACAAAGCGAGAACATTCCCAGACATCCTTCCCGACCGGATAGGGCTGAAGGTTGCAATAGTCGGCAAAGAGATCGCTGAGCATGTGAGGCCGCATCGTGGGATTGAGCCTTGATGTTCCGACGACCTCTCCTTCTGGCGTGCGGACAATGACATAGACAGTCGCATCGGTATCGAACTGGTCCTTGTCATACCCCGGCTGGATGCCCGGGATGTCCCAGCCCCATTCGCCGACAACGACACGGTAGCGCATTTGATGCATGGCATCGAGCAGATCCTGGTGCTCGTTATATGTATCTGGTGTTACAATCTTGAACATGGGCTGGCCTCCTGACTGACTGGCAGGAGCAGTATTCCGCGGTGACGGGTCCCGTGTAATGTCCCCTTTCGGGGACTTGTCAGGGAAAGATCTGATGGCGGGCGATCGCGCTCGCAACCAAGTGGGCCCGGTTGACGGCGCCGAACTTGTCACATGCCCTGCGGAGGGTCTTTTTCACCGTGTCTTCCTGGATTCCCAGTATTTTTGCGATTTCCCAGTTTGACTTTCCGGCAGCCACAAACTGAACGCATTCGGTCTCCCTGGCCGTAAGTTCGGCGACCCTCTGATAGGGAAATGGACCATGCATGACCTCCAGATGATAGTAGGCGACCTGGCATACGAGCTCCAGTTCCGCGACCTCGAGCGGAGAGAGGTCGGATTTCGAATCGCCGCCCAGCGACACGCCTCCGGACACGCTTTCAAGAGCGTGCATCGGGAACATCATGCCATCAGTGAGGCCAAAATCATGCACCATGTCGACGACCTTTCTGCCCGCGCGTGAAGCGTAGGCGCGTGCCTCAGCCCAGGTGAAGGGTCGCTTTGAGCGCAGGGCGCAAAGGGCGATCGGATCATGAAGGATCGCTGCCTGGTTTCTCCGCGCGGCCTTAAGTTCATCAGGCCAGTTGGAAACATAAAGTATGTCCTTTAACGGAACATTCAGCGGGTTGACGAGCTGTCCGAGGAAAACCCTGTTGAAGCCATAGGATTCGATGAAACCGGCAAGCGCCGTGATCGTCTCGGCACTCGTCGTCGTCGTCAATATCAGCCGGATGGCATGAAGGACGGCAGACCCGTCATAGTCGCGCATGGAACCTGTCTCGCTCTTAATAACCTCTTGTGCCTGGCGCCGCCGAAACATCCGGCCCCCGGATCAGCAGGGGGCGCCGACGTACCGGAGCACGCATGTCATGTTGCATAAATTTCCTACCTATGGTTTAATGAGGCACAATTCAATACCGCTCATGATCACGTGCCGATCCGCAAATTACAGCGAACGGGATCTTCCGGCGGGACGGCAAGCAACAGGACTGACAACGGCCTGAAGCCGCTTCAGGCAGCGACATGCATTTTGCTTGCGATGCCAGGCACATTCACCGCGCGAGAGCCATGTTCACTGAAAGAACCCCTGATCCGAATAGACCGCCGAACGCGCTCACAGGGTATTGCCGGTCGGATTGCGAAGCGCCGGCGGCGACGCCGCCCTGCCGTGTACCTTTCTCGCCCCTCAGCCCGCTCACAGGCGAGAGGCTGCCATGAACCCTCGCACGGCAGGATCGGATCAGGAACGACCGGCCATGGCCGCCACCTGGCAGGAATGCCTGCGCGCGGGCCAGCAATGCCTGGCAGCAGGACGGCCAGGTGATGCTATCCCTTCCCTGCGGCTAGCCAATCGCCTTCAGCCAGGGCGTATTCCCATTGTGCTATCGCTCGCAACAGCCTGGTTGCGCGCCGGACAGGCGGACATGGCTCTGGCCTGTTTCAATGAGGTTCTGGGTCTCGATCCAACAGAGTTGCAGGCGCAGCATGGACGGGGCCTTGCCCTCGATGCGCTTGATAAGCGCGACGAGGCGCTTGCAGCCTTCCGAGCAGTCACGTCCGCAAGCCGGGACGCGTGGGCATCCTGGCAATCGATCGCAGACATCACTCCAGTCGAGGACGAGCGCATCCACGCTATCGAACAGGCCGCAGATGCGCTGGTGCGCCTTTGCAGCAGCGGGCAGCCTGCAGCCCGCCTCTTTACCAGCTGCGCCGCAGCGCTTCTTGACGCGCATCGCGCGTCCGCCGCGATCGCCTTCATCACCAGGTACGCAGCCAGGTTACCGGGCGTCGCAAAGGTCCATGACTGCCTTGCCCGAGCGCGATATGAGTCGGGAGATTTTCGTGAAGCCCTCTATCACAAGCAAAGCGCCGTATCGCTGCGGCGCGGTACAGAATGCGGGCATCCGCTTGCCTGCTTCAGCACAGAAGGCGCGGTCGATGCGCTAGACTGCATGGCCGAAATCCTGGGAGCTGCCGGAATTCCCTTCTTCCTCGCAGCAGGGACCTTGCTCGGGTTCTACCGTTCTGGCCAGCCACTGGCGCATGATCGTGATGTGGATATCGGCATACTCGCCAGCCCGGACGGAATGGAAGATGTGGCACGGATAATTCGCGAGCATCCCGATCTTTGTCTTGCCCGACGCGCACGTCCGGGGGACCGGTATTTTGCTCTCACTTTGCTGGGGATCAGTGTCGACATATTTATTTATGAACCCAAAGGTGGCTGCCTGGAGTGCGGCCTTGGGCGGGCCAATGGTGATGTGGCCTGGCGGTTCACGCCGTTCGGGCTGAAGGCGGTAAATTTCAAGGATCGGACCTGCAACATCCCTGACAACCCCGAACGCTATCTAGCTGAAACCTATGGGCCGGGTTGGCAGACGCCGGATAGAGGATTTGCCTCGGCCATCAGCTCGCCGGCGCTGTTTCAAGTCGATCCGTATACCCGCGCCTATTATGCCCTTTCGCGCGCCGACAAGGCACTGAAGCGGGGAGACAGTAAGAAGGCAGCGGCACTCTTGCGCCAATCACCTGTTCCGGTCGCGCTGGCGCGCCTTGGCGATGACGGCCCCTTGCCCGCCACGCAGATGGATCTCGCAGACCGCTGCCTGGAAGAAAGCCAGGAGCCCGGTTCGGCGAACTGATTGGTATCCAGCCGGATACCGGAAAATCTTTTGGGCGCCGCCTGGCTTCAGGACGCGGCTGAGGTGACCTGCGCCTAAGCATTGTTTAATAACGTTTTTTTATACTTTTCTTTGTTGACTCTACCTTAGATCGGATGCACTTTCTACTTGTTGTCAATCCGGCAACGCCACTGTTCAAAGGAGATACAGTCATGAATACGTATGCAGATGATCATCTTGAGGATGACGCCTTCGAGCCAATCGACCTCGGATCGGTCTCCGAGGAGACCGAAGGACAGCCGAACGGGCTGATCGAGTTTTTCGGTCAGAATTCGCGCGACTAGCCGAGCCTGATAGACTCTGCCCATGAGGCTGAACGACCCACTAGCGTCGTAATGGTCGGAGCATTTCTGCGATATGGTCAGCGGGAAATGCTCCGGCTGCCCCAAACCCCTCACCTACCGGACACAGGTCGTACCAGGCTTCGCTGTTTCAGCTTGGCGCCAGTCGCATGACCTGCTGCAGGAGCCTTTCTATGCCCCAAGCCTTTTCGCTCAGCCCGGATGTTTTCTACTGCGAGTTTGAAGCGGCCATCATCATCCTGGATGTGTCGGCAGATACGTACGCCCGGCTGACACCAGCTCAATGCCTCTGGTTTCGCGAAATTCTTTCAAGTGAAGATCTCGCAGGCCTAGATGTGCATGCTGCGCATTTCGCCGAACACCTCGTCGACAGAGGGCTCCTGCAACTGTCTGAAGCATCCACCCGACTCGCGGAAAAAGGCCGCCCGTACACAGCCCGCGACAGTCTTCTGGATACGGCGCTCGACGCGCACCAAACTTTGTCCCTCCGTTGCCTGGCGCCCTTTGCCTACGCGATCGTGAGCGCCAGCCTGCTCGAACGCAGCCACAAGTTCAAAGGTGTGATCCGGACCGCCCGCGCATGGAAGCGCAGCGCTCTCAGCCGCCCCGCCATACCCGAGGCCCAGGTCCTGGCAATCACTCGGGCTTTTCACGCGCTGTCGCCCCTCCTCGTAACCACACATGAGGCGTGCCGCTTTCGCAGCCTCGCCCTGATACGCTTCCTGTCACTGTTCGGTGTACCAGCTGACTGGGTATTCGGTGTGCGCCTCTCACCCTTTGGCGCCCATTGCTGGGTCGAGCATGACGGCATCATCCTCAATGATCATTCTGACAATGCATTCGAGTACACACCAATCATGAAAGTCTAGGCAGGAGCCAGCCCATGCCATCTTTTGCCGCGATGATCTGGAATGCAGAAAATCCCGAGGCCTGCAGCCAGGCTGATACATTTCACCATCGCATTAAGCGCATGCCTGACCGGGCCGAAGGCATGTTGATACAGGCTGGATTCGCGCTGTATGACTTGAGCGCGCCCGGCTGTGGCCAGTCAATCCTGCGGCTGGAGGACGAGAACGGGGAAGGCCAGGGGGCCATATTCGGCACTCTGTTTCGGACCGGCGACACTGGCGTGCCATCTTCTGTCGTGCATCTCGCAAGGCAAGACGTATCCCGTCTTTGTCTGTCGCGTGGCAAAGCACTCGTGCAGGATTATTGGGGGCGCTATGTCGCGTTTCTGACCTGCCCCGATGCATACGCCATCATCGTCGATCCGACCGCCGCGCTACCCTGCTACTATGCCAGGTTCGAACATGTAACTGTCGTGTTTTCGCATCTTGAGCGCTGCCACTTTCTCGATACGGCCTCACTCTCGATCAACATGGACCATGTCAGCACCCTTCTTGCTTATGACAAAATCCAGAACGGAGAGACCGGCCTAAATGAAATCTCGGAACTTCTTGGCGGCCAGAGGTTGCTGGTCTCCGGAACGATGCTGAAGACCGACCGCATCTGGGATCCCCGTATGGTTGCGCTCGATGTTCTTGAGCCCCCGATCGAAGTGGCCGCTGCCGCGCTGAAACTTACAACGCAGCACGTCGTAGCAGCTTGGGGACTACGCCATCGCAACATTACCGTCAGCCTGTCTGGCGGACTTGATTCGACCATCGTGCTACATTGCCTTGCCGCCTCATGCGACCCATCCCGTTTGTCAGCACTGCATTATATCCTCGACTCTGGCGACGCCCCCGAATCACATTATGCGCAGTTCGCGGCGGAGCGGGCCGGATGCACGCTGAGGGAAATCCGCGTCGCACCTCAAGCAGGCTTGCATACGCTCGGTCGGCATCCGCCAACCGTCCGACCCTACAGGCAATTCCTGTCACCCGATCTGGTGACCGACGTCCCGGGCGGCGCGCTTTTCACCGGTCAGGGCGGCGATCACCTCTTCCGCGTCTCGCAGAGCCCGCTTGGCTTTGCAGACCACGTCCTCCTTCACGGCCTCGGCTCCGGTACAGCCGGCACGCTCCTCGACAGTGCAAGATTGTCAGGCCAGTCAATATGGCGCGTGCTGGGTGAGACGCTGCCTTTGCTCCTCGGCGAGCCGCATACCAGCGCCATGGTCGCGGCCCTCAAAGGACGCGAGACGGTCATCAATCACCACGCCCAGGCCAAAATGGACCCCGACTCCGTGCTGCCGGACTGGGTGCGCGAGCCACTCGGCTTGCCACCGGCCAAGTTCGACCAGGTCAGCATCCTCATGCATATGACTCAGATGCGGGACGTATTTTTTACTGACCGCCCCATCGAAACCGTGCATCCTCTCATCTCGCAGCCTCTCATCGAGCTTTGCCTGCGCCTGCCAACCTATCTGTTGAGCTGTCAGGGTACGAGCCGCGGCCTGGTCAGACGCGCTTTCAGGAATGTCATTTCCGACCAGATCCGCCTGCGTATGAACAAAGGTCATGCATCCCGCTACTTCACCGACCGCGTGACCGCGTATCGCGGTCCAATCATTGAGGCGCTGATGGAGGGCGAACTTGCAAGACGGGGATTGATCCAGCGCTCGGATGTCGAATCGTTCGTGCGCCGGGAGGATTATCGCATGCAGGATTCCGGGAGCCTGCTTCTCGCTTATTATGCTATGGAATCCTGGCTTCAAACCTGGACGGCCATTACCGGGAAGCCTGTCTCGCGCACCTGAGAACGCTATGGGTCCGACCCCGCCCCATGTTCATCGAGGAAGGCCAGCATACGCGCCCACATGTCGCGGATGTTTGCAGGTGAGGATGGCCCGTGGCCTTCGCCCCAATACCGGACATAGCGGGCATCCTTTCCAGCACGCTTCAATGCGCCGAACATCTCGTCGAACTGGGCCATATCGAAACTGTCGAGATCGGAATGCATCAGCAGGACGGGTGTATCAATCCTGGGTGCCAGAAAGACCGGGCTATTGCGGTAATAGGTCTCCGGATCCTCAAAAGGGGTGCGCCCGATCCCGAAATCGCTTCCCTTTACTGAATCATAGCCGAGATAGGCCCCGAAATCCTCGTAGAAATAAGCATAGACCCCCGTGCCTCCAAAGTAATGGCTGAACAGGTCGGCCCATCCATTCTTGGCGATCACAGCCCTGTAGCGTTTCGAATGGGCCGCCACGTAAAGGGCCGACACTCCGCCCTGGCTGAACCCGTGAAGTGCGATCCGGTCTGGATCGACCCAGCCAGTGGCGATGATCGCCTCTACCCCCGCATCGATGAGAGCCGGCAGGCCCGCAATGGGCCCTTCTTCTGTCCGTATCCTTTCCGTGGGCGTTGTCACACGTGCATAGGCATAGCCCATGCCGGCCCACAGATAGGGGGAATGCGGATCAGGATAGGACAAATGGGGTTCGGTGTTACGACACTTACCCACCGCGCCAGGATAGGCATCGACGATCAGGGGGTGCGGCGCAGTCCTGTCAGCGCCGGCCGGCAGCAGAAGGCAGGTCTCGACGGTCTGGACGGGCAAGACGCCCGCAGGATCGATGACGTCATAGCTCACCTTCTGCCAGGACCCGAAATCCACATCCTCAAGATGCCCGTTCAACCGCGCGATCGCTGTCGCCGGTCCCTGATCACTTGCCCGGCCGACAAGAAGCTCGGTGACAACGCCATGGTCCGAGGTGAAGACAATAGCGTCAGCAGCAACAGACCCTGCTAGCGGGGTCGTATTGGGATCCGGAGCCGCAAAGAGCTTCCCGTCCCCTTCATGGCCTTCGCGCAGGTCGAGCAAAACAACCTGGCCGGTTGATGCCGTATGGACGCTGAACATGGCTTGATCAGCAAAGTCAGGCCGAACCACACCGCTGCGAGTCATGAATGTCCCTGTCGCAAGATAGCGCAGACGCCCTTTTAGGCCCTTGGTCAGACACCGTCGGTCGCCCTTTGCGGACAACTTGTATACACCATCCTGGCTCCAGACTGTCATGTGACCTGGTCCGCCATCAACAGGCACACCGGAAATACCAGACAGTCCTTCGGTGAGATTCGCATGGCTGCCATCAGCCGAAACCCGATACCAATCTGCCGGCGGCAGGCCGACCGGCCGGATATCCTGATAGGTAAATCGCGGCGCCAGGTCTTCTGCCGCCGGAATCGGTCGCGCGAACATGGCCAGGCTGTCCTCCAGAAATACAGCTCGCTCGGGTCTCTGCAACCAGCCTCTTTCGCGTTCGGACACGAGATCAAGCCCGACATGATCGTATCGCGTCACGGCACCCGTCGAAAGATTGATCACATGAAACCGGCCACTGCGCGGATCTGCGCCCCGTTGCCATCCGAAGGCCGCCAGTCGCTGTCCGTCTGGGTCCCAGCTGATCGTATAGGGCATGAATTCAAGTCCCGGCGCTGGGGAGCGCGACATGCCTGTGGAAACATCAAACAGGGTCATTGTGTATTGCTGCAAATCGGACTCGATCCGCGCGCCCGGATCTGTCCGGTCCGGCTGCGAAACCGAAAGGGCTGCAAGGACACTACCATCAGGCGATAGGCGCAAATCGGCATGGAGCCCTTTGGCCAGGACCTGCACCTTCCCGGTCTTCGCATTTGCCCTGACAAGCCGTCCGGCCGCCAATCCGCCAGGTCCCGCAAGAGGTTGGGTGCGCACCTCGTCAGCGGTCGGCGCCGTGTTCTTCCAGGCGTCGGCCCAGGCCTTGGAGAGCCGATTGCCCGTCACAGCACGGACGCTTGTGGCCATCGGCTGTTCGCCGGCCGGAAGGGCGGTGAAGACGAGCTCCGTGTCGGATATCCAGATCGGATTGTACGCCCCTGTTCGGCTGACGGCCGGAGCCGGCTGGAACGTCACGCTTGTATCTTCGACCATGTCATAGGCACCAAGCGACAGCGTGCCGAAACTGTATTGTACAAAAGCAAGATACCGCCCCGAGGGTGAAAACTGCTCTGCCCAAGTATGAGGTGCCGGGTCGATGCCCGGCAAGAGCTCAGGTTCACCCCCATCATCAAGGTCATAGCGCCAGAGCTGGTGACCTGATTTACCAAAAGCGTAGGTCCGAAAGCTGTAATCCTCAATCTCGTCATAGGGACGCAGACGTTCATAGACCAGCCAGCGGCCACCTGGATCGATGATTGCCGATCCAATGCCTTCCACCTTCATCATGTCATCAAGGGAAAACCGCCTTTGATCAGCTCTGGCAAAAGGTCCTGATGCCACGAGACCAAGGATGGCGGCGCATATCAAGAAAAGACGCAAAATTGTCTCCTGGTTTAACGGATGTGAACGCAAGGGCGCAGTCAGTCGCGCGTCAAAATGGGAGAGGTCACCGCTGGCCTGTCCCTTTCGTACCCGCAGCCTCGGGCTAAAAGGCCTTCCGCAGCTCGACCGCTATGAAGCGGCCGAGAGGAGACGCATTGGCAGGATCAAACCCCGCAATACGGCTCGTTCCGATGGAGGGTGTTACTGGCGGCATCTCGTCAAACAGGTTCGTGGCCGATACGCTGATATGTGTCCCGCTCAGCCAACGCGCGCCGTCATTTCCAAACCCATAGGACATGGCCGCATCGATTGTGGTCCAGGAACTGATCGGCCTTGCCGCTAAGGTCGCGTCAGTGTTGTAGGAGTCGACATAATTCACAAAGACATTGCCGGTAAATCCGTCGCGCGACAGGCCAATATGGCCGCGCAGCTGGAGATCCACGGGGTTGAGATACGTATTCAGAGTTTCAACCGGCAACGTCGTCTTCGACGCCTGCTGCGTAAAATCCAGGATATAGTTGGCATTCACACCTACCGATATATCCCCCCAATCCGTCTCGACATCATAATCAATCTGAACATCCAGTCCGCGCGTCTCCGTGGCAGCAAGGTTGCGGACAATGGCGGCATTATTGATGATCGCGACATTGTCCAGGCTGTTGCCGCCCGTCAGGAAAATGACAGGCTGACTGAGTGTCGCCACCAGAGACTCAAGGTCTTCTGTGCTCGGAAAGAAAATGACAGTGCCATCGGGCAAGACATCCGGATTGGCCCAGGCGATATGTGGCGCCAGTGGTGCCGGCTGGCTCAGTGGAATCGGTGTCGCGCCAAGGCGCCCCTCGAAGGCAATGTCATAATATGTCGTCTTGAGGCTCCAGTTGTGGGGGCCGCGATTAAGCACGTAATCAAGGCCAGCTGTATAGGTCCGGGAGGTTTCCGGATCGAGATTGGCCGCTGTACCTGTCGTCTGCAGGTAGTCGACACCGGCGAGCGAGGGATCAGGCGGCGCGATCCCGCCAAGCAGGCCGAGAATGAATGCATATGGCACGACTGCCGCCGTACGGTTCAGGTCGCCTGTGCGCCCTAGGGGCGGAGGTGCAAAGGATTCGCTATAGGTCGCACGGCCTGTGAACCCTTCGGCGGGCGACCATACAAGTCCGATCTTCGGATTTACTGTCGTGCCAAAATCACTGTAATCGTCCAGTCGGCCCGACAGGTTGACTTCAAGGCGCCGCACCCCGGGCAGGCTCGTATCCGGCCCGATGATCGGAACGAGGACCTCACCATAGATAGCCGAGACATCCCGTTTACCATCGCGCTCTGCCCCGGCACCTCGCTGCTCATTGACAAATGTTTCGCGTCGCACATGCGCGCCGATCGCGCTCTTGACCGTTCCACCTGGCAGCTCCCAGAGGTCACCATTCAGCCGCAAGTCGGCGGACCAGAGTTTTGATCGAGTGACCTTCTCGCTCGGTTCGGATGGCACCGGCGCGAGGGTTTGCGCCGATTCGGTATTGTACATCTGGCTATAGGTCGCATTTGCATTCGCTGCCCAGCGCGGCGAGATCGTGTAATCAGCACCAAGACTCAGCGACTGGAGTTCTGACGTCACGTCAAAGCCGAGGACGGAACTTGAACTGCTGGCAAAAACAGACTGGCTCTGCGCGTCCCGCTTCGAATAGAGCCCCGAAGCCGATATCCTGAGATCCGGGCCTACCTCCTGCGCCACAGACAGGAGGCCGCTATGGCGTGTCTGTTCAGGCAGAAGGTCAAATTCGGCCGTGTCGATGATTGGCACGCCGTTTGTCTGAGTGGGGACAGGAATCTCCGGGCGCTCGGAGAGCGTGAGATGGCTTCGGTCGAAATATTCATACGTGCCTATCACATGACCGCTGTCCCAAGCCCTGCCCAGAGTCTGGCTGACCCTGTATTCGGCAAGGCCGCCATCGGTCACGGCGCCATAGCGCATGGCTGTCTCGGCGCCGTCGAAATCGTCACGGAGAACAAAATTCATGACGCCGGCAACTGCGTCACCGCCATAGATGGAGGACGCTCCGTCTGTCAGGACATCAACACGCTCCAGCGCCGAGAGCGGGATCATGGAGAGATCGACAAAGTCGCCAATCTCCGATGTCGGCGCGAGCCGGGTTCCGTTGAGAAGTGTCAGTGTGCCTCCAGATCCAAGGCCCCGCAAATTGGCACCCGACCCGAACGTATTATTAAACTGGGAATTGCTGTCGCCCGGCAGTCCGGCCGGTGCTAGCTCCGTGGATCCGCCGCCAAAATTCTGCGGCAATGTCCGTATGAACTGTTCTGTTGTTGTGACGCCCGATCCCAGAATGTCCTCCCGGCTGTAAATCTGCAAAGGCGAACTTTCTGGAGAGATCCCGCGCAAGCTTGTGCCAGTGATTGTGACCGTATCGACCCGCAATGTCGCGTCGTCAGCACCAGTGTGGGCGGTTTCCGGCAGGGACTCGGCAGGTGTTTCCGTCTGCACAGGACGTGCTGGCGGATTAGCTGGCCTATCCGCGTCTGCGCGTTTCCGGATGACGATTGCCTGGCCCGGCCCCTTGATCGCCTCAAGCCCGCTGCCCTCAAGAAGCTGGTACAAAGCATCTGTCGGTGCAAAGTTTCCATTCAGCCTCGGCGCGGCGCGCCCGGCAACAAGCGCCTCGGTAAACAGGATGGGCGCGCCCGACTGGGCGCCAAATGCGCGCAGCGCATCTGCCAGCATGGGTGCATCAATATTGAATTCAACCTGCTCACCACGTGCGGGCGTATCAGCATACGCGCCGGTCAGGCCAGTCGACAGGATGATGGATGATGCCGCAGCGCTGAACAGCCGTGCGTTGAATTGTGTCTTGTTGAACATGTTCCCCTCCGGATTAATATCCCCGTCAGGGGTTCGCCCCGGACGCGCACCCTATTCAACGAATGGGAGAAAGGATGTGGCAGACTTGTTGTCCGCGCACCCCGTGAAGGCTCTCCTTTCGCGGGACCTCACATTCATCCAACGGAAAACCTGCACCTGGGGCGTCTCGAAGGAGGTATAGCTGCCCGCCACGAGGAATTGGAAAAGCAAAAGTCCTCGGACGCAGTGACACTGTCGTACCAGCGCGGGTTACTGGCGCTCACTCGTGCGCGCGACTGGCATATCGGTGAACTGGCGATGCGCGTGGCAGGCATGTCTCAGGATACAGATAATTGGACTGACGAAATTCCCACGCCTTGGAAATGGAAAAAGTTTCAGGATTTCTTGATGACATTCCGCAAGAGCAGCTTGATCGCTTTCATTGCGCGCAGCCGGAATACAACGCCTCAGGGTGTCTCGGGCTTTATGGACAGGAGTGTGATCTGATCACTAAACCGCTCTGTCCTGACAGGCAGGAAGAGTGCGAGACTCGCAACGAATTCTTCCGGCTCGCCCATCGGGAATGTCCCGCTCACGCGTTCTGAAGCAAGTCCGGGATCGAGAACCCTGATCCTTGTTTCCGAATAACGGTTCATTTCAGCGACAGCATCGGCCAGTGTGACATTGTCAAATTGAAGCACGCCACTGCGCCATTGCAATGCGCGGTTCAGATCAACCCGCGACAGGGTTTGCTTGCCATCACTTGCGATCTTGAGCCTGTCACCAGGCGCCAGGATCTTGCCATTCTGATCTGACGGGCCGGTTTCTGACGTTGAGACAGCAATGACGCCTTCAAACAGCGTAACTGCCACATCGGCCGGGCGCAGATGAACCTCAAAGCTTGTTCCAAGCGCCCGCGTCTCACTGTCGCCCGCCGACACCACGAAAGGCGTATCGGCCTTCTCGATCTCGAACAGGGCCTGTCCGCGAACGAGACTGACATGACGCTCACGGGGACCGTAGGCCACCTCCACAGCCGTGTCCGTGTTAAGCGTGACCAGACTGCCATCTGCAAGCGTGATCGTGCGCTGCTCGCCCACAGCGGTGACATGGGTCTCGCTTGCCACGTCGCCGGAATGAGCTGTCAGGGCGATCGCAAACGCAGACAAGGTAACAATAGCGGCGATACCAGCGATCCAGGCAAGTCTGCGGCGAGACGCAGGGCCCGCTTTCCTTGATGATGGTTGCGGGTTTGAAGCACCCCTGCTCGTCCGGAGCCCCCGGTCGATGATAGCAAGACTGGCCTCGATTTGCCGAAACGCAGCGGCATTTCCAGGGTCGCGCTCCCAGAGGCGGAAGGCGTCCCAGGTTTCCAGTTCCACATCAGGATCCTGCAAGGCGCCATACCAGCGCGCAGCAGCATCCAGCCTGCCGGTCTTGTCTTCACTCTCGCTCATCACTTAAGGGTCACTCAGGCCTGTCGGGACGCGGGGCACCCGATCGCGAAAGGGCTTTCGCAACCGCCGCCAGCGCATTGTCTATATCATTCCTGACCGTCCTTGGCGACACACCGAGACGCCGGGCAATGGCATTATGGGTCAATCCCTCCAGCCGGTGCAGTTCAAGAGTCTGTCTCTGCCGGGTTCCGAGATTGTCCATCGCGGCCTGGGCGATGGCCAGCAGTTGCCTGTCGACGAGCTTCTGTTCCGGACTGACAGTCTGATGACATACAAGCCGGTCGCCCATGCCCATGATCTCTGCGCTGGTTTGCCGGGACCTGACATAGCCCGACTTGAGATAGTCTCGGGTCAAGTTTCGCAATATCGTGAAAAGGAGCGGCAACAGCTCGTTGGCCTGTTTGTCAGGATAGGCGCGACTTGCAGAAATGAAGGCCTCCTGAACGAGGTCCTCGGCATCTGCATGGTTAAGGATGCGAATCCTGGCGAAGCGAATTAGCTGGGCGTGGCGGGTTCGGAAAATGTCGATCAGCTCACCACGACACCGCGCATGAATCTCGAGCTGAAGCGTACGTTCCTCGACGCTTGCAATCTCCGGGCTGGGCTCAACAACTTTCTGCACAATCTCTTCTCCCAATATCAAAGAGAACTTTAAGTTTATCGCGATTTGCAACGTATAGTTTATGTTTGGGTTGAGTTCCAGTAAAAACTTAAAGCCTACTTTATGGCGTCAATGGGTCGATAAAGCCAACCATGAGACATGGACAGTGCCCACAGAGAGCAGATCGCAGCGGCGATAAGATCGGCGCGCCGAGCAAAGGGCCTTACCCAAGAGGCGCTTGCGGAACGCATAAATCGGACGTCGGCAAGCTTGAGCAATTTGGAGCGGGCACAAGCACTACCTTCTCTCGACACGCTGGTTCTCATAGCTGCAGCTCTGGACATACCTATTGGTAGGCTTCTCGAAGCTCCCGCACGGGACAGAAGATCGCGATCCAGAGTTAGAGAAGAAAATGAGATGATCGATCTCATTCGGTCGCTCTCACCCGATCATCTGAGAATAGCACGGATCCAGATTGAAGCGCTTGTTTCAACGAGCAAATAAGATGAATGGGTCTTAGCACTTAAGTGAGCAAGGTCGCTTGTCCCGCCGCCATCGTACTGCGCTTGCGCAAGCCCCCTCGGGACTACTCGCGCACCACCTTCAGAATCCTGACTGCCCGGCTCAGTTCTGCGTCAGACATCGCATCGACAATCCGGTGCGCCTCACTGCGCCACCGCGAGAGCTGATCATCTTCTTCCAGCCCCTCACAGGCAAAGAAATCGGCAAGCGGGACACCGAGCTGCCTGGACAATCTGTACAGCATGCCAGCAGACATCCGGTTTGCACCGGTCTCGTATTTCTGAAGCTGCTGATGCGATATGCCCAGATGCCCGGCAAGCTCCACGAGCGTCATGCCGCAGGCAAGACGGCGCTCCCGCAGGTGAGTCGAGACGCGCAGGTCCACTTCAGAGGGCGCCCGCCCTGCGCTCGGCTTGGCGCCGGTCATGCCCCGCATGCTCCTGTAGAGACACGTGGATCACAATCCATACATCCAGACAGGACTGATGCGGCATCCTCATTCCCATATGCAAGCCTCATGTCATCCGCCCTCATGCATCGGCAGCACCGACCTCTCATTGATGAGCCGGGCTCCAAAAGACTCAACGCGGAATTGCCGTCATGCGGCAAAAGAATCCTCCAACGGCTGGAGCCGTAAAGCGATCGCCATGAAATCAGGTCAAGAGGATGTGCCGGGGAGCGGCAGCGTAATCCACTCACTCAGGCACGGCATTCTCATGAACCCGCCGACGCCGTCATGGGCCTCCCTGGTCAGGATAGCCCACAGCCCCTAGACCAGCAGGTCGCGGCGATGCGCTCGCTCGATCCGCGCCATATCGCCCTCTGGCATACCTGCTGCCTCTGCATAATCACGCCATTGCGCAACAGATTGCGACACCTCGGCCAGGATGGCCTTTGCCTTGACCGGCTTGACGCCGCCGATGCCGGCAAAGGCGATCAGATCCTCGACCTCGAACAGGTCGCGCTTCCCGTTGACGCTCATCTGGTGCTGGCTCGTCCAAGCGCCGGACGGATTGTAGGAATAGGCCACGTCAAAGGCTGGCGAGAGGCGCCAGACTCCATCCCGGTCCATCAGGAAGGCGATGTTCTTGACGTGGTCGTCCTGGTTGCGCGCGACAAGATTGAAGAAGGTCCGTCGAACCTGGCGCTCGATATCACCCATCGGAAGCTGCAGGCGCCGGATCGCCTGCAGCGCCTGCTCATAGGCATAGGCCCCGGCCATGTTGAAATCATAGTGCATGAGCGCGCCAAGCGACTGCATATGCAGCTTGGCGCCGGTTTGCGTCCGGTCGAAACGCCTGGTCATGAAATGCGCGCGGTCGCCTTCCTCGTGCAGGCGGCACGCTTCCATGTCGATGCCGGCGGCACGCGCCATCAGGGAATAGGCATATTCGATGCGGCCGAAGCCCTGCGGGTCGGCCAGTTCCCTGTCGCGATTGCCATGCACGCCGTCGAATTTCATCAGCCACTGGCTGAACCCCTCCCCGGCCTGAGCCTGGCCGGACCGGAACTCGCCGGTCTGCGGGTTCCAGGCGAGGACAGCCTTTGCCCGCGCCCCGCCTGCCGACGTGCCGACCCGGAGAATGTCTTCGATGGCCTGCTGGTCGTCGATGCCGGTGAACTTGCCTTCAAGGGCGATCCTGTCGTCCAGGACACGGTTGGCGAGCGCAACGAGCGCATCAATGTCGACCCGTCGCGACTCAGTCGGCGCATCGCGCATCAAGGGTTTGAATTCGAGCGCGCCCATGCCGCGCGTGCCGGTATAGCAGAGGCGCTCGACGGGCGTGAAGCTTCCAGGTTCCCGGCCGCGGCGCGACAGCCAGGCATTGATGAGTGTATTGCCGAACTTGTCAGGAAGGCTGTCAGCCAGCATGCCGGGCAGACCCTTGAACGTCTCGCGCGACAGCGACGGGAACTCGTAGGGAAAGTCCGTCAGGGGCATCATGACCGGGGCAACGGCAATACCGGAGGCGGCAAATTCAGGTGTATACTGAAAGACGCCAATGCCACGATCCGGCAGCCAGGACACAGCACCGATATCACTGCCCCATAGAATGACCCGGGCCGTATCGGTCATGCCTGGGAATCCTCGTCGCCCCAGCGCCATTTCGCGGCGGCGGCTCGCTTGCCGCTTGCGCGCTGACGCTCGCTCCCCTCGAGACGTACGCGGTCGACGGGCCGAACGGCGGGGTCGGGCAACAGGGCAGCCAGGTGATCGGTCAATCGCAAGGCCTGCATGATCCGGATGAAGGAATCGAGCGATATGGGTTTGCCATCGGCAAGCCGGGTGAGCGTGCTCCTGGAGACGCCGGCTTCAGCCGCGAGGTCTGCCTGGCTGATATTGCGGCTCAGCCGGATCTCGTCGAGTCGCTTGCAAAGCGCTTCAATTAGCGCACCGCTGGATGCCGTTGAAAAATCAATCTTATGCGTCATTCGTGCAGCCCAATTCCGATTTAATGCAGCTTGCGCGCCTTATATGAAGCATTATATAAATTTTATTACAATTATCTTTATGCGTTACTTATAGCGCATTAAGTTCTCTTTTTCCACTTATAGCTTCAGTTTTAATGCATTTGTAGGTTTGGTGGCATCCCTGCCTTCGCGCCTGTCCGCACCGCCGCAGGTGATTCCGGACTTATCGCAGGGCGCACCGGGCCGGCACGACCAGATTCTCATCGCCCCTCCGGCAGATTTCGACAGGCAGGAAAACTTTGAGCGTTATGATATACATATTCTTGGGTGGTTCAGACATTGGAAGAACCACCCTAGTCATATTTCCGATTGCCCCAGAGGTCATCCGGGCACTCAAGATTCCAAACTCCCTTGCGCGCAGCACGGGCTCGCACTTCCGCATCCGCATAGGCGCCCTGGCTGTATTTCGGCCAGTCGCGGGCCCAGCCAGCGCCGACCATGAGGTCGCCGAGGTCGGCGCCGCTTACATTGCACGTGGCGACGGTGCGCTCGTACGAGTCCTTTCCGCTGCTGGTGCAGGTTACGGTTCGGCTACCAATCTGGTCGGACAGGTAAAGCGCCGCCTTCTGGTAGACATTGGTGCCAGCGCAGGTCTTCCCGCGCTCGGGCGAGTCAAATCCCGAGAGGCGGATACGCTGCCCGTGTATCTCGATTGTGTCGCCGTCAATTACGGACGCGACACCGGCAATCCGATCTGAGGGATCGCCTGCCGGGACAGCGCGCCCCGCATCGCCGTTCATCTGTCCGCAGGCGGCAAGGAGCAAGATCATTGAAAAAGTGCCGGTATGCTTCTGTCTCATGGCTCAAGCTGATCATGATTCATGCATTTGCAGAAACGGGTTCACCGGCATGGGATGGGATGATGACAGGAGCGGACAATATGGGCCGCCTCCCTTGCCCAGATGGATCCGGGTTCCGGCCGCCATACTATTTGCCGACTTTCTCGCCTTGCTCGTGTTGGGTCCCGTTTGAGCTGTCAGCCAGGCGGCATCTGGTCGAGGAAGGATGCAAGATCGAGGATCTTGTCGGTTGCGAGTGTTTCGATCGCCTGCCTGAGCTTATCAGGTGAGCCTTTAAGTTGCCGGTCTGTCAGACGAAAGACGATCGTGACCTCCGCCAGGCTGATCGCATGGACCGCCTTGACCGAGCAGTCCCTGTCTTCAAGGTCGACAGTGACCGTGTCGAATGTCCACAGGGATGTGCGCATGTTCGGATGGCTCCGCTCCTTGTTGATGGAGTGGATGAGTCCGGACCGCGTCGATTAAAATGCGCCTTTTGGTAGATGCGCCCGCCCGCCGGGGTTTAGCCTTTGACAATGGCCACGCTCGTGACGTTCTGCCGCTCCTGGTACTGAACCGGATCGGGCCGGCGGCTCTGCATTATCAACAAGGACCGTGTCTTGTACCCCTGTGAAGGAAACCAGCGGCCATGGCCGGACTGAAATTGAGGATCGGACAGCTGCCGGACCAGACGCCGCAAAGGCTGGCCTTCCTCATACGCGCCAACAAGGCCGAGTTGCTCCACGCCTGAGGCTTGCGCGGCGTCACATCTGGCCGTGCAACAGGCCTGTGCTAGTCTTCGGCAAAATCGAGGAAACGCGCCCATGCTACAGAAAACCTACGAAGCCTTCGCCGTCGAGATCAATGACAAGGTCGCCCACATCAAGATGAACCGCCCCGAGGCGATGAACACGATGAACAAGGCGTTCTGGAACGAATTGCCCGCCATTGTCCGCGATATCGACATGAATGCGCGTGCCCGCTGCATCGTCATCTCGTCCACCGGCAAGCATTTCTCGGCCGGCATGGACCTGGCCGTCTTCGGCTCAGGCGAGGGTGGCGGAAAGGTCGATCGCTACGTCGCAGCCGAAGCCTTCCGCTCTAACATCCGCCAGATCCAGTCCAGCTTCAACGCCTTGGAAGAGGCCCGCGTGCCGGTCCTCTTTGCCCTGCAGGGCGGCGTCATCGGCGGCGCCATCGACATGATCTCCGCAGGCGACATTCGCTGGTGCACGAAGGACGCCTTCTTCACGATCATGGAAACCAATATCGCGATGACCGCCGATGTCGGCACATTCCCGCGCCTGCAGCGCTACATCCCCGAGGGTTGGGTCAAGGAAATGGCCTATACGGGCCGTCGCATCGATTCCGCCAAAGCCAAGGAAATCGGCTTGGTGAACGACGTCTTCGATACGCATGAGGACGTGCTGGCTCACGTTCTGGCGACGGCGAAAGAGATCGCGTCGAAAGACCCGCTGACGGTGACCGGCTGCAAGACGCTGATCAATTACGGGCGCGACCACAACACGGCCGACACGCTCGATTATATCGGTGTGTGGAATGCCGGCATGATCCCGCCGCCACACATGCAGGAAGCCTTCGCGGCACGCGCCGAAAAGCGCGACCCGGAATTCCCGGACCTGATGAAACTGCGCGATACGCCGATGTAGGCTTAGGCCGAAACAATCCGGTAAACGGCTGTCGCGGTCATCACGGTCTCGTCGCCGCACGTAGCCGAGCCGCCGGTGAACAGCACCGTGCGGGTCTTGCGGTCGACCCGGGCATTGAACACTGGCGTTCCGGCCACGTCAGCACCGGTGACGTCGATTGTCACGGAGACGAGTTCCACCTTGTCCGGGGCGCAGCGCGTTTCGGCGTCGGCGCGGATCGCGGCCATCAGGTCCAGTGCCAGTGCTTCGTCGGCGCGCAGCCCGGTGTCGGTTCGCATTTCGTATCCTCGTTCAATTCAGCTGGCA
>Ga0105053_10003317_pt1 | contig 24566 bp, 24 predicted proteins | sample BON01_FD_78093 | JGI IMG/M metagenome (GOLD analysis project Ga0105053, IMG submission 78093) | Freshwater microbial communities from Lake Bonney liftoff mats and glacier meltwater in Antarctica - BON-01 | ecosystem: Environmental > Aquatic > Freshwater > Ice > Glacier meltwater | place: Lake...
AAACAGCCATTGAAATGGAGATTCAAGACAGGACAGAAAAACTACGCTGACCACCCAAACATCCCCCACCTCCACCGGCCAGGATAGTTGTCGCCGGGCGGCCAGGATAGTTGACGCGGACCAGACCCCTTCAAAACGTACGACGAGCTGGCTGGCTTGGTGGCCTGCCAAAGAGCCGGAAACGACCGTGGCACTGGATCCTTCATTTAGTTCGTTGTCGCCGAACAAACTGTCCACTCGAACTGTGGCGAGCATTCGTCCAGGCAGGGTGACGATGGCACCTGTTTGCGCTGACTTAATTTGCTCACCCACGGTGTTGACTGTGAACTGCATTCCTGGCTTTATGCCCTGCGCTTGTCCGCCGCCCAAAAAAAGCTGATTGCCATCTAATTTCAAAATGGCGGTTTGCCAAGGGCGGCTACTCATTTCCACCGACAAGCGGCTAACTGCTGCGCTCACCGCTTGGCGAATTGCTGAATCGTTCAAAGTGCCGTCGTAGGCAGCTTGTGAGCCAAAGCCAAAAGTTGATGCGGTCTCCGTCGAGGCTTCACCAGCCCCAGAAGTGGCAAAAAACACAAGACCGGTGCTGATATCAACGACCCGAATGTCAACCTTGGCGAAGGCGACCTGGCGTTTGCTGGACGACACAAAGCCCTTGGCCCCCACGGTTTTGCGGCCGAACTCCGTGAGCGAGCCAATAACCAGCGCGTCCACACCCACCAAATTCAGGCGGGTATCGGTCAAGCGGCTTTCTGCCTGCAATCGGCCAATATCTGGACGCTCAAACACCAAATAGGCACCCGATGAAGTGAGCGCCTTACTCATGAGGTCGGTTACTTGCTTACCCAGCGGATCGCCGCTGTTGTCGCGCAGCAGTGACTGCCCGTAACTGGTTTCATTGCTGATGCGGCCAAGAGCGATTTTCCGTTTGAGGGCTGGCGCCATGGGTGCGGCGGTCAGCAAGGATTGCTGCGCTGCGAGTTGCGCAGCAACCGACTGCGGAGCCTCAACCGGTGTGTTGGAAGGTGCTTGAACGGCGCATCCCGACAACCATACTGTGAGAAACGCAGTTGCCAAGAGACCTGTGCACCGACCGGGAAGGGGCTTAACAACACTCTGAAGGGCAATCATCAAAAAACCTTTATCTGTGCGCCGGCTCCTTGTAAGAGGTTCGGTTAGCAGTCTTGAAATGGATATTGCAACGCCTTTTTTGGGCAGATCTGTGGAGGCACTGTTCATACATACTGCCGCCCTGATGACTGTAACGAAATCTTTCGCTGAAAGATCCGATCCATACAACGCGCTGCACCAGTGCTTCGATGTGCAGCACTCCACCCTCATTCACCAACACCAAGGGTGTTGCACTTCAGATTTGAATCCGCCAAGCATTGACCGGGCGGTCCATCGCCGATGGCACCGCGCTATACCCGTACCAGGGCGAGCGGCTGGAACCCTGGGCTACACTTCGTTTTGCTCCGGGGTGCACGGACCTGCCAAGGTCCCGCGCTGAGATGGTTAAAAAAACCAAACCCGCGAACTTGATCCGGCTAGTACCGGCGAAAGAAGAGCGCAGCCCCAAGGGCTTGCATCCGACCCACCAGGCGTGGGTTTGTCCACCGCACACCGGTAAAAAATGGACGAAACAGGGTGCATGTTTTGACGGTCGGTCTGCGGAGCTGTTTTCTTTGTGTCAACAGCTATTGCCCAGGAGACCGCCGCCATGAATGCCCCCGAAAAAATCCCCTTCGCCGACCAGTTCGCACGCAGCCGCCAGCCCTCCCCGGCTTCGCGCAAGGTACATGTGGCGGGCAAGCAGCCTGGCGTGAATGTGCCGATGCGCGAGATCGCGCTGACCAACGGCAAGCGGGTGACGGTGTACGACACCTCCGGGCCTTACAGCGACCCGACCGCCAGCATCGACATCCGCCGCGGTCTGCCCGACCTGCGCGGCCCCTGGCTGAGCGCGCGCGGCGACACCGAAATGCTGCGCTACGTGACACCCAAGGAACACCTGCGTCTGCCAAACCGCGACGATGTGAAGCAGGGCATCATGGCTTACAGAATAACGGCCCACGCGGCCGACAATGCCAAAGGCCACCCCGGCTCACGCGCCCGCGACGCCGCCATGCGCAAGGCGCGTTTCGAATTCCGCTGGATCGACCAGTTCAACCTGGGTCTGGACCCCAACACAGCGCGTGACTACCACGACGAAACACTGCTCAAAGACTCCAGTAACGAAGCGCATTTCTGCTCGATGCGCGGCCCGAAGTTCTGCTCGATGGAGATCACCCAGGATGTGCGCGACTACGCCGCCGCCAGGGGCTTGAGCGAGATCGAGACGCTCAAGCAAGGCATGGAGCAAAAGAGCGCCGAGTTCAAGGCGGTGGGCGGTGAGTTTTACCTGCCGTTGGACGCCATCACCACCTCGTTGAACAAGAGGGCTTAACGCCATGGCTACGCTCAAGATTGGCATCGCCGGTGCGGGTGTGCTCGGGCGGCTGCTGGCCTGGCGGCTGTCGCACGCCGGGCACGCGGTCACCGTGTTCGACCCGACGCCTGGCCCGCAGGCGCCAGCCACCGGCGCCCTGGCGGTACCCGCGTCAACCCACGCCGCTGGCTTCACAGCGGCGGGCATGCTGAGCCCGCTGGCCGAGCTGGACAACGCCGGGCCTGATGTGGCGCGGCTGGGCTGGCGCTCGCTGGCGCTTTGGCGCGGGGTGACGGATGTCCTGCGAGAAGCGGGTGTCAGCGCGCCGCTGTTTGCGCAGCATGGCAGCCTGTTGTTGGCGCACCGGGCCGATCTGGGCGCTGCGCAGCGCGTGCTGGCTCGGCTGCAGGCCGCGCCCGCGCTGGCCGCCGAATTGCCTGTGCCACAGCCGCTGGACCGCGCCACCCTCGCCGCCCTGGAGCCTGCGCTGGCGCCCGGCTTGCAGGCCTGGTTGCTGCCCCAGGAGGCCCAGGTGATGACGCGCGAGCTGATGAGCGCGCTTGCGGTACATGCGCCCGGCGTTTGCTGGTGCTGGGGCGAGCGCGTAGCGGATGTTGAGCCGGGGCGTATCGTGCTGGCCGATGGCGATGCTGTGAGCGTTGACTTGGCCATCGACGTGCGCGGCGTTGGGGCCAGCCTGCGCGCCTCGCAGCGCTCGCACACCGACCCATCCGTCCGGTCTGCGGCCCAGGGCGAACAGCGGGAGCCGAGTGCCACAGACGCTGTGCGGGGCGTGCGCGGCGAGATCATTTGGCTGCACGCACCCGGCGTGCGCCTGCAGCGGCCGGTGCGCCTGTTGCACCCGCGCCACCGCGTCTACATCGTGCCGCGCCCGGGCGATCGCTTTGTGGTGGGGGCCAGCGAGATCGAGAGCGAAGACCGCTCGCCAGTGAGCCTGCGCACCGCTGTGGAGCTGATGAGCGCGGCGCACAGCGTGATCCCCGAGTTGGCTGAGGCGCGCATCGTGCACATGGAAAGCAACCTGCGCCCCGCCCTGCCCGACAACGAGCCCCACACCCATATCGAGCCCGGCCTGCTGCGCATCAACGGTCTGTTTCGCCACGGCTGGCTGCTCGCGCCCGCGTTGGTGCAAGACGCGCTGGTGGCATTGGGGCTGGACACACCCACCCAGGAGACAAGCCATGTTTGAAAACACCAGCACATCGGCCGAGACAGGCAGCGGTTCGCTGCGCTTCAACGGTCAGGCGCAGACACTGGCGACCCCGCTCACGCTGGACGAACTGCTGGCCCAGCACGGTATCGCGACCGACAGCGTGGCCACCGCCGTCAACGGCCAGTTTGTGCAGCGCGAGCAACGCGCCACCACCACCTTGCACGCTGGCGACGATGTGCTCACCTTCCAGGCCATCGTCGGGGGCTGAGCATGCCCCCCGCGCCGCTTCGCTTTGGCCTTTTTCTTGCGCCTTCCCACAAAGGCGCGAAGGCGCGATGCAGCCCTGGGCTGGCTGCGTCTCTGGCGAAATCTGTCGCGCTCCGTCCAGCGCATTGAAAACGGTCTTTCATGAATCAAGCTTCACACCCCTGGACGCTGTATGGCATCGAACTCACCAGCCGCTTCCTGCTTGGCACAGCTGGCTACCCATCGCCACAGGTGCTGGCGCAAAGCATCGCTGAGAGCGGTACGCAGATCGTCACCGTGGGCCTCAAACGCACACTGGGCAGTGGCGCAGGCGACAACGGCTTCATCGCCATCATCCAGGGCGCTGTGCGCGAGCGCGGGGCGCGGTTGTTGCCCAACACCGCTGGCTGCCGCACCGCGCGCGAAGCGGTGACGCTGGCGCAGATGGCGCGCGAGCTTTACGGCACCGCCTGGATCAAGCTGGAGGTGATCGGCGACGAACACACCTTGCAGCCCGACCCGTGGGGCACGGTGGAGGCGGCAGCCGAGCTTGTGCGCGATGGCTTCCAGGTCTTCCCTTACTGCACCGACGACCTCGTCACCTGCCAGCGGCTGCTCGATGTGGGTTGCGAGGTGCTCATGCCATGGGGTGCGCCGATTGGTTCGGGCCAGGGACTGATCAACCCGTTTGCGCTGCGCACATTGCGCGCGCGCCTGCCCGGTGTGCCGCTGATCGTGGACGCCGGCATCGGCGCGCCCAGCCACGCCGCGCAGGCAATGGAGCTCGGCATGGACGCGGTGCTGCTGAACTCGGCTGTGAGCCAGGCGGTGGACCCGGTGCGCATGGCGCGCGCGTTTGGCCAGGCGGTCGAGGCTGGGCGCGGCGCGTTTGAAGCTGGCGTGATGGCGCCGCAGTCGATGGCGGTGGCGAGCACGCCGGTATCTGGTCAACCATTCCTCATCGGGTGAAGAAGCACCCCCTGCGCCGCTTCGCTTCTTCCCCCTCTCCTTCGGGAGGGGGACGGCACTGGCGGCCGGGCGAAGCCCGTTTCGCGGTGCCCTTGGTTGGGGACATCGCGCGCTGTTCAGATCGACAAAAACCCCCGCGTCATTGACGACACTCTCAAAGAAAAAACCTTTATGACCCCCATCATCTGGAGCATCGCCGGCACCGACAGCGGCGGCGGCGCTGGCCTGGCAGCCGATCAGCGCGCGGCCGACGCCTTTGGCGTGCATTGCTGCACCGTGGTTGCCGGCATCACAGCACAAAGCACCCTTGAGGTAACGCACATCGAAGCCACACCGCCCCATGTGTTGCAGGCCCAGCTCGACACACTGGCGGCTGACATGCCGCCGCGCGTCATCAAAACCGGGCTGCTGGGCAGCGCAGAGAACGTGCGCTTGCTGGCGCGCTTTGTCGACCGGCTGCGCGAGCGACAACCGCTGGCGCTGGTGGTCGACCCGGTGCTGCGCGCCAGCACCGGCGCTGCGCTGGCCGACGCCGAGCTGCGCGCCGCCTACCGCGAGCTGCTGTTGCCGCGCGCCACCGTGGTCACGCCGAACCAGGCCGAGGCCGAGGCGCTGCTGGAAATGCTGGAAGGGGGCTGCCCCGCCGACATCCCGGCGCAGTCCCGGGCACTGCGCGCACTGGGTTGCGAGGCGGTGGTGATCACCGGTGGCGACGCAGCCATTGTCGAGCGCCACGCCAGCCTGTCGCTCGACTGGCTGGACACGCCACAGGCGCAAGGCTGGCTCTACCTGCCGCGCGAAAACATGCCGAACAACCACGGCACCGGCTGCACCTTCGCCAGTGCCTTGGCAGCAGCGCTGGCGCTGGGCTGGGTGCTGGCCGATGCGGCGGTGCTGGCCAAGATGGCGGCCACCTTCGCGCTACGAAACGCACGCGCCGTGGGCCGGGGCATCGGCCCAGTGATCGCCCGCGCGGGCTTTGCACTGGAGCCGTCGTTGCTGCCGCAGCTCTCGCTTGATGCTGCCCCACCAGCCGCCTGGGCCAGCGGGCCGCGCGGCCGCGATCCGGGCGTTTACGCCATCGTGGACAGCGCCGAGCGGGTGGAAGCGGTGCTGCATGTCACTCCCACGGTGGGCACCATTCAGCTGCGCATGAAGCGGCCCGACAGCGTGGACGATGCCGCCTGGACCGGGCACCTGCGCGAGCAGGTGCGGCGCAGCCTGCGCGCAGCGCAAACGGCGGGTGCCACGCTGGTCGTCAACGACCACTGGCAGCTGGCGCTGGAAGCCGGCGCGCGCGCGCTGCACCTGGGGCAAGACGACCTGCTGGCCCTCACGCCCGCCGAACACACGCGCTTGCAAGCGGCGCGCGACAGCGGCGTGCAGCTCGGGCTGAGTTCGCACAGCCTGTGGGAGCTGTGCCGCGCCGCCGCGCTACAACCCGACCTGATCGCCTGCGGCCCGGTCTGGCCGACCACCACCAAAGACATGCCCTGGCATGCCCAAGGATTGGACAACCTGGCCTGGTGGGCGCATATGGCGCCGGCACCGGTGGTCGGCATCGGCGGCATTCTGACGCCAGCGCAGCTGCGCGAGGTGGCGGCCACTGGCGCGGCGGCTGGCTGCGTGGTGCGCGGGCTGGGCGAGGAGCCAGCCGACACCCTGCCGCACTGGCTCGCGGCCTGGGCACAGGGCGTGGCGCAACGCGGCGGCCTGCCGGTGCCACAGCTGCCGCACCCCACGCTCTGAACCCCCGCGGGATTTGGCACACTCGGGCGGTTATTTTTTTCCGAATCGCGCCATGAACGATCCCACCGCCCCCACCGACACCGACACCGATCTGCCGCTGTTAAACACAACGCCGGCCGGCCTGTACCGCCATTACAAAGGCGGCTGGTACAGCGTGATAGACACCGTGCGCTGTAGTGAAACCCTGCAAGGCACGACGCTGTACCGAGCCCTTTATGGCGGCTTCGGGCTGTGGGTGCGACCGGCGGCGATGTTCAATGAAACGGGTAAATTTGAAGGCAAACGCCAGCCCCGCTTCACCCGCCACGACCCCGGCCAGGTGGTGCTGGCCGACCTGCCCAGCGCCCACGCGCTGATCGCCCACCTGCACGGTGTTGCGCGGCAACAAGGCATCGATCTCGACACCGCCCTGCGCCCACCGCCCCCCGAGCCCACCACCTGCTGCGAGCGCGGCTGCAACGGCTGCGTGTGGGAAGGGTTTTATGGGGCGCTGGATGGGTGGCGCTGCGATGCACTGGCCCGGCTGGCAGCAGCCCAAACACCGACCCCGTAAGGCGGGGGACGGTGCGTGCAACATGGCATCGGGTCGCATGGCCAGCCGCACAGCGACAGACGTCTCCCCCAAAACCCCCGCAATGAGACAACGCCAGCTCAGCCCGCCCCGTCCAGCGCGGTCATCACCTGCACGGCCACCAGGTCCAGGCTGGGGCGGGCAATGCCCTGTTTGTCGGTCCACACCTTGGGCGTAAGTGCGCCTGAGAGCGCGAGCGCCTGGCCATCGCGCAGGGCCAGCAAGGCCGCGCAAGCCGCCTCGTCGAACGCGATCACGTTGACGATGAATTCCTCGTCTGCCTTGTTGCGCGCCAGCACACGCGCCACCAGGTAGGTGCGCCCGGCCTTGTCCACACGGCGCGAGACATCGCCCATCAGGCGGCCCGCAATCAAAGCGTCGATCATCGCTGCGGCCTCTCGAAACCCGATGCCACCCAGGCCTCGGCGCTGCTCGCGGTCAGCTTGAAAGTGGGCGGCACCGACACCACCGCCAGTGCCTCGTCAAACTCGTTGCTGGCGCTCAGCGTGGCGGTTGCGCCCTCTTCATCCGGCACGATGGCGAGTGCCACGCGCACGCGCCGCCCGCCCACTGTCACGCTGAGGTTTTTGTTCAGCTCGGCGTGGCGCTGCTGCTCGGAGCGGCGGATCACCTCTTTGGCGGTTTTCACCAGCGTGTTGAACGCATTGGTATCCAGTGGCTTGGGGTTTTTCTTGTCGCGGCCCATGGTCCAGGGTCCCACCAGCGCCGGCTCGGCCTCACCGTCCAGAAACATCGCCACCGCCCAGCCGTCGTCATCTTCGTTTTTCACCACGCGCGCAGTCCAGCGCTCGTCGCTCCAGACGCGGTTTTCGTGAATGGGAAACTGGGTATCTTGGGTCATGGCTGGAAACGGTGCGCGCTGGGCAGGAAGCGTGTCATGGCTTGGTTCGGGTGTTCAAGGCTCCAGCAGCTCAATCTTTGCTGCCAGCCTTGAAGCGCAAACCGAAGCCAAAGCGCTCGTTCATCAGCTGGTGTGTGCTCTTGGAGCCGGCATGGTGAAAATACTCGACCAGCTTGGTGATCTGCAGCTTGCCACCGGTGTTCTCGATCATCGCAATGGCGCACATCGAGGCGTCGGTGCCATTGTCCAACCGCACTTCCACTGGCGCTTGGCCTGCCATCTCGATCGTCACCACGCCGTTGGTGGAGGCCCAGTTGGCCGCGCCTTCGTAAATGAAAGTGAAAATCAGTGCGCGCTTGATCTGGTGGAACTGGTCGCCGTTGATGAACAGGGTTTCCCCGGCTGTGCTGGTGCCCGAGCGGTCATCGCCATCGAGGCTGATATAAGGCGGTTGATCAAAACTGCCCCAGCTGTTGCCCAGCGCTTGTACGCAACCGGGCTTGCCGTTCGCCAATTCGTACATGCAGCCCAGGTCCAAGTCGATGCCTGTGTTGGCGCGCGGCGCCGTACCGCCGCCACGCATCATTCGACTGAGAAAACCGTCTTTCTTCGGTGCGGCAGGCGCAGCAGCGGGCGCTGCCGACTGGTTCCAGTTCAGGTTGACGCGTGCGCGCCCAAAGCCCTGCCGCCCCCCTTTTTCCAGCGAAATTTTGTCGCCGCGTTTCTCCAGCGTGATTTTGGACAGCGAAACTTTTTTCGCTTCAGGGGCTGGTGTCGGGGCTGGGGCTGGCGTTGCAGCAGGCGCGGGTGCCGGGGTTGGGGTCGCCGCCTCGGTGCCGCCAAAATGCTGGAGCAGCGTTGACAGCCCACCATTGAAACCCTGGCCCACAGCGCCAAAGCGCCACACACCGTCGCGTTTGTAAATCTCGCCAACGATCACGGCTTTCTCGCTCTGGAAGTCCGAGCCTGAAAACGAGAACGTGGTGCTACCCAATCGCAGGCTGCTGGCGCCAAGTTTGCGCATGGTCCCCTCGCCATTGATGGAAACGGTGAACACCAGCTTGTGAATCGTCTCAGGCAGACGCGCCAAATCGGTGTTGAAGGTGGCGCTGCCCTGGCCCAGTTCCAGTGTCACGCCGCCGCCAGGACACGATTTCTGGTTAAAAAACACCATGAAACGGTCATCAGACAGCTTGCCCTCGCCATCCAGACCGAAGCAGCTGATGTCTGTGTCCATACCTTGCGCCGACACCGCGAGCGTGACAGGAAACGATCCTGTGCAGCCCATGTCGGCCAATTTTCCTTTTTGTCCCCGTGTGAAATCGGTCATGGTTCAAGCCTTCAAAGTGTTGTTTTGTTGCTGGTTTGGGGAGGTGACAGCGCTTTTGGTGGTCTCACCGCCAGGCTGGTGGACACCAAAAACACGCGCCTGTTCCACCACGCCATGTGCCCATGTGCGGTGGGTCGCCACTTCGCACATTGAGTTGTGCATTTTGAACACAGCCGGACTGTCTGGGTTCATGATGCGCAGCGCCGCTTCCACATCGCTGTGGTGGACACGGTAATGCTGTTCGATCAGCGCGACCTGGCTGGGGTGAATGGCGGTTTTGCCCACCAGTCCGTGTGCCAGGTCTTCCTCCACCTCCTGCGCCAGCAAGGCTGGCGTGTCCAGGTGCTCAAACACCGGCGCGGTCAGCGCAAAGCCGTAAGGCAAAAAAGTGGTGGCCAGTCGGGAAATAACCGGTCCGATCGGAGTGCGGTAAATCGTCATGCTGCGAGGGCGCCGGATGCCCAGCAAGGCCAGCAGGTCGTTGCCGCCGATGCGCAACGCCAAAATATGTTCGCGCACGCCAGGCTGCTCCAGACACTGGCGAAACAGCTTCATCTCGGTCTCGTCAAACACCTCGGCGGTCTCTAGGGTCGGCATCAGCTGAAAGTGGGTTTTGCGAACTTGACGGAAGTAGGCGTCGAAGTTGTGCCGGGTGGTTTTGGGCAACACAAAGCCGCTCAGCTTTTCTGAGCCGGGAATCTCCAGCACACGGCGCAACACATCTGGGTTGCGCACCCGAACAAAGCGGTCGGTGTTCAGGCGCTGCGTCATCTGTTGCAGCACCAAAGACAGATTGAACAGGGCGTAACTCAGCTCGCTGTCTGCCACCGCGTCTTCGGTACAAAAAATGAGCGAACGAACCTCGTTGAGCAACTCACCATCGGCGATTTGCTGCAAATCTTTGTGGGTGGCCGGCACATACAAAGAAGCACCCAGCATTTTTTTTTCAGCCATCTAAAGCACTCTCGATGAGGGACACAGCTTGGTAGGGCAGGCCGGCGTCCACGATCAGGGGAACCGATTTTTCTGCCGCTAGCACCTTCAGATGTGCCACATCGGGCGCATCGGGATCGCACAACAGCAGCAGACGCGGTACCCGGCGCAGCAGCACGCGTGTGGCCTCACCGATACCGGGTTTGATCAAATTGACATCGGCGATGCCGTGTTGCGCCATGGTAGCGGCCAGAAAATGGCTGGAAGTTTCGCGGGCATGGGTACGGTCGACCGGGACTGGCGCGCTCAAGCCTTCCTGATTGGCCAGTGCCAAGCCCGCAGCAACCAAATCGTCAACAAATTTGCGGGACACATCGTGCGCTTCAAATTCTTTGTAATACACACAGCCATGAAAATCACCAGGGCCGATGGCGTCGTTCAACACCGAGCGGCTGACCAGCCCAGACACGGTGGCGTTCAGAATACTCGACGGAATCAGATAATCCAGCGCCGAGGCAGCGCAGGCGGCGGTGCCTGCTAGGTCGGACAACACATACAGACCTGAATCGATGGCACAGGCATGGTGATAGTTGAAGCTCTCAATGGCCTGTGTCAGCACCTGCGAGATCACGCCCTTGCCCGTCCAGCCGTCGATGAAAACAAGGGATTGCGGCGCATGGCCCTGGGCCAGAATGTGGCGCAGCGCCACCGCGTCTATGCCCCGGTCGCGGACGATGGAAACCGAGTAATGGGCGACCTCGCGCCCCAGCACCTGACGCAACAAATGCTTGAGGATCACGCCCACCGGTGTGCCAGCGCGCACCAGCGAAACCAGCGTAATCGGGCCGGTGCGCCGCGCTGCAATCAAGCTGGCGAGCGTGAGGCAATCGCGGGCCATCTGCCTGCGGTTGGCCTCGCAGGCGCTTCGAAATATGTCCAGATAGCGTGCGGAAGGCAAAGCTTCGGGCGAGAGCATTTCGCTGTAATGCCGCTGGCCCGACTGGATCAGTTTCTCCTTTCGCGCGATATCGACAAATGGCAGGGTCGGTAAACGCTTGAGCAAGAACGTGACATCGTCCGGGCGGTAGCTCCCGGAGAAATTCACCATGCCGCAACCGTCAGGGCCGCGAGCTGGGTGCCACTTGGCACAATGGCGTAGTCGCAGGCAGCCATGAAGCGTGCATCGGATTGGCTGTCGCCCATACCCAGGGTCATGATCTCGCCGTGCTCTGCCTGTAACTGCTGGCGCAGGTAATGAACAGCACGCGCCTTGTTCAGCGTTTTGGGCAACACAGCCAGGTTGTTGCTGTTGCGGTGAAGGTAAAAGCCCTGGCCCGCTTCGCTGGCAACCCAGTCCTGCAACGCTTCGCGCTCAATCTGCGCCAGCCGATCGGGCTGCTTGTCCGGGTCCTTGACAACGATATAAAAAGGCGTGTTGTAGTCCTCAACCAAGCGCGCCCGGCCTTTCAGACCGACCTGCGCCGAATAGCGGTCAATCACATCAATGGCCTCTTTCAGACCGTTCAATGCCAGCGCCATGTCAGCGCGCATCAGCTCCAGCCAGTCGCCATCGGGCGTGCCGTTGGGCGTCAATACGACGCCGCCGTAATCGATGATGGCGTGACTGGAAAATGTCAGGCCAACCCGCTTCAGGGCATTGTGGTTGCGTGCTGTGGTCGGAATCAAGATCATCTCTCGGTCCATCAGCTCGAAGAACGCGCGCTGGCGCGGCGTCGAAAAAGAGCAGGCGGAGCCGTCTTGCAAATAGGCGGCAGGGCGCAGGTCGGTTTCGTCTGCACACTTGCCCGGCGTTTGGAACAGGGTGTCGTCCAGGTCAACGAACAGGAATTTCTTCACAGTGGCTCTCGGATGAAAAGTGGAACAGCCGACCCTGGACGGCGTTGGCCAGTTGCTGCAGCGCCGCATTGGGCGGCGTTTCGTGACAAACAAAAACGTGCTCGTACTGACTGGGCGCAACGTTGTAGACGAAATTGTCCACCCCTTCGCCGTAGTTGTCGGGGAACTTCAGAACGTGGCTGACCGCGCCCCATTGCAAGATGGGTGAGCGCGTGGTGGACTGCACCACGACGTTGACGCCATCGGCCTCCAACGCCCGCGCCAGCAGAAATGCCATGTGCATGAATTCACCAGTGCCCAGCACCAGCACCCGCTCGTTCGGGCCGATGTCTGCTTTCAAACGCTGCGCCAATGCTGTGGGTGGGCTGAGAAGCTGATCCAAGCCGAGACGGCCAAAACAGGGGCTGGCGCCCCGTTCTGCATGGGGTTCAAACAGCTGCGCTGCGCTGCTGGCAGGCTGCAACTGGCCAGGCGTGAAGGCGTATTCGCCGCTGAGTGCAGCGCCCACCGTGACCGGTAGGCCAAAGCGCTCTGACAAGGCTGCGTTGGCATTGGCACCCATGAAGTTGGTGATGGCCGCCAGATGCACGCGTTCGAGAGCCGGAATCAGGACGCGGCAGGCAGCGCTTAGATTCAAAAACGTGTTGCCTGTGCTGGCCTCGTCATCAATCAGCACCAGCGAGCGGGCACGCAGCCACTGGCATTGCAGCCGAGCCTCGTCCGGCTGGTGCAGAAACTGACGCGGCGCGTGGCTGTGTGCCTCTTCAAACTCGATGCTGGGCGTATCACCCACGTGGTAGCGGGTGGTGTGCAAAAACAGCGCTTCTCGTTGCGCGTGGGCGTTTTTCCAGGCTTCAAAAACGCCTTGGCCCAGACCAATCGCGGTTTCGGCCATGGCAATGAACACCACCGGTCCCGGCAAGTCAGATGGAACACGCGACGCCAGGTCGCTGTGAATTGCCTGCATCAGCCGCGGTGTGACCGGCCAGTGTTTGCCCAGCACCTTGCTCAAAAACAAGAAACCGCGCCGGGTGTTGACCCGCGCCGCAAAGCCGATCAAATCGTCCAGGGAAAATAGCCCGCCGCCCTCAACGCGCAATACCATCTGCCCAGTGGGCAGCATGAGATCGCGCACGCTGTTTGGCGTGCCAGTGCCAAGTTCCGGCAAAGAAGCGATGCTTGTGTTCATGGGCCCGACTTAGCCGCTGTGCACGGGACCACAGCGGCGCTCATGGCATTTCCATGGCAAACGCGATTTCACCCACACGCAGCCCAGCTTGGACCTCTGGCACCGCCAGGGTGTCATGCCCGCGGTCAAACCCGACCAAAGCCAGGTAGGGCAAATTGGGCCCAGCCAAACAGGCCATGCCAATACCACCAGACATGCGCGGGTTGATCTCCAGCAGGCCCAGGCCGTTTTGCCCCTCGCGGAACTGCACGTTGAAAACGCCGTTCAGGCTGTAGGTTTCGGTGAGTTGGCGGGTGCTTTCAAGAATGTCGTCGCGCAGTTCGATCAGCTGGCCTTGGCCAACGACCAGTGACTTTTTGCGCACAATGGCGCAGACCAGTCGGCCGTTGTCACCCAGGCAGTCCGCGCTGAACTCGGGTCCATCCAGGTATTCCATCAGCAACATGGGGCGAAAAGTTTCCATCGCTACAAAGCCGCGCCGCAGATCATCCAACCCAATGTGGTGCTGCACGCCTTCGAGCAGCAGCTGCGCGTTGGAGCGCTCTTCATCAATTACGGCAAAACCCAGGCCATACACCGACACCGAGGGCTTTATGCACAGCTTGGCGTGGTCTTTTTTCAGTTCGTACCAAGCTTCGTCAAATTGCTGCGCCGTTTCCACCACACGAAACGCCGCTGTTGGCGCGCTGCAGACCACAGTTTCGTAAAAACGTGCTTTGTTGTGCAGCAAGTCCAGCGTGTCTTGCGATGCGACAGACATCACGCGTGTGCCTTGCGCCTCAAAGCGTGCTTGCTCACCGCTGATTAGGGCAGCTTCCTTGCCGGGAATGAAGATCCCAATGCGCTGCGTGGCACAAAACTTTAAACACCAATCCAGATAGTCCAGACCTTTTAAAGCGCCGGGTTCAAGCGCCGATTCTTGTGCCGCCAGAAAAACTGCGGCATGTGCATTGGTGCTGCTGCACACGATTTCGTATTCACCCGTCCGATCCGCCTCGCGGATGAGGCGGATCGCAGCGCCGACAGATGAAAATGTTTTGTTGAACCAAACGCGCTGCATGGCGGCTTTTACAAGTGGGGCGTGATCTGTGGCATCAGTTCTTCAAAGGTGCGGCCATTGCCAATCTCACCGATGGCGTGCATCTTCCACTCGTCGTCATGGCGGTAAAGCTTGGCCATGATCTGAGCGTTGTGCGCGCCCAAGGTGGACAAATTGAAACGCGCTATCTCCTGGTTGTTGGACCCATTCACGATACGGCAGGTGGCATTTTCGATTTGCGAAAAATTCTGCCCGGTAAAGCTGTTGACACTGAATACAAGGCTTTTGACGTTGGCTGGCACCCGTGTCAAATCGACCGTGATTTGCTCGTCATCGCCATCACCTGCACCTGTGCGGTTGTCGCCTGTGTGAACGATAGAACCGTCCTTGGATTTCAATTGCCGGAACCAAGCGGCATCTGTTTGCTTGCCTTCCCCATCAAACATGATGCAGGAAGCGTCCAGATCAATTTCTTGGGTTTTGCTGCCGAAGCCAAAAAAGCCCTTGGTCTTCATTGGATCCCAACCCAAACCCATGGTGATCTTGGTCAGTTTAACGCCAGCCTCTTTGTCGAGAGAAATTTTCTGGCCTTTTTGTAGGTTAATTGCCATGCTGTGCCCCTTGGTGGATTAAGTCTGGGTTGAGAGAAACTTCACCTGGCAACGGGTGTTGTCGGTGAAACGGGAAACTTGATAAAACGGAATCACCGGCCTGATTTTCTACCGGAGGTTTCTTTCTTCATCCATTCGACAAAGGCGTCGCGGTTGCGCGAGCACACGTTAACCTTGCCAGAGCCACTGAAGCGCAGGACGATGCCTTCGCCGCTCTTGAAACTGTTGACCATGTTGCCCAGCATACCGCCAACACCGCCGCCAGAGCCTGTTCCGGTGGTAACAGAAATCTCATATTGCAAGGTGTTTTGCCAACTCACTACGTGCGCGTTATCGATAATTATGTCTTTGCCGGGCGATACGTCGAGCTCGAACATCGAGCCGAAGCCCGAAACCACCACTTGGCCGACGCCGGAGGTTTCCATCACGAAAAAGCCGCCGGATTGTGCAAACAAAGCATTTCCAATACGTTGCGTGCGCACCTTCATTTCAGTGTCGGAAGTGGCCGCCACAAAAGCGCCATCATTTAACAGATACTGCTGCTTGCCAACATCAAGCACGCGCAGCGCACCGGGCAATACTGGCGAGAGCAAGCAATCGCCGTCACCACGAACGGCTTCGATCTGCTGTTGAAAAAAGGATTCTCCGTTGGCAAAACTCCGCAAAAGCGCCCGGCCGATACCGCCTTTCATGCTGCCCTTGAGATCGAGCGTGGCCTCCATCATCACCATGGCATCGGATTCGCAGTAAATACGGTCGCCCTTTGCCATCGCAACGTGAAGAAAAGGGTCTACGTCGCCGGTTGAAGTAAAGACGGTCATGTCCGTGCTTTCGAGTTGAAACGCAACACAGCCGCCGTCACCTGCGACTCCATGCTTTTTCACAAACCCGTCCGGGGGGTACGGCTGTCTAAAGCAGGCTGTGTCAGCGTTGCCAAACAGTTTGCCAATCGAATCAAGCCCAGGTCAGCAAAATCTGGTGGCAGACGAGGGGCGGCAAGATTGATCTTAAAGGCGCCTGTCAGAGCGGTGTCTCACAGGTTCGTGTGTTGGCGTTTACAGGCTGTTCCATGCTGCGCCGCTCGCAGCGGCTCAGGCGCTGATGCCAAAGGAACGTGCCAGAGGTGCCAAGCCGCCTGCAAAACCTTGACCAACGGCCTTGAATTTCCACTCTGACCCTGCTCGGTAGATTTCGCCAAAGACCATGGCGGTCTCGGTCGAGCTGTCTTCCGACAAATCGTAACGCGCGAGTTCTTTGTCACCGTTGGCATCCAAGCAGCGAATATAGGCTTTGCCGATCATGCCGAAATTTTGCTTGCGTGTTTCGGCATCGTGAATGGTTACACCGATGGTGATTTTTTCAATGTCGGTCGGCACCATGCTCAGATCGATACTGATTTTTTCATCATCCCCCTCACCGACACCGGTGGTGTTGTCACCCATGTGGGTAACGGAGCCGTCGGTGGATTTCAGGTTGTTGTAAAAAATGAAATCGCTATCGCCGCGGGCTTTGCCATCTGCTTTGAGCAGGAAAGCGCTGCCGTCCAAGTCGAAGGTGGCGCCGTCGGTGGCTCGGGGATCCCAACCCAGACCGATGATCAGCTTTTTCAGGGAAGGGGCTTCTTTGCTGAGGTTGACGTTGCCGCCTTTTTGCAGACTGATGGCCATGTGAATACTCCTTAAAAAATCGTTAAAAAATGGTCAAACGTAGCTGGATGGCTGTTTACTGAACATCCACGCCATGCTGGATGGCAAGCGCGCGGAGACCACCCGCATAGCCTTGCCCAACGGCTTTGAATTTCCATTCACTGCCGTGCCGATAAATCTCGCCAAACACCATGGCGGTTTCGGTCGAAGAATCTTCTGACAAATCAAAGCGGGTGGTTTCGACGTGGGTTTCGCTGTTGACGAGACGGATGAACGCGCCACGCACCATGCCAAAGTTTTGGTTACGCGCCTGTGCCTCATGAATTGTCACAGCCACCACCAGCCGGGTGACGGCCGCAGGCACCTGGGCCAGATTGACTTTCAATGCCTCATCGTCACCGTCGCCTTCACCCGTGCGGTTGTCGCCCGTGTGCTCCACAGAGCCGCAAGATGAACGCAACTGGCTGTAGAAAATGAAGTCGCTGTCGGTACGGACACGGCCATTTTCAGTGACCATGAAAATACTGGCGTCCAGATCAAAGTCTACCCCATCGGAGGAGCGCGTGTCCCAACCCAACCCAACCAGCACCTGTTTCAGATTGGGGTCTGTTTTGGAAAGGTTGACGTTACCGCCTTTTTGTAAGCTGATGGCCATGTTGAAAACATCCCCTGTGAGTTGTTAAGACAAAGTTGTTGAACCAGAAACGCCGAAAATTTTCCCTTTCATGCTTTAGTCGATACCTTGAATCGGGAAACTTAGGCTCCAGCAAGTGCTTCGGTAACACCACTGTACTGGGCAATGTTGAACAACACGTAAGAAGCAGCCATCACCCCGCCAGCAATCCTGCCAATTTTGCCAGTTACCAACAGGAACACCACAAAAACCAGTGTCACAGCAAGGACAATCGGCAGGTCAAACTGAATGAAACGCGGATCGATCACAAGGGGTTTCACCGCCGCGCTGATCCCCATCACCGACAAGATATTGAAAATATTTGATCCCACGATTCCGCCCACGATCATGTCGGACTGGCCTTTGCGCGCCGCTGCGATGCAAGCGGTCAACTCTGGCAGCGAGGTCCCGAAGGCGATCACAGTCATTCCAATCACTGCCTCGGGAATGCCAAGCGCGACCCCCCCGGCGACCGCCCCTTGAACCAAGATTTCGGAGCCGATGACCAGCGTGAGAATTCCCACCGTGACAAGAACGAAAAGGTTTCCAGAAACTCCGCCCCCCCCCTCATCGTCTTCGCTGACGTCGATCTTGCTTGCCTTGTACTGATAAAACACATAAATAACGATCCATGCCACCATGGCAAAACCCGCCCAGCGCGGCAAGATTCCCGCCCACACCGCCACAGCCATTGCAATTGTGGAGGTGATCATCATCACCGTATCCACCCGGATCTCTTTGCGGTCGATGAGCACTGGCGATATCATGGCTGCGATACCGAGCACCATCAATACATTGGCAATGTTCGATCCAATCACGTTCCCAACGGAGATGCCTGGAAAGCCGCTGATGTTGGCGTTCACCGATGTGAAAAGCTCCGGTGCCGATGTTCCGAAAGCGACGATGGTTGCTGCGATGAACAGCTTCGACAGGCCAGATCGCTCAGCGATGCGTATTGCTGAGTCGATTGTAAGATCGCCCCCTTTGACCAAAAGCCACACCCCAAACCCAATAGCACCAAGTGAAATGATGGCCAGTTGATATGCGCTGAGTCCGTCCATGGATGTTTCCGTTTGCTAAAAAATTGGAGGCGAAAATTATCGCCATTGTCTTGATGGGCGGCCGGCATAAGGCCGTCTTGGCTTATCGTCCTAAATGCTTGCGCAAGCCATGGCTGGTTCCGTTCGCCAAGATTCATCTGATGAGCTGAGGTTGCAGGCAACATGTTTGCTCTGCGCGGACCGCCTGCACCTGCCTTGCCAAATTATTGTAGAGCACAAGCAACACATGCAAATGCGGTCCTCCACACAGTCGGGTCCGAAAAAACGAACAATTCGTCAAGAAAATCGGTGCACAACAGAGGCCTGCGCCCCGAGGCCTGCAAGCTCGCAGAGCTCGAGCTGCAGCCCATCGAGTGGCATCCCTTGAGTGACCACGCGGTGTGGAATGCTTTGGCGATCTACATGCGAGCTGGATCTGTCCTGCCTGAAGCATGCCTGGAAAAATTTGTTGGGCGAAGCGCGCGGGAAAACGAACGGCAAGGTTGATTTGATCTCTGGCTGCCATCTTTAGGGATGCCCTCAATAACGCTTGGCCGAACGTGCTGGTCGCTTCGACATGTTCATGAGATGGCGTTTCGACTCGCGCTGTCGGCATTTGCGGCCTTTTCCCACCCCACAGGGAGCGGTTTTTGGCGCTTTCGAAGCCCTCGCCCTCTTTTTGGGCGCACCCAGACCTGCATCTTTCCAAGGGTACGGCACACCATTCACAGGTTCAACCGTAAAAAATCGTCTTGAGCTGCAACCTGTTCTTTGTGTGGCTGGGTGCGGCAATCAGGGTTGCATAGACCGCTGCGCCTGCCTTGAGCAGCAGCTCTTGGGCGCTGGATAGGTCGCTCACGACGGCCAGTATCTGATCAGCACAGCTTGTGCTGGCTCCAGCCGATGGCGAAACCGCCAAATGGTGCGCTCATCAGGCAGGCGGGCATGCGCATCAAGCTGGGCAAACTTGCGGTACAGCGTGATGTTGAAAAGGCCTCTTCCATCGCCGGTTCCGACAGGCGGCGCCACTGCTGCATGAAGTGCACCCGCAGCATCGTCTTCAGTGCAAAGAGTAGGCGCCCGTTTTTTGCCTTCAGGGCTACACGGTGCTGTTCGTTCGACGGGCGCGGCTCAGGAAACCAGTCGCTGCATCTGCGCGAGAAACACCTGCTTGCGCGCCGTCTGACTGCTCAGGTGCAAGTCAAGGCTGGTTTGTTTCATCATGACAAAAGGATCTCATATGGGGCTTACGCTCGCCAGACAGGCGGGGAGGTTTTGCAGGGTCTTCCCAACTGCGCCATGAACACGAAAGTGACACGCCAGCGCGCCATCGACTTGGTACAACGCGCCCGGCACACCGCTGCTCGCGCGCATCAGCGCGCTTGCCCTTGGCGTCCACTGCATTGCCCACCCGCTGGTGCCGCTGGCCCAAAGTCAACAGTTCGCTGATCGCATGCCTGGCATGGGCCACGACCTGCCCGATAAGCTGCTGGAGCGCTTTGCACAAAGCATCGCCGACAACGCGGCACGTGCGTGTACCGGCCCACACGGCCCTGTTGGGTCTCAGATTCCTCAACCTGTCAACGCACCGCCAGCGTTCGGCTCTGACCGGCTCTGCCTGAACATCATGTGGGTGCTCACAGAGCCACAGAAAAAGAGCGAGCTTCGCAAGTCAGTCCGACGCTACCGGCTGCTGAGCCGCAGCCTGCGCTGTTGTTGCCCGCACGCCTACAAGGTCGAGGCTGGGGCTTGCAATGCTCTGCTCGTCGGTCCACACCTTGAGCGCAGGCGTGCCCGAGAGCGCAAGCGCCTGGACGTTGACCAAGGCCAGCAAGCCCGCGTCAGCCGCTTCGTCGGCGCAACGACGTTGACGATGAATTCTTCATCGGCTGTGTTGCGCGCCAGCACGCGCGCCACCCGGTAGGTACGCTCGACCTTGTCCATGCAGTGCAAAACATCGCGCAGCGGGCGGCCCGCAATCGAAGCGTTGACCATCGCTGCAGCCTCTCGAAACCCAAGGCCACTCGGGTCTCGGCGCTGGCCATGGTCAGCTTGTAGGTGGGCGGCACCGACACCACCACCAGCGCCATTTCAAACCCGTTGGTTGCGTCCAGCGTGGTGATGCCCACTTTCTCATCTGGCACGGTGGCGGGTGTTGCGCGCCAGCCATCGCGTTCAGATCTTTGTTTAACCAAGCGAGGCGCTGCTGCTCGGAGCGCGGATCACCTCTTTGGCGGTGGTGATCAGCGTGCTGAAGGTATTGGTATCCAGCGGCTTGGGGGGTTTTTGTCGCGGCCCATGATCCAGGGCCCCACCAGCGCCGGCTCGGCCTCACCGTCGAGAAACATCGCCACTGCCCAGCCGTCATCGACTTCGTTTTTCACCTCATGTGCGGTCCAGTGCTCGTCGCTCCAGACGCGGTTTTCGTGAATCGGGTCTTGGGTGCCTTGTGTCGCGGCTGGGATGGTGCGCGGCAGTCGTGCAGTGCGCTGCGGCTTGCAGGTGCGTGCCTTTTTCTGTGCGTACTCAAGGAGCCCTTCATGAGCACAAAAAACCTCTATGGCCTTAAGCAGGCCCGCATCCAACTGCCCCACGTCGTGTCGGAGGCGCACGCAGCAGCCCGCAGCGTCACCATAAAACACGGCAAGCCCTACGCCGCCGTGGTGCCGCTGCAAGAGCTGGAAAACCCAAGGCCTCGCGCAAACCACCCCAGGCCCTGCTGGCGCTGCGCTGTGCCGGCAAAGACTTGTGGGGGCGCCACGCCGGCAAAACACTGGCCGCGCTGCGCGACAAATGGGATGACACAAAATCCACCTGAATGCCATGCCAACCCACCGCCGGTGCCGCTCGCACCATGTCCAGGGCCTTCGCGGCCACCACCTGGGCCGCCCTGTCAACCGACCGACCGACGGCAAGGTCTTTGTGGACACCGCGCTGTGCACCTGCCTGCTGAACCACGCCCTCAGATGGCGGACCGATTTGCAGGCCTGTTCGAAGTGGCAGTCAAGAGATCCCTTGGCATCGCACTGTGCACCGTCAGATTGGCCGAGGTGCTGAGCGGCCCACACAAAGCCGGCCACACCGCGCTGGCGAAACATTTTGGAAAAGCCCTGTACTGGTGTGGGGTAGAGCAGGTGCCGGTCTCCATTGCAACACTGACAGCCCGATTGCGCGCCTAGCACCGACTGAAGCTGCCCGATGCCCCGCAACGATCCAACGCGCCAAGGCGCCAAGGCGCTGGGAACCGGAGCCGCTGCCTTCGTCGCCGACGACCGCGGTTTTTCCAGGGTGACGGCGTTGCCGGTGATTACTGGCGTGTAAACGCAAAAGTCGCCTTGCCTGCTGGTGCGCATCGTCCAAGAGTGGTGAGCGTTTCTTTCACCGCCACTCCGCAACACCAGTGATCTTGCCCCTGTAGTTCCGGACACGGTCTATACGCAATGTAGCGCCGGTTGATCAGGTGGAGCGCGGCGAAACTGCTCAACCTGTTGCCGCCTGAACTCGCGCGGCGATTTCATTCTCAAGCTCGAGTGCGGGTGGACCTCGTTGAAGTGCTCGAAAGCCGCAGGCAGCTGCACCAGGACAGTCCGTGCATCGCTGAGGTCCATGCGGCTGACGTAGTCGCGCTTGAAGGTGTTGACGAAGCTCTCGGCAATGCCATTGCTCTGCGGACTGCACACCGGTGTATTGACCGGCGTGAGGCCCAGGGATCTGGCGATGCGTCGAGTTTCATGGGCAATGTAGGCGCTGCCGTTGTCCGACAGGAACTGCAGCAGGTGCCCCGCGGGCATGGCCTCCACGGCCCCAAAGCGCTTCTCGACGGCCTCAATGAGCATCTCGCGCACCGGCTCGCCTGGCAGCCCTTTGCCCTCCCAAGCGCGGAACGCCATGATCTCGCGATCGCAGCAGTCCTTGGTGAACGTGGCAGTCACGGTCTGACCCGAGTCGCACTTGATCTCGAAGCCATCGGAGCACCAGCGCGTGTCGCTGGTCTGGACCGAAACGGTGCCGGTGTGCACGCGGCTGGACTGAGGGCGTCGCGGCGCCTTGGGCAGCAGCAAGGCGTTGCCGGCCATCACCCGGTACATGCGCTTGTGGTTCACGCGCGGCGCACCGGAGCTGGTGCGTTGGCGATTGACCAGCGCGCAGGCGCGCCGGTAGCCGTAGCTGGGCAACTCGGTGATCTGCTCACGGATGTCGGCCAGCAATTGGTCATCCCCATGCGGCGTGCGTCGGGTTCGACGATCAACCCAAGAGGCCGAGCGGCCGTGCAGCGCATGAATGTTCGAGCGCGCCAGCCCAAGCGCCTGGCAGACGGTCGTCATCGGCCGTCCCCCGGCAATAAGGGCGAGCGCGCAATCCACTTTTTTTCGGCGGCGTACTCCACCGCTTCCTTGAGGATCTCGTTCTCCAGCGTCTTCTTGCCCAGCACGCGCTGCAGCTTGGCAATCTCGGCTCGTGCTGCCGCCAATTCGGAGGCCGGCACCACCGCCTCACCGGCGGACACGGCCGTCAAAGCACCTTGCCGTTCGAGCTTGCGCCACTGGAACAACAAGCTCGCAACAACCCCTTCCTGCCTGGCCACGAGCGACACGCTCATGCCAGGCTCGTAGGTGCGTCTCACGAGCGCTGATTTCTCCGCGAGGGACCAGCGCCTGCGGCGCTGGTCCGTGGTGATCACCTCGATCGTCTCTGTATTCCTAGTCGTACTCACAGTCCTACTCCTATCCTCAAAGATAAGCGATGGACCGTGTCCGGTCATTCAGGGGGCCAGCTCAGATTCATCGCCACAGTTACGCCGTACCCTCCGCAAAAGCCACACCCGCACCGAATCTTCACTTCATGGATGGTGCAGAGATGCCTTTGTTGCTGACAAAACCAACGGCGTCGGGGTGGACAACCGGCTGCCCACCACCGCAGCCGACGACACGCGCTCATCGTCCACAGCCGACACCATCACAGCCCTGCTGGTGAACATGGGTGGAATTACGCTGATGCCGCCCTCGGGCGTGGGCGTGGGCATGGGCGTGGTGGGGGTACGTGCTGGGCAAGGTCATCGTCCCGTCAACCGGGTACATCGTCTGGTTTGCGCTGGTGGGCGCGACCTCGGTCAGTCTTGATTTTTCAGGCAGCGGCTGGCGGGACTTCAGATGGAGAGATCGCTGCGCCAAAGTCGTGCGGTGCACGCTCCCTTTTCCAAGGGTGCCGGTGCGAGCTGGCCAAGGGAAAGTCTGCTGGCGCTTTGTCAAGACAGTATGGAGGCGTTGGCGAAGATCGCGCCCTCAAGGTCTGCCATGTGCGCTGGTTTTCCCGCAGGCAAGCACCGTCTTGCACACGCTTGGCTTGAGCGTGGGTCGCCCCAAAGCAGGGCAGCTCGCGTGCATTACCGGCGGCAAACAATTGCTCACCGCGCAGCTCGTTTCAGCCCTGAAACAAGACCCTAAACAGGGCGTACGTAGCTTACGCCTGCTAACCTTCACAGGTTTTTAATCAACCATAAATCATCGTTCGCACTCGATATGGATTTAACCGTTAGTGTCCTGCTTGGCACATTTATTTTGTCGGTGTTGGTGCTGTTCGTTTTTATTGCGTCCATGGCCAAAGGCCTGTTCGGCAGCGGCGGCGCAGCCGCAGTGCAAATTTTCGACAGCGACGAGGTCGGCGCGGTAGAAGACCCTGCTGCAACCAAGGACCAGCGCGGCAACCTGCAGCAGGCCATGGATCCCAGCAGCAGCGCCAGCCAACGCAGCGCGCGAGAAGTTACCACGCGTTTGCGTGCGGACCAAAGCAGCTCCTTGGTTGTGGGCGTGTGCCTGACGATCAGCGTGGTCTGGCTGGTGCTGGCCTCGTTGGCCGGGTTGACTGCGTCGATCAAGCTGCATGCGCCTGACTGGTGGGTCAGCGAGGCTTGGCTGACCTTCGGTCGCATCCGCCCGATTCACCTCAACTTGGTGGCCTATGGCTGGTGTTCGATGGCCGGCATCGGGGTGGCGATGTGGCTCATTCCGCGCTTGCTGAAAACCGAACTGGTGGGTGCGAAATACGCACTGGCTGGCGGCGTGCTGTGGACGCTGGGCGTCATTGCCGGTACTGTGGCCATTGCGATGGGCTACTCAGACGGGCTGGAGTGGCTGGAATATCCCTGGCAGATCGACATTTTGCTGGTGGCGGGTGGCGCCTTGGTGGGGTTCCCGCTGTGGCTGACCCTGCTGCAACGCAAGGTGCCCCACCTGTATGTTTCGGTTTGGT
>Ga0105053_10003319_pt1 | contig 24554 bp, 19 predicted proteins | sample BON01_FD_78093 | JGI IMG/M metagenome (GOLD analysis project Ga0105053, IMG submission 78093) | Freshwater microbial communities from Lake Bonney liftoff mats and glacier meltwater in Antarctica - BON-01 | ecosystem: Environmental > Aquatic > Freshwater > Ice > Glacier meltwater | place: Lake...
GGCATTTGCGATTTGATACGCATCTTGGTTGATAGTATTCTGCAAATTGAAAAACTGCTCTCCAAAGTACAGCCACTCACCTCTAATTATCCAGTTCAAATCCCGGGAATTGAAAAACTGTGGAGTCCACTGCGCGGCAATCATTGAGGTTACATTTGGTGTGAAAATCTGTCTGTTTCCAGCGTAGTCCACTTCTCCAGATTCACCAGGAAGCATCAGGTTGTCAAAAGTTGCATGCGTATATCCGAAACTCCAGTCGATACTCAAGTCTTTCGCAGGAATTGTATTGATCTCCCATTCTATCCCGGTACTTGTAAGATCTCCTGCATTTTTCGTGACCACGATCGCATCCGGCAAGATCAATCCTGGAACTTGCACGTCAGAAATTGTTGTGATAAACGCTGAGACATTAACTCTCATTTTTCTGTTGAAAAAGTAGTTTTTGCTTCCTATTTCAAAATTGTTTGAGAACTCAGGATCGTACGCAAACAAAGGTGGGTTACTTGGGTCTGAACCGATCTGAGTAAGGCCTCCAGGTCTGAAACCTCGGCTATAGCTTCCGTACAATTCATTGGTATTTGACAGCTGGTATCCCAAAGCAACTTTAGGAGAAATCGCATTGTAATTCACATTTCCAGTAGTATCTGGCTGAGAGATCATGGGATCGCCTTGCCCAAAGTCTAGCTCTTGCGAAACAGTCAACTCCTTTTTCTCATAGTCAGATCTCAAGCCTGCAGTCAACTTCCATTTGTCTGTCAAACTGTAAGTCGCTTGCCCGAAAAAAGCGAACCCATAAGCTGAAGCGATGTTTGTATTAATAATAGTGAAGTTGGAAATCGGAGAACCTACCAGTTCAGCGTCATCACCAAAATACACACCTTGCTTGGTCGGAGCATCTGAGGAAAAGCCAAAGAACCCAACCTGCCAATTCAATTTCTGACCGGTATTTACGGAAGCCAATCTGAATTCCTGGGTCCAAACGGAAACTGTATTCCAATCACTTCCATAATCGTTCACAATAGAAACGCCGTCAATTGGCGAGAAATCTCCATCTATTGGAGTTTTGTAGTAGCGGTAGTTATTTTGGTAGGACGTCTGTGAGGAAAAGTTGAATCTTGGCCCAGAGTTTTTGATTACCAAAGAAACATTTTGGCTATTATCCACCATTTCTGTAGTGGCATTTTGGTTGACTTCAAAAGGATTTTCCAAAGCAGAAGCAGGATCAGGAGCCAACGAAAAAGGACCTCTATTTCTCCCGGTATTACTTTTGAAGTTTACGATTGCCTCCCAGTTTTTCGCAAAAAGGTAATTCACATTTCCTGCAATTAAGAAGTTCTTTTGCTTGTCAAAATCACTGTTATCAAAAAGATTAGTATAATAACCGTCCAACTTATCTGACAAAATAGATACGCCCATATACAACTTTTGCGGAAGCAACATGGTCTTCAGTCCAGCCGCAACTCTGGCAAAGCCATAATTCCCTATATCCGTGAGAACGAATCCTGAAAGCTCATCTGACTTAGACTTGGTAATTATATTCAGCACGCCGCCCATTGCATTTCTACCATAAAGCGTTCCTTGTGGGCCTCGAAGGACTTCGATTCTCTCCACATCATTTAGCAGGAAAAAGTAGGTATCCAAACCAAATTGATTCACCCCATCCACATAAGTGGCTATCGCTGGCTCATAGGATGTGGTGGTGATGCCACGGATGGAAATCACATTTCGGTTGTCGCCAGGATTAGAAGAGTATAAGTTTGGAATGTAGCCACGAAGATCTTTGGTCTGCCACAGGTTCATTTCTTCCACCTTTCTGTCATCAATTGCCGACACACTGAAAGGTACTTTTTGAAGGTTTTCGGTCTCCTTCTGCGCAGTCACCATCACTTCTCCCAGCTGGGTTTCAGGAATAGTATCGTTGGTTTGGGCAAAAGTGATCTGAGTAGCAAAGCTGAGTCCAGCTATAAGGAATAGCTTCTTCAGAGTTTGGGTATTGAGAATTGACATAATAGGATTGATACAGTTTCAGCCGCAAATTTAAGGCTTAGAAGCTAAAAATCTCAACAGCGAAAAACTAAATCAACCTATTACATAATAGATTCCATTTCCAACCTTCTAATTAAAAGTTTGAAATTGAATTTGGTTCTTTATATAATCCATCGTTGACTTAGCTACGCCAAAGCTTGACGGAAGTACACTATAGTCGAGTTGATTACAAGCAATATTAATCAGCATCTGAAGGGACATTTCAGACACAGTATAACCCAATTCATAGCTTTGATTTGTAATGTTTAAGTTCACACAAGTGTAGCGTAATACTACGTGCAGTCGCAACTCATGAAATTATCAACACCTATTTAAAGGCCTTTGGCTCTACCCATATCAGTGTGAAAATCATCAAAAATAAGCCTAACCATACCCAGTCAGAAATCTTCTTTTCTGTAGTAAATACCTGTGAAGATGCTGATTTTTGGGAGTGCTCACTCAAAAAATCAGCTCTCAACTTAGCCGCTGATAAACTAGGCCATTCCCCTGTACTATAGCTATAGAATTCCAAACTATCCCCAATCGAAATCCATCCTGAATCCAAACTTATAAAGCTTCCTGTTTTAGAAAAAGGGTTCACAAGGGATTGTTGAAGATAAACTGAATCAGATTCAATAGCTATGAGGTCAGCTTGAAATGCTACTTGATTCAATACAATCTCCGAATATAATCCTTGGAAAACAGGCTGATTAAGTTGAGTTGAACCTGATTCCTGAGGTAACATTGCACCTAGAATTTTCTGCCAAATCGCTTGATAACGCAAACTATCTCCAGCCAATTTGATCGGAAAAGTTTTTCCTAAAAGACTCACGCCCACTTTAGCATTTCCAACTTGCTGCATTGCAAACCCATTCTCAAAGAGCAACTTTTGGGCAATCACGGGTTCAAACTCATAGGGATCGGCTTCCAAATCAGTTTCTATTTCCCTACTTTCTTCAGTCGTAGTTCGCTTGGTCTTAAAGCTAGTTCCAAGTGCCTTATTTATCACAGGAATATCATTTCCTACCTCATTCAGATTAATCACTAAAACCGAAGTTCCATCTTCAATTGCTTCTTGGGTTGATTTCTGAGCAAGTTGTTCTGGGTCGATAATAAGAAACTGAAAGGAATCAGAAGTTCCTGATCGGATGGTAGTGCGTCTAGATATATCAATCTGCTCACTGACATTTTCGCCTGAATTAATAAGATACTGACTCAAGAACCGTATTTCTGGATCAGGAAAAGCAAATTGTAGGCTGTAGCGAATAGGCTTTGGGGTAGTCGCATAGAAATTGACACTTCCATACAGACTATCGTTCACTATCAAATCCAACTCATTTCTGCCCAAAACACGTACAGGAAATTCAAGGTTAAAAGCTCCCAAATAGGGTATTAGAAGTGTTTCGGAAACTTGTTCGCCTTGTTGAGAAAGAGAAATTCTCAAAGAATCTTGTGTCTCAATCTTTCCTTTCAAAACCTGTTTCTCACCTTGACGAAGTATTCCTTTCCATTCCAAAAAGGAAATTGAACTAGGTTCAGAGTCTGATATCCATTGAATATTCTTGTTTCCTATTTTCAACAATTCAGCTCTAGAAAAGTCCGGTCCGAGCAAATAAACGGGATTTCCTTCTCCCTCGTAATTTGCGATATCAAGAACTTTTTTCACATTCAGACTATCCTTCCAACCCCTAACTTTGCTCTTCTCTGTACTCGATGAATGTACTAAAACAGCTTGTTCAGGCTTAGTTGACTTCCAAACGGGTTGAAATACATACCCAATAAAGACAACCGACAAAAATGCATTCAATACTATTTTAATAGTTTTTCTGACTGCTTTCAGATTCGATTTTTGAATCCAAAATAGCTGAAAACCAAAAATAATTAGGATCGCCAACGCAAACAGCCAAGCCCAAGTCCAGGAAATCAAAGGTTCGAATTGAATCATTGCAGCTTGCTCCAAAAGGCTTTTTCTAATTCTTTTTGTTTGAGAAAAGATGCGTTTACACCTTCACTTTGGGCTACTAGCGGATAGAGTTTTTGAAACAGTTCCCTCCTCCCATCCGCCGTAATTTTACCAGCATTCAACTCCTGAAGCTGTAGCAAAACAGACCAATCCTCCATACCGGAGTAATTCATTCTAGCTGTCCAAAGCTCACCGAAATTCTGCACGCTCGCTCTTTCAGCAGCCGAAAGTAGCTGCTTTGGAAGCATTCCCAGTATCTGAGCCGCAAGAGGTGCAAGACGATCAGCCGAGTCAATCTGCTCTTTGTCAAGCTGATTTTTCAAATCCTCCAAATCACCAGTCAATCGCTTTTCCTCCTGCTTGAGCGGTGGTGGATCAAAACCTGTTCGCTTCACATAAACTCGTGATTTTTGCTGCACTGTTTTCAGATATTCCAGTGCCTTTTCCTGATAAGGTAATGCTTCGGATGGTTCAAAAAGTCTCATATACAGTTCAGATTGCCACATTTGTTCCAGTGCCAGCTTCAGTGTGCTTTTGGTCGATTCTTCGAAATAAGTATTCGTCTCCGCATCCTCATGGTTGTGCAGGTAGGAATCCAAAATGCCTCCTAATCCACTATCATCCTCAGTATCATGTGAATCGGAATGAATCTCTTTAGGCTGAGTGGGTAAATTCACATTTGCCGTAATTCCCGCCTCATTCTCTTCATCATGTCTGTGCTCGTAGCCTTCTAGGAGATTGTCGCTATCTCCAACATCAATCTGTCCTCCTGCTGCATTCTCCTCAAACTCTTCACCCAAATACTGTCCGTATCGTAATCTTAGCATCTTTTGATCGTAGCCGATTTCGTTTGAAGTGACATTGAATTCCCGCTCAGACAGGTTCTTTTTATTAGCCAAAAGCTTCTCTGTATCGATAATGATTTGCCGCTGACTTCGGAAATATTCAGGCATTACGTGAATCGCCATCCCTATCAACTCCTCTTCAGACATTCCCGTCGAGTCCACATAATTGATGAAATAGGTGTCACTTCGTGAAAAATTAGCGTCTTGTGTCTTGTTGTCTATCGCTGCCCAATAGTAATAGAGCTCATCTCCGTGCTTAAAGTCCAATGCATTTAAATCCAGTTTCACATTCAAATCTTCTGACTCAAAATTTCGATTCGGGATAGGAATTCTATTCTCTCGAAACTTCACATTTTCCCCTGATCCACGGGCTAAAGTCGCAACCAGAAAGACTTCGCTCACCTTAAAATCATCAGATACTTTTGCTTTTACTTGTATGATTTTTGGGTCATTGGTAAAATGATATATGTATAATTCCTTCTCTGCGGGAAGTATCACAGGAGCCAAGTCCAGCACTGCTTCTAATGGGAAATAGTCAGACTCATAAACAAGCACAGTATTCCTGCTGGCTCGAAGTGCATAAATACCAGAATTTCTCACCCGATCACGAAGAACAAAGCGATCCTGCTGTCGTGTGAATTTTAATCCATCCCCGTTAGAATTAATCAATTCTAGCTCAGTTTCTTGAGCTACTGAAAGTGAAATAATCCATTCTATATCAGATCCTTTTATAGCTTTTACCTCAAGTTTCGATTGACTTACTTTTGGTAACCCTGTATAAGCAGGAGGAATGATATTAATTGCTGTAGAAGTCATCTCTACAGGCAAATCCGCTACTAAAGTTATTGCTGATTTATCTTCCAGTTTAACCTGAACGGTGGGTGAATTTTCTTCAGAAATGCTTAAAAAAGAGAGTGCATAAATACCCAATGAAACAACTAATACAGTCAAGAACACCCCTGTTTTCTTATACCAAAGCTGAATATCCCCCCCAATGAAGCTAGCATTCACACGTTCCCATTGAAGCTGTTCAGCTATATTTTTGGCAGGCTTACTAAGCAATTCCAAACTAAATTCCAGATTTGGAAAAAGCTGATGCATTACCTGTATTGCCTGAAGTCTCTTACGTTGGAACACCCCCAAAAAGTATCCAGCACCGACAAAACCTAGTAACGCAACTAAGCTGATAATTAGGAGTGACGAAGTAAAAATCGTTGCTATCACAGCCACGGCAAGACCCGAAAGTAGTGCTTTCAGTCCAGTTTGCACCTGCAACTGAAACTCAATTTTGGCGATATAACGTTCGATTTTGCTCATATCCCTTGTCGGTCTGCCAGGTAACGTTCGGCTGCAAAACATAACACAAAAAGCCCTATTAAAAGCAAATTGAGATTGGCTTTCTTGCTTTGTCCTTTATGGTTTTCTACCAAAAATCTTTGCTCAAGCTGAGATCGGCTTAACCGCACATCGAGTTTTTTAACGCCAAAAAACGCCAAAAATCTATCCAAAATCACCTCCGGAAGCTTGCCTGTTTGCACCAATTCAGAATGCTCGAAATCCAATTGGCTCGCAAAAGAAACCAGATTGGACTGTTCCGAAAAAGTGAAATTATCCGAGATAAAGTAGAGTTTCTCGCTATTCTTTTCAGCTGGAAGAAGACTATCAAAAATCAGTTTTGCTTCATCAATCTGCTCCTTTTCGACGAAGCCAAAACCATAAACATCCTTAATCGCTTCAAGTGATGCCTGAATGAAAACACGTTCAGAATCTGATATCGCTCCCAAATAATAGGCGAAATTATCTTTCTCCACATTGATTGACACAACGGATCCCGTAGCATCTGATAAAGAATCCAACATTCCAACTTCATTAACTACAAGCTCTTTTCCACCTTCAATTGAGATCATCTGCTTCGTTGACATTATCAGATCGCTACTTCCGATAAACAGATTTGGCTTGAGAGCGCTTAGGTAAAACTCAGATTTAAGCTCATTCTGAAAATTACTCAAATAGATATTGAGCGCTGTAGCACTGGCTGGAATCTTATCAAGTGAAGCTTGAATAGTACTCACCTTTCCGTCTGGCTTTAAAGCATCTAAACTTTCAATAGGTGTAAGTTTTTCATCTGCCCAGTAAACTTCTTCTCCTTTTTCAAAAGCCTGCTGAAGTTCAAATTTATACTCATCCGTGATTTGATTGTTTGGCTGAACTAAGTGGATAATTCGATCCTCAGGCAACTTGCTCAAAGCTTGAATATAAACCTGACTTAGTAGTAAGACCAGCAAGACAAGTAGTATAATTCGTAGCAAAAGCACCAATATATTCTCTAATCGAAAGCCTTTTGCAACGGAACTTTCCTGGGTGGAAAGCCAATGCATAGCTGCCCAATGAATCACCTGGCCTTTTTTACCTCGCCAAAGATGAATTAGGATTGGGATGCTGATTCCCAGCAAACCCCACAGTAGTGTAGGCTGAAGAAACTGCATCAGGATAAGGATCTTTCAGCGAGAAATTGACTGATTACACCTGCGATGGAATCTGTCAATCGGACTTGAAACAAATGAACTTGAGGTAGACGTAATGCTTTCTTAAAGTCTGATAAATAAGTATTTATAGAATCGTTATAGGTTTTCTCTATTGTCTTTCCATCCAAAATAATCGTACTGTCAGATTCCAAATCGTGAAAACTGAAATTCCCTTCGAGATCAAACTTCTCTTCCTGTTTTCCCAAAATCTGGAATAGCACAATCTCTTTCTTCGGATGTCGCATTTGCTCTACGATATCCAACCACTCATGATCTTTTTGCAAAAAATCAGAAACCAGAATAATCAATTCCTTCTGCTTACTCTTCAATACCGGGAAATCCTGCTTCACCACAGGCCACGATCCCGAAGCTGTCTCCTCTTCCAAAAAATAGAGAATACGTTGAAATGCCTTTGGAGATGCGGAGACCTTCTGGGTCACATTCCCATCGTGACAGGTAAAATAGCTTAAGGAATCTCCTTGCTGGTGCGCCAAGTAAGAAAGCGAGGCAATGAGGTTTTTAGCGTAAGCTAGGCGCTTGATTCCATCTTCCTCATAGTTCATCGATCCTGACAGATCGAGCATCATACGGATATGCAAATGGCTTTCTGTCTGCGACTCTTTGATCATGTACTTCCCAGAACGTGAAAAGTACTTCCAGTCAATTCTTTTGGGATCATCTCCCGGTTCGTAATACCTGTATTGCTCAAACTCAGAACCTATACCCACCCGTTTGCCAAGATGCACGCCGTTCTTGAGTTGCTCGCTGATGATCTTAGCGGCCAACTTCAAATTGTTGAGTTTGATGATTTCCAGATTACTTGCTTGCATGGATTGGTAGCGCTTCGAGGATTTTGGTGATGACCGCATCAGGCTGAATGTTCTCAGCCTCTGCTCGGAAATGCAGGGAAAGCCTATGTCTGAGTACAGGAAAGGCCAGTGTCCTAATATCGTCCGGAGTTACAGCATAACGCCCTTTTACCAGAGCTCTAGCTTTGGCACAGAGGATCAACGCTTGTCCAGCACGAGTGCCAGCTCCCCACTCCACATAATCTTTAACCGTCTGAATATTTGAAGAATCAGGCCTAGTAACTCGAATCAACTTATTGATATAAACCACCAACTGCGAATCAATATGTACTTCTCTCGTGAGCTTTTGCAAGGTTTGAATATCCCGTCCGGTGAAGACCACCTCAGGCTTGCCGTTATAAGTTCCGGTAGTCCTCTCCAGGACATCCAATTCCTCCTGTTCGGAAGGATAACCTAATTTGATGTACAACAGAAAGCGATCAAGCTGTGCCTCTGGCAAGGGATAGGTACCTGCTTGCTCAATTGGATTTTGCGTAGCTATAATCAAAAAAGGAACTGGTAGTGGGTGTTGCTGTCCGCCGTAGGTTACCACTTTCTCCTGCATCGCTTCCAGCAAGGCGGCTTGCGTCTTCGGTGGAGTTCGGTTGATCTCATCCGCCAAAACCATATTAGCGAAGATAGGTCCACGGTTAAACTGGAAGAATTTCTTACCAGTCTCATGGTCTTCTTCCAATATCTCCGTACCCAGAATATCCCCAGGCATCAAATCCGGTGTGAACTGAATTCGTTTGAAATTCAACTCCATTCCCTGAGAAAGTGAATTAACCATCAATGTTTTTGCCAAACCTGGCACTCCTTCTAAGAGGCAGTGTCCTCCTGCTAGTAAGGTGATGATGATTTCCTCGATCACAGATTCCTGACCGACGATGACTTTTGCTATTTCTTTTTTGAGCTGAGGGATTTTAGCCACCAACTCTTTATAGGCTGTTAAATCAGTTTTTTCCAAAATTATTGTGTTAATGCATAAACCACTATGTTGACGCCAAACTTGGTATTGTCAACTTTCAAGAAGCGTTTGTTTCTAAAATCATAATCCCATTCGCAGCCGTAATCTTTATTGCTATAAAGAACTCCTATTTTGCCATTTACTATAATTGCCTTCAGGTAATCATGAATCAAATCATCGCCCCAGCCATTGAGTTCAAATGAAGTAGCCGGAGGGCCATCCTCGAATTCAAAGAAGGAAGAATAAATAGGGTGGTCGTTGGGGATTTTCTGGAGCGCATCTGCTCCAAAAGTTTTGGTCATTTCGGCTTCAAAGGATTTTGCGAAAAGTCCATCGATGTCATGATTGCAATCATCTGCGAAGATGAAGCCTCCATTTTCTACATAAGTTTTGAAATTATGTCGCTCCTCGGACGAAAACTCTACCAACTTATGACCACTGATATAGCAAAAAGGACTTTTAAAAATCTCCTTGCTGCTTAGCTCAACTACCTTCTCGTTCTCATCTATTGGAATGGTAGTGTATTCCACCAGTGAATTGAGCAAGTTCACAGGCATACGCTGATCTGTGTCCCAATTGCCGGAGTTGTATTTAATTCGGGTAAAGAAGAAGGGTTGCATTTTAGTGGTCAGTTTTCAGTATTCAGTGAGCAGAGTGGTCGGTGATCAGCATTCAATGGTCAGTGAACAGCTTATTCTGTGGTCTGTGGATACTTAAATTCAATAAAACAATATTCAATCTACAGGCAAAAATTTCTTGCCTGTAGATTGAATACTGCCTATTGCAAACTATCTTAAACTGCGTCTGATAAACTAGTGAAGGTGAAGTCACGAATTTTCATGGCAGGGATCAAATCTCCTCCTACTCGCTGCTGCTGTCCAAGTGATTCGATATTGTTCAGCATGATGATTGGACTTTCATTGAACCTGAAATTCTTAACAGGAAATTTAATCTTACCGTTCTCTATGTAGAAAGTACCGTCACGAGTCAAGCCGGTGTAAAGTAGTGTTTGAGGATCTACCGCTCTGATGTACCAGAAACGAGTCACTAACACGCCTCTTTCGGTACTTTTGATCATATCAGCAAGCGACTCGTCACCTCCGGCGATAATCACTCCACCTGGTCTTCCGATAGAATCCACTCCCTGCTTCTCTGCCCAGTAGCGAGAATAGTACATGTTTTTCACAACACCATTCTCCACCCAAGTTTGAGCTTGCTGAGGGTAGCCATCACTGTCCCAAGGAGCGCTAGGAATCAGTAAATTTGCAGGATCAGAAGTGATGTTCACTCGTTCGTCAAATAGCTTTTCGCCCATTCGAGTACCTCCACCCTTTTTACTTAAGAAACTTCTTCCTTCGTCTGCACTTCTTGCATCAAATCCTCTGGTCAACAATCCCATCAAATCTCCTGCAGCAGTAGGTTCCAAGATCACCGTATATTTACCCGGCTCGATAGCTTGTGCATTCTTGGAAGCTTGTGCTTTTTGCATGGCGATAGTCGTCACGTCTTTGGAGCTCAGCAAATTCACGTCATTGAAATCCCGGATAGCATATCCCGAACCAGTTCCATCTTCAGTTCTTACTGTAATGGAAAAATCCACGGAGGTACTCGTGTTGTATTCAAATAGCCCTTTGCTATTTCCTCTGGCTACAAAACCAGAAAAATCCTCCAGATATCCAGCTGCTACCAGGTCATTTGCTGCGCAAGGTTTAATACTATCTTCTGCCAGTTGAGCACGGTAATCTGGATCTATATTGTCTGATGCTTGGATAAATGTCTTGGTATTCGTGTAATTCTGAGATCCAAGCATTGGCATGTACTCTGGATTTTCCGGAGCCAGCTGCGCAATTTCCTCTGAGCGTTCCACTGCTTTCTTGAGTGATGCATCATCGAGTTCATTGATTGAAGATGAGCCGGATTTTTTACCAAAAACAGAGGTAATACTCAACTGAATCTCATTGGACTCGCCGCTTGTGTTCACGGTGTTTCTGGCGTATCGAATATTGCCTGTTCTACCACCATAAACGGATACTTCCGTCTCGTCGGCTTTGGCGTAAGACAATACCTTATCTATTATTTTTTTAGCTTCTTCTTGTGTTAAAATTGCCATAATTGTCGTCTTGAGATTAAATATTTCTTCCCGTATTGATCACATTCACCCCATCAAACCGCGTGGTAGAGCTACCGTGAGACACCGCTGAGGATTGAGAAGGCTGCCCTTTGCCATCAAAGAAGGTACCCATGAAGCGATAGTCATCTTTATCACAAATTTGAGTACAAGAATTCCAAAATTCTTGAGTATTGGATTGGTAGGCTACATCTTCCAGCATTCCTTCGATCTTTCCGTCTTTAATCTCATAGAATACCGTGCCTCCAAACTGGAAGTTGTATCGCTGCTGATCAATAGAATAAGATCCTCTGCCCAAAATGTAAATTCCTTTTTCTACGTTCTTAATCATTTCCGCAGGGCTCAATTTGTCTGTTCCTGGTTTTAAAGAGACGTTGGCCATTCGCTGAAATTGAACTGAACTCCAGCTATCTGCAAATGCACAACCATTGGACTCATTCTCTCCCAAAATAGAAACTTGGTCGCGGATAGCTTGGTAATTAACAAGCACACCATCCTTAATCAAATCCCATTCCTTACATTTCACTCCTTCATCGTCATAGCCCGTATTACCAAGCGAATTTGGCTGGATCTTATCTGCGAAAATATTTACTTTATCAGAACCGTATTTGAAATCACCGGATTTCCACTTGTCCAAAGTTGCAAAGCTTGTTCCGGCATAATTCGCCTCATAGCCAAGTACTCTGTCTAATTCTAGTGGGTGACCTACGGATTCGTGAATCGTCAATCCCAAATGGTCAGGATCGAGAACCAAGTCGTATTTGCCTGGAGTCACTGACTTCGCCGTGATTTTTTCCTTAGCCTGTATGGCTGAGTATTTCGCGTCTTCTACCATGTCATAGGAATCGCTATAGCTATTGAATCCGGCTGGATTCATGACTTTGTCTTTCGCAAGACCATCCAAGTATTCATAGCCCATTCCCATCGGAGTGCTTAAAGCTTGACGGGTACGGAAACCTCCAGAAGCTTTGTCTACGGCTGTTACATTGAAAGTAGGCCAGAGTCTATGGATATTTGAGTCTATATATGATCCATCTGTCGATGCAAAATATTTTTGCTCATTGATCATGAACAGGGCTGAATTGACAAAAGCAGCACCATTTTCAAGAGCTGCGTCATTTGCTTTTAGCAGTAAGTCAATTTTCTCTTTTACTGGAACTTCAAACGCATTTTTCTTTATTGGCGTATCCCATGTCACTTCTCCATGACCTTTGACTGGAGCTAACTGAACTGGCTCTATTTGAAGTTTGGAGTTTGCTTTGGCTATGGCAACGGCAGTTTCAGCACAGGCTTTGATGCCATCTGGAGTTACATTGGAGGTCGCAGAAAATCCCCAGGTACCGTTTGCGATAACCCGAATTCCTACGCCAAAAGATTCCGAGTTGGAAATTCCCTGAACGTTCTTCTCCCGAGTGAATAAAGACTGATTTAAATATCTTCCGATTCGCACATCAGTATAGGTTGCCCCTTTGGCAAGTGCAGCATTTAAAGCGGTGTCAGCCAATATTTTTTTGGCAGCTGCGTCAATACCAGGTTCAAGTAGTTGAGCCGCAGAAACCGAGTTGCCCATCATAAGCAATCCCGATGTCGCCAGCGCTCCAAAGCCCATGCTTGACAGTTGGATAAAATCTCTTCTTTTCAATTGATCTCTTGATTAAAGTTTACGGTTTATATTCTCATCAAAGTACTGCTATCCTTGGATTAAGAAAAATAAAAATACAGACTCGGTATAATTTCAGGGTGCAAATTGAAAAATCCCTGTTGAAAATTATAGAATTCTCTTTTTTGACCCCAAGACTTCCAAATCAGGCGATTTCAAAAAGCAATGTTTTACACCATTTCGTTTTAAATAATATAAAAACCAAAGACAATGAGACTGAAGTTTCAAATTGGTTTAAAATTCTGGCTGGTAAAATCAATAGCTCTAAGAGATGGCTGTAGTCCATCGCGAAATGAGGAATGTTTATACTAGCCCAGAATGCGATAAATATTGAATCAGAACAAATTACATACGCTTTGTTTGGTCAGATTCTGAAAAGCAAGGAATCGCAGGGACGATATATTATTTGCTACTATTGGAACTAGACAAATGTAAATCAGGAGCAAAATACTTGGGTGGATCTAGACGGAGTTACTCAATGCTAGTGTTGCATTAAGTTAAAATTGACAAATAAACCTGTCAGGTTTTGCAATAAGAATCGCATAAACCGAATAAATCATCAAACCCGATAAGGTAAACATGACAGGTTTTGGTTAACACAACACTAGGAATTTTGGCAGTGTAAAGACTGCATTATGACAGGTCCAAGTCTGAAGACCTGCCTTCCGGCAAGACAGGCTTGAACCAAGTCTTCATCGGACTGCAAACATCACCTTACTATCGTCCGAAAAGTCAAATTGACTCTAGGCATTGAAACCAACTTCGTGGGCGGAAGTCTATGCATCCAATGCGTTTGAGTAGTACCTTTCATCACTAACAAACTTCCATTTTCCAAGACCTGCGAAACCGATTCTTTAGACAATTTATGCTTGAAGGAAAATTTACGTTCCGCTCCAAAACTTACTGATGCTATTGCTCCATTCTTTTTCAAATCCTTCTCTCCATCACTATGCCAGCCCATCCCCTCAGATCCGTTGTGATACAGGTTTAGTAAGCAGGAATTAAAGGTTTCTCCACTTTCATCTTCCACTAGCTTTTTCAGCTCCAACAACTCACTTGTCCAAGGTAAGGCTGTTTTGGTGGTATTGGAATAGGTATATTCAAAAGCACGCTCAGCATACCAAGCTACTTTACGTTTGGTTTCTATACGTTTACCGAAAATTATCGACACATCATTCTCCCATTGAATCTCATTCAATAAATACTCCAAGTAGGTGAAAGTTTTTGCTGAAGACATAATTTTTCCAAAGTAATTCACCGTTCCATCCTTGGGAAGCAAGTTTGCATTTTCGACTGAATCCTGATTGAATAAATCCATTTGTAGTAGTTAAAACTTGCGGTTTAATTGGGCAGCTTCCCAACCTATAATTGCTGATTTCCTAATATTCCCCCACATATAACCACCGATTTTACCGCTGGATTGAATCACACGATGACAGGGAATCAAGAAAGCAACAGGATTACTACCTATGGCAGTTCCAATGGCCCGGGAAGCTTTGGGTTTTTCTATTTCTGAGGCGATGCTGCCATAAGTTGTCAGATTTCCCATCGGGATCTTCAGCAATGCTTCCCAAACTTTCAATTGAAACGGAGTACCATGCAAGTGCAATTTGATCTGATTGAGTTTACTCCAATCAGATTGAAAAATAAACAAGACTTCCTGCTGAATCTCATCTAAAAACTGACGGTAAGTAGCATTTGGAAAGCGAGCTTTCATTGTTGCTTCCCCTTCGGTTTTATCAGAGAAAAAAGCGAGGTGGCAAATACCTTTTGGAGTGGAAGCCACGATAATTTTGCAGAAGGGACTTTCTGCAAGGCTGTAATTGATCTGAAGTTTTTCTCCTCCATTCTTAAATTCGCCTGGGGTCATCCCCTCAATTTTCACAAATAAATCATGAAGCCTGCCAGTGCCAGAAAGACCCGTTTCCTGTGCAGCTTCAAAAAGTGTCGCTTCCTTGCTTTGCAAAAGCTGTTTGGCATATTCCAAACTTAAGTATTGCATAAACTTCTTAGGACTCACTCCTGCCCAATCGGTAAACAGACGCTGAAAATGAAAAGGGCTCAAATGTACCTGCTCTGCAATTTCCTCCAGCGAGGGTTGGCGTTTGAAGTTAAGCTGGATATAGGCGATCGCTTCGGCTATACGCTGGTAATTGACGGATTGACTTTCGTTCATATTCTGAATTCAAAGTTTCCCAAAAGTAGATGGATTCAAAGAATACCAAAACCCGAATCTTGCGGAGTTTATTGAAAAGGAAATTGATAGGTTGTAAAATATTGATCGTGCCGTTGGCACTCTTAAAATATAACCATAATAAATGCAAACCCAGAATTGCATTCTGGGCTTTTATTGGCCTTGCCGTTGGCAAGGGTTTGCGGATTTGTCAAGACCTTTTGCTAACGTCACGATCCATTGCTCAAATACAGTAGGTTGAAATATGCAGACATCACATTTAATATGCATTATCATTTTTTGCCAACGGCAAAACCCATATCAGCCCCGAATACAGCGAAGCGAAATTCGGGGTAACAATACCAAATGGAAATAACCAGAGTGCCAACGGTACGATCCATACCCCAATTATAATTCTTCGGATTAAGCAAACATCACATTAATGTACGTCTCTCTGTGATAATCCTTTTGCCAACGGCAAAACCCATATCAGCCCCGAATACAGCGAAGCGAAATTCAGGGTAACAATACCAAATGGAAATCACCAGAGTGCCAACGGTACGATCCATATATGATCTAAACTTGTATCCTCCACGAAAACTCCGTGTTAAAAAAACTTTCATAAAAAACCGTTCGCGAATCCTGTTTCTGGGACAGGCAGGCACGAACGGCTGAAATATAATACCACAGAAATCTTAAATCTTTCCCAAAGCTTTTGCCAAGTCATTCTTTAAATCTTCAGCATCCTCCACTCCCACACTCAATCGGATAAGGGAATCTACCAAACCTATTTTCTCACGCTCTTCTTTTGGAATACTCGCATGAGTCATAGAAGCTGGATGTCCGCAAAGTGATTCTACTCCTCCCAGAGATTCTGCCAAAGCAAAAATTTCAAAGCTTTCCAACACTTTTTTAGCATCTGATTCTCGATTTCCTACAAGTGTAAAAGAGATCATTCCCCCGAAATCACGCATCTGTTTACTGGCAATTTCATGATTAGGGTGATCCTCGAAGCCCGGCCAATAGACCTTATCGACTTTTGGGTGATTTTTCAAATATGCAGCTATAGTTTTGCCATTTTGAGAATGTCTTTCCATTCTTAAGTGAAGTGTTTTGATACCTCTCAAAACCAAAAAGCAATCCTGTGGACCCGGTACTGCACCACAGGCATTTTGAATAAAGGCCAGCTTTGCTGCCAACTCATCATCATTTATCACCAAAGCTCCCATCACCACATCGGAATGACCACCTAAGTATTTGGTCACTGAATGCATCACGATATCAGCTCCTAGATCCAATGGATTTTGAAGGTATGGGGAGGCAAACGTATTGTCCACAGCTAGTATTATTTCATTGCCACTACTCAGCTTTGCCACCGCAGCGATATCGATGATATTCATCATCGGATTGGTAGGTGTTTCTACCCAGATCATTTTGGTTTTGTCCGTGATATGCTCCGCAATTCCTGCCGCATCTGACATGGGTACAAACTTGAATTTGATTCCATATCGCTCATACACTTTGGTGAAAAGCCGGTAAGTCCCGCCATACAGATCATTTGTACTGACTATTTCATCACCTGGATTGAAAAGCCTGATTACCGCATCTATGGCTCCAAGACCAGAGGAAAAACAAATGCCGTGTTTTCCATTTTCCAGTGCTGCCAAATTCTTCTGCAAAGCTGTACGAGTGGGATTGTGTGTACGTGAGTACTCAAACTCCTTATGTTCGCCAAGTGACTTCTGCACATAAGTTGAAGTCTGATAAATCGGCGTCATAATCGCACCTGTAGTTGGATCCGGTTCTATTCCGGCGTGTATAGCTTTTGTTCCAAATTTCATTGGTAATTAATTTAGGTTGTTTTGATTCCTAGCAAAAAGAAAACCTTTAGAGATTTTCGGGGTGATTTTAGACCGTGCTTGTTAAACTTGCAGACTTTCCCAGTAAATCAGTAGATGATAAATCAAATATGACAAAAAAGGGCAGGATATTCAAAACTATCCGTCGGTACTTCGGCTCGCATCCTGCCGGGATTTTCGCCTGGCTTTGGGTTACTACTATGCCTTTTGTAGGTAGTGTTATTTTTGCCACGCAATACAGTCTCTTGGAAGCTTACCAACTCCATACAGGGTTGGATTACTTTGTATTTACTGCTATCGAAGCTCTGTTGATGGGTTTGGCGTTGCTTCCTACCACATTGATCGCCCTGGCTTCTGGTTTTTATTTCGGCTGGATGTCTTTGCCATTCTTGATTTTGGGCTACTCGCTTGCATCTGTGCTGGGTTATGCATTGGGAAAAATCACCAATATGGGATTCACGGAATTGTTGTTTAAGAAAAATCCAACGTTCCACAAGGCAGTACAATCCCGAAAGGGTAAAGAAGGCTCACTTGTTTTTTTCGTAAGAATCTCCCCGGTGGTTCCCTTCTCCGTTTCTAACTTCCTCTTCGCCTCGATGAATATCAAGCTATGGAAAGTATTGGTTTATGGTATCCCCGGAATGCTTACCCGAACGGTCATCGCTTTTGCGGCTGGAGTTCTTGCCAGCTCTTACCTCGCTGCGAAAGAATCTATGAACAGTCCGCTGCAATGGGGAATTGGTGCGGCCTTGCTACTTATTGGAATTGGAGGAATTTATAATTACTTGAGGAAAAAGAAAAATTAGCAAAAAATCAATCGTCAATCCTCTATGAGAAAGGAATAGTAAAATAGATCACTACTGTTCTGCTATTACAAATCAAGCGAAGTTCCTTTATTTCTTCGGCACTTCTCACTGCAATACTTCACTTCTTCCCAGTTCTTTTCCCACTTTTTGCGCCAGCTAAATGGCCTTTTGCATACTATACAAATCTTGGTAGGTAAGTCAGCTTTTTTCATTCGAAATCAGGGATTTCATCTTCACTTACATAAGGAAAGGAATCCAGTTTATTCAATCCATAATAGGTGTTCAACCCAGAAATCCCGACGCCAGAATAACCTTCGATATCCAATTGACCCAAGTCATTTATCGTATGATCTGGAATGACAACCATCTCCACCGAGCCTATCACAAAAAGACATCCATTAGGCAATGGAATGCTATCCATATGCTTCATCCCGATTTTCACTGCACTGTCTTTTACAAAAGGCGCATAAAAGTCAGCTATATATTCCTTTTCTAATTTCATCCGATCAAATTCAGATTCTCCCCTTTCCAGTTTGGCAGATGTATAATGAGCTTTCTTGATAAATGATTCTGACACATGATTGATCGTGTAAAATCCCGTTTCCAATATATTGGTATAGGTATCTCTTGGGATTTCTGTCTGTGGACGCATGATAAAAGCCAGCTGGGCAGGATTCGAACCCAAGTGTACCACCGATGAAAAAATAGCGACATTCTCCCTGTTGGTTGAAGACTTAGTCCCTATCAGATTAGCCGGTTTGACACCGGAAATCGAGTTGATCAAATTCAGTTTAAACTTGCGCTCTAGCCGTTCAATTTCTTCTTTTTGTAATTGCATATTACTTCTCTTAGATCCTATTCATTTTTGCGACGATACTTATTCTGACTCAAACTTAATTTCATTTTTGCATTTTCTCCAAAAGGCAAAAAATGAAGGATAATACCCTTCCACGCTACTCATCCAATCTCTCGTCTCTTCTTTACCTTGATAATGGCTATTCGTAGGATGTTCCTTGTAAACGAAATATTCAGCATTGACTTGCTTTGCCAAATCAGAAAACTCTCCAACGAATATTTTAATCCCTTCAATATTTTTAGATAGCTCAAGAGCGAAATGAAGACATTTTTGACTCACAGGATTCTCTTTGAAAAAGGAAGGTTCTATCAAAAACACCCGTTGCATATCTTGACCTTGATGCCAATATGGATCGAGGTTATAATAGTTGTAGATGAGCGTTGTTTTAGCCTTCGCAAAGGTAGGGTTTTCAGTAGTTGGGAGGAACGTTTCCAGATTGAAAGGCATAGTTTCAAGCAACTGATTTGGAACCTCTAAACTCTCAAATTTTTCGTATTCCACATCCAGAAATGTGTTCTGCTGAGTTCCCCCAAAATACGTGTTGATGTTCGATTGATTAGCATAGTATTTTTTGCTTGAAAAAGATCCAGCTACCCATTGCCAACTTAAATGATTGCTTGCCAAATCACCATCCAAAAGATGCGCGTATAACCATTTTGCAGGCTGAAGCCAGTGAGAGTTGGCCACATTACAGCAAATTGAAGCGATATACATACGCATGTGATTGTGCATGTAGCCTGTTTCATAGAGTTGTTTGATTGCCTGATCTACTTCTAAAATTCCAGTCTCAGCATTGATTATATTTTCTGGAATTTGATGATTCAAAATGGGGCATTGCTCCTGTTTCAAATCCTGTTTTATTAAATCTCCTTTTGCTCGCCATACCTGCTGCCAGTAATCCCTCCAAGCTAATTCTTGAATGAGCTTTTCAGCCTTATACCAAGGTAAATTCAGTGTTTTGATGTACTGGAACACGTGCTTGGTAGAAATCACTCCTCTGGATATATATGGGCTCAGGCGCGTCACAGCACCTTCTTTGTGATTTCTGGTGGCAGCATAATTCTCAGGATCAATGGCTCGAATCCTATTTTCTATCGAATTTAAATCCGTTGGAAAGATATACACTAGGAGATTTTATTATTGGAGATGCTAGTCTGTCTTGAGCACTTGAATCGCTCAATTTCGGAACTTCTCTTTTTCAGATGTTTCTGGCTTACGCCACTATTCACTCTTTTTCGCCACATTTTGAAGGAACTGTCTTTCAGTTCTTTCCGCATCAGCTTAATCACGTCTGCTTCCGAAGCTCCAAATTGTGTTTCTATAGCTTCAAATGGCGTCCTATCCTCCCAAGCCATTTCTATTATTCGATCTATTTCACGCTCTGTCATTGGTACTTTTACATTTCTCAAACCAGTCTTTTAGATGGTATGCTTGTTTATTCTATTCCAATTGTAAAGCTATTATCGAGGAGAAATGTTTTGATTTAGGCAATCAAAGTCATTTGAAAATGATCAAGTGGAGGAACAGAAAAGAATACTAAAAAGGGAATTCAAGAATCAGATGAGCGATGTTTATGCCGGAATTTCAAGCTATCACTTAACAGGTCAAACCTTTCTGCAAGCTTTTCAATCGAACGTTCGAAAAGCATGGCTTGAAAACGAAAAGCTATGTTGCAGTTCAAAAGAAAAATTTATCCACACTGTTTGCATTATGGAAAAACAACACCTCATTTGAAGAAAATTTTCAACCAACAAAATCCCGAGAACAGGGGTTGAAGCTTCCCTCTCAGGTATGATAGTAATTATAAAGTATACTTGTATTTAAAGATAGCACACACCTATTCTAACGCACATTCTACACCCAGAGTAGGTATGAAATCACCTCAGAAACAGCTAGCTTCACTTCGCTGCTGGCCTGCCGGTATAGTGAGGAATACATCTGTCATTTTGCACTGTCCAGCGCGTTCTGCAATTCCTGCTCAGTGATCTGGTTGGTTTGCCTTTTGCTAAATAAATCATAGTCTAGCACATGGAGTCCCCCGGAGTCTTTACTTTCTGAAGCATTCACCTGCATAGACGGATTCCCTGGATCAACTATGGCTGTCAGTGATCCACCTATGCCATTTCCCAAAGTGAAATTTTCCATTTGATGGAACACTGGAAATACTACTCTCCCTGCCCTAGAGAGAATCCTCTTGCTCCATCAAAATCATAAAGGTTTTCTGTTTTGATAACATCAAAACCACTTTTATTAAGTGATGAAAATAGATTCAAAACTTCTTCATATTTTATCTGTTCGTAGTGAATTTCTGCAGGATTAATTTGAGTTTGTTGAGAAACAAATCTACATCTCCAGTTGTCTGTACAATACGTTTCTTTTAAACCGCTAGGGAAAACTTTTACTCCTCTGTTGGTAATCATTTTTAGCTTCAGACTATGTGATTGAATCGTATTTAAATCACCCCCTAGTTGTTCTGGATCATTACCTTTCCAATCTAAAAAAACATCTACACCTACTAAAGTCTTGATAGAATTTTTCCTTCTATATTCAGGAATTAAAATAGTACCAGAGCCTTTTGACAGATCACTTATTGAAAGCTTTTTAGGTAAACTACCCAAACGTTCAATTATTGCATCAGCAAATTCGTCTGTATTTACTTTTTTTGTACTTATGGATTCCTGATAAACATCAGCTGTGTGAATGCCTTCTTCCAAAGTTGCCAACCAAGCGTTTTTGATTTTATCAGCAATTTTAGCTTGACCAATATGAGCTAGCATCATCACGGCAGCATTTAGTAACCCAGAAGGATTAGCGATTTTCTGACCCGCAATATCAGGTGCGGAACCATGAATAGCTTCAAACATGGCGACATTCCTTCCTATGTTTGCCGAGCCAGCCATTCCCACCGAGCCAGCAATTTCAGCAACTATATCTGAGATGATATCGCCATAAAGATTTGAAGTAACGATGACATCAAAATTTTCAGGAGAATTAGCAACTTTTGCAGATCCAATATCTATTATTTGTGAATTACTCTCAATCTCAGGATATTCTAAAGCAATTTCTTTAAAAACATTATGGAACAATCCGTCAGTTAATTTCATGATATTATCTTTTACCATGCAGGTTACTTTTTTCCTGTTGTATGCTTTAGCATATTCGAAAGCGTATCTTACTATTTTCTCACAACCCGGTCTAGAGATCAGCTTAAGGCATTGTACTACGTCTTCTGTTTGTCGATGCTCAATACCTGCATAGAGATCTTCTTCATTTTCCCTAATGACCACAATATCCATTGTAGGAAAATTAGTCTTAACAAAAGGAGATAAGGCGCTAACTGGTCTGACGTTTGCAAATAATCCAAGTGTTTTTCTTAGCGTAACATTTAGGCTTTTATAGCCTTTCCCTTGAGGAGTAGTAATAGGAGCTTTTAAAATTATCTTATTCTGTAAGATAGTATTCCATGCCTGCTCCCTAATACCAGAACTATTACCTGATAAATAGACCTGCTCTCCTAATTCAATAGGTTCAACTTCAATCCTTGCTCCCGCAGAAACCATTATTTTTAATGTGGCTTTCATTATTTCTGGCCCGATCCCATCACCGAAGGCAACAGCAATCTTTGTACATTGTTCTGACTTAACTATCTTTTCTTTTAGTAAAGGGATATTGTAATTCATGGCTATTTTATTTTTTCGCTCTGCAAATCTTTTAAAATGAAACCATAAATCATAATTTATATATATTATGATATGCATTAAATTTTTTTATGCATCTGATCGAAAGTCATTAAGTAGAGATTCTTGGTAGCACGGCGTTCCAGCCTTTATTGGGCGCGGTGGTATCTTCAGACAGCCAAAATGTACCGGAATCCAGTACTTCGAACTTCGAAGGTTTGTAGAAAATTGCGGCATATTCTCCAGCTTCTTTTCCATCATCACCACACACTCCGAGGTAATTAAAATCCACCAATGGAGAATCTAATTGCTTCACTTGCTGAGCAAGTCCTTCCTGTATCCCAAAGGCATCGAACTCATGGAACTTTATCAGTCCACTCACCGCAGGAAGTCTATTTGACCAGGTATCTGGCGCATCGCCAGGAGTGTCATATCGGAATTAAACGTTGCTATAGTCACTTCTTCTTTCTGCTGCGCAACTAGACCGTGTATTGAGAAAAGAAAGGCTGCTACGCCCAGCATGATCTTTTTCGTATGTATTATCTTATTGATTAACTAGTAGCAATCGTTGACTTACCAAACCGGGTTTTGCCCTAACTCAGGATTCAGCAAAAGATCATTTCCAGGAATCGGATAGAGGTATTTCTTATCCTCTCACACTTTTGGAATGAGTTGAAGCCAAGTAAGTCTGCCCTTATCCCCTTGCGTAAGCTGCTGTGGATTAACACCTGAAGGTATGTTTTTAGAGACATTTATATAGGTAACTCCAGCTACAGGATAGGTAGGGTACTGTGGTATAAAAGGCCACATCTAACATACCATCTTCATTCAAATCCAGCGGTGTATTGAGTGCTGGCACGTAGAAGCCATCCCTAGTCATTTTCAATAATTCTCCTTTTTTCCAACGAACTAGGTCGTAGAATCTCAAGCCTTCCAATACCAACTCTATACCTCGTTCTCTTCTGATCTCCAGTATAACGGCATCAGAGATTTCAGGGAAGTAGTTTGACTGTAGGTAAGGATCGACCCTCGCAGGTAATTGCATTGGCTATTCCGGATCTCGCTTTAAGCGCTCCAATCGTATTTGCTCAATCGTCTACATCAAAATCATCCAATTCTTTTTTGGCTTTGGCATGATTCAATAGAATCTCCGCGTAGCGAATAACAGAAATACTGTTAAAGGTTCTGTTGCCACCATCATAGAACATGTCCTCTCCAGTCCACTTGATCGGCTGATATCCTGTATAGATATAAGAGAAAACTGAAGGAGCTGGCACTACCGCACCGGTATTAGTTCTGTTACAATCTTGCATTCTGATGGTTTGCCATAGACACATATCACGATCTTCCATTTCTTCTGAGAATACCAAGGTCTCATAGTTCGGAAGGCCCATAAATGGCACTCCGTTTTGTTGCAAATACGTATTCACAAACGTTTTAGTCAAACTTATACGAGCACCATGAGTGGATGAAGTACATCACCAATTTACCCTATGATAAACAGATAATGCTGGATCAGCGACTACCGTAAAATAGGATTTCTTAAGCCACAGGTGCACTGCTATTGAAAAGAACTCGGTATTAAACATAGGGTATCTCAATAAACGGTCGATTTTTGGGACACTAATTTATAGATCAGAGAAGAGTAATGGGGAGTTTTACAAACCCCACCTCCTATTTTTCTACAAAAAGCCTCTTTCTATTCTAAGAAATTTTACCGTAAAAAAAATAACTTATAAAATATTTTTATATAAGTAGCTATAATTCATACTAATCTTAAGACAATTTTAAGATATATAGAAACCATTGGATTAATTTTTTACGTAAACCACACGTATCAACCACCCATTTCAATGAAAAATGAAAGTTGGCGTGATTTTGGTTTTGGTATGCATGCATCCTTTTTATAGAAAAGTGCATCTACCTAACTAGGAAGCTTTTTCGAGCTGGAAATACAGACTAAGTATCTAACCGATTATTTAATACCTAAACCCACGAAACATGAAAACTCTACAAGTACCACGATGGATGAGAAATTTGATGATGGGAATCATCGCTTTAATCTGGATAAGCCCAAATGAAGCTCAAGCAGCCAAGGTTGGAGGAGTTTCCTTTCAGGTATTCTACGATGAGTTGATGCCTTATGGTGATTGGGTGAAGGACGGTCGACATGGCTATGTATGGCTACCGGCAGTCTATGAGGATTTCCATCCTTACGCCAC
>Ga0105053_10003320_pt1 | contig 24552 bp, 14 predicted proteins | sample BON01_FD_78093 | JGI IMG/M metagenome (GOLD analysis project Ga0105053, IMG submission 78093) | Freshwater microbial communities from Lake Bonney liftoff mats and glacier meltwater in Antarctica - BON-01 | ecosystem: Environmental > Aquatic > Freshwater > Ice > Glacier meltwater | place: Lake...
CGGAAACCGGACTGGTTTTTATGTTTATTAAAAATTTGCTTTGCTTCACACCTACTGGATTTAAGACTAAAAATTCAAATATTTAAAGGGGGTATCCTACATGTTATTGTCCATCGGAAAAGGCGGAGGCAAACCACGTAAGTCCCGGGGAGAGGAACCCGATAGAGAGTAAATTTGGGCAGGTAAAAAACGCATACGGCATGAACCGGATCAGAGCAAGACTCAAAAACACCAGCCAGTCGTGGATCGCCTCCATCATCCTAGTGCTCAACCTGGTCAAATTGGCTGGGATGGTACTTGTGTCTGGTTTTTTCAGCATGGAGGAAGCTGGGAACATACCTATGGGTGCGATTTTTCCAAAAACTATACCTGCTCAAATACAAAAACCACCTTGATTCGGAATTCAAGACGGTTTTGATCAAAATCCGTTACTGAGTTTTTCAGCAGACCCTAAATAGTTATTTGCCTGATTGTGACTTAAAAAAAATCGACTTTCTCCTATAATATTTTATCTTACACATATTCTCGTAACTACTCAGGTACTTTTTTATTAACCGAAGGTCAAGATTTTTGAGGTCTGTACGCCTTCCTGTCTTGTAGTGGGTTGTTTTGTTTCGGGGTTTTAGGCGGATTTATCCACATTCATTTGTGGATAAAAATAGCCGAAAGCACTGATTTATATGAAATTAAGGATCAATATTCAATAATTAATGCATCAGAATATTGGATAACAGGGATAAACAGATTCAGGTTCTGGTAAATGTGAACGGGAAACTTCGTGGAAGGATCAGCCTTCTGAAGTCACGGATTGTGCAGCTTGAAAGTGAATTTGCCCGATTCCGGAATCCCAAGAACAGCGGCAACAGTTCAATTCCTCCTTCGAAAGACGAGAGCCGTCCCAAAAAGACACAAAGCCTGAGAGAGGACTCGGGCAGAAAACCCGGTGGGCAACCGGGTCATTGCGGGCATATCCAGTAGATGAACTCAGAGCCTGATGTTATTCACCCACCATATTCCTGGTTTCTGTAGTTGTTGCGGCCAGGACCTTTCAGGAATTCCTGCCGAGCTGTTCTCCAAAAGGCAGGTATTCGATTAACCCAATATCAGAACGGTATGTACCGAACATATGAGCTACCATAAAACCTGCCTCTGCGGAGAAAAAAACAAAGCTGCCTACCCCCAAACATGTCAATGCACCCGTACACTACGGAAGCGGTTTCGAACATTGCAATGTCAACGTAATCGTTTTGTCCGTATTATCGGGATATAGGTCAGCATGGGTTGAAAATATTTCCTTAAAAGCATCCTTCCGTCCTTCTCTTTATTTTTTGTAATATTCCCTCATGGTGTTCAACAGTGCAGATTCTGCCCGGTAAACTTTTTAAAAGGTCCAGCAATGGCCTCTTTGTTTTCTATATCATTTTTTCCCAAACCGCTTATAGGCATGCCTCCCAAATGGGAATGGAATTCGGTTAGTATTACTTTAGAACCCATTCTTGCTGCAGCAATTGCAGCCATTATTCCCGCAGGTGTTCCACCTACCACAGCAATATCCGCCACATATTCTTCCGCCGAAACGGAATCTTTAAGTGCACATGAAGCAGCTATTCCACTGCCAGTAATTAAGGTTCCTAATGAACTTAACCTTATAAAGTTTCTTCTATCCATTTTCAAATCAACTATTTTAACAAGTATTTAAACTTGAAATATTCATTATATGCATTACTTCTATAGTAGGAATCCCTTATAATTCAACTAGCTATTTGTTAGCTCCATCTCGCCTAAGGAGGCGCTTTTTGGTTTATGTTTTAATGATCAATAAGGAAGTTGAATATTTCGGTCTAGGGCAAGGCTCAAAAAATGAGGTAACCCAGGTTATTAGATTAATTTTCGTTGATCAATACATCTTGAATATAGCAATGAAAAACCTTTTACTTTTTCAATGGCGACATCTCCAACTTATCCAAATCGGAAATCTTGACCTTTAAGACTTCGATTTTCTGTTTTACCGATCCTGCAAAGGCGATCAGTAAATAACCATCCTGCTCAATGACATGGGGATAATCTATATGGCGACCGCCGGTCAGGTAGCCCATTTTCGTAAAGACTATTCCATCATCGCTTATGGATAACGTAAGCGGATCTCTTCTTTCAGGGTGAGGGTTAGAAACCAGCACATACCTGCCATCACTCATTCTTAAGCCATTGAATTTTGACCTGGCATCAGGGAAATTTGTTTTCACGGGAGTGCTCCATGTTCGTCCATTGTCAATCGAGAATGCCCTGTAGAGGTACCCGCTTTTCCTGTTGTCTCGAAAGAGTGCCATCAGGCTTTTTCCATCAGGAAGCACCCACCAGTAGGGTTCTTCAGGATCCATTTCAGCTGTAGAGCCTGTTACCGGGTAGGATTCCCATTGATCAAATCCCGTTATTCCACCAAGCAAAAATTCTATTCCAGATTCTTTATAATCAAAGGCCCTTCTGGACATTAACCATTCTCCCGAAGGCAGAAGCTTTGGAGGGAAATTGTTGATGGCATTTTTATACACTACACCCTTTTCTTCCCAGGAATTGGATTCCCTATTCCATTTATAAGCCCATAGCTCCAGGCTTGGACCAAAGAAACCTGCTGCTTCATCCAAAGATGAAAGGGCCAAAAGCTCACCATCTCTTTGCCAAAAACCACGAGAAATCCAACGCTTCCCATTTTCAGTTCGGGTATTGTAATGTGCTGATTCAGGTCCGGAATCTTCTGGATAAGAAGTGAGAAAATCGGGTGCAGTCCATTGCAGACCATCCGGACTGGTGGCATATTTTACTACCTGACCTACTCTGTCCTCTACCCCAGGACCATCGCTCCACATCAGCCAATACTTTCCTTCGAAAAAGGTTAAATAGGAATGCTGGTTTACACCACCACTTGTCTTTGCTGATGAAAAAGTGGGATGGTTAACACCACCAGCTGTCACATCACTTACGAGCGCATGTTCCGATGGAATTTTTGGGAGGTTATCAAAATCTATTTCGTGGGGATGATCAAACCAGCCTCCCATTAGCATTAAATGGGACGTTGGATTGGTTACCGGGTCAGGATAATCCTCCGGTTTGGTGTTTTCATTTTTTTGAGTGCAGCCAATAATTGGCAAAAGAAACAAGACAATGAATAATTTTCTATAGTGTTTTTGTATGAATTTCATGTTTACTGGTTTTACTTTAATATTCTTCAGGGATTTTCCGCTTGGACTAAACGTTATTAAGTTAAATATCAGAGGATTGCCATGAATATTATTGCTATTTTGTGATTAGACGTCACAAAATAGTTAATTTATATAGGAGTCACAATATATTGTTTCTTCTGTACTATTTGGGAGAAGTGCAATGTGCTGTAGGCTATTATTCACCGACTAGGTTGAGAAGGCTTAGGTCACTGCGGTCATTATAAGGTTAATATCTATGACTTTCATAAAGGCACTTTACTATACCTATTACCTAAACCCAATTCAAAAGGCATAATGTTTTTTAGCAATATGTCAAGTTTTTTTTATTTTTTACCAATAACATTATAGTTGGTATAAAATTTATCGGGCACGTACACTATAATATTTCATTATTTTATTCTAAAATATAGAAAATTTTGTAATAATTAATTTAGCATAGCTTTTATACTTTTTTTATTCATTTATGAAAAAAATAATTTTTTAATGGGGTTGTTTTTCACCTTTTATTACTCTTATTTTATAGAGGACCACGATCAACCTTTAACACTAACTAATAATGAAATCAATAGTTAAAGAAAATAATTATTCCGTTCGCCCTAAGGTATCATCTCATCTTTTAGAACCTCTTGAAGAAATAAAAGACAAAACTGATAGAGAGATATGGATGTCTTTTGATAAAGGCGATGAATTGGCATTTAATTTTATTTATCGAACCTATGTCAAAAGGATGTTTCATTATGGCTTACAGATCACCAATGATGGTGAATTGATAAAAGACTGCATTCAGAACATATTTATCTACCTAAGGCGCAGAAGGAGTTCTTTGGGTGAGATATTGTGTATAAAAGCATATTTGTTTAAAATTTTAAACAGAGAAATTGTTAAGAATTTAAAGGTTGAAAAGCTTTCTGAATCAAGGTATGATGAAATTAAGGAGGAATTCTTCCTAATTTCGATTTGCCCTGAATCTATTTTGATTCAAAGGGAAAATGAGTTGGCCAATAAGGAAATGGTAAGAGATGCCCTTCAAAAGTTAACGTCTAGGCAGCGTCAAGCCATCTTATTGTTATATGAGGAGGAAATGACCTATAAAGAAGTGGCTGAAACGATGGAATTTAGCGACGTGAAATCAGCCAGAAAAATTGTTTATAGGGCAATGGCCACGCTTAAAGAGATCCTTGTTGATCAAATATAAAATCAGAAGAGTGATAGTAATAGGATGAGGTATAAAGACTTTGAATTAGTAGATTTTCTTGCAGATGAATTTTTTATCCTTTGGGTAAAGAATCCTGACAAGAATACCCAACATTTTTGGGAAAAATGGCTAACAGAACATCCTGAAAAGCGAGACATTGTATTTAAAGCCATTTCCATTATTAGATCAATAGGTTATGGGAAAGGTAAAAAAATGAGTGACAGCACCTATATTGACATTTTTGAAAATATAATGAATGCTGATAAGGACCACTCAACAAAAAGTAGAAGTTTTTTACCTCCAAACAAAAATAATAGCTTAAAAAATATTGCAGCCATTTTCATTTTCGGTTTCTGTGCATGGATGGGGTATTACCATACTTTTATTTATTCTGCACCTACTCCTATATTAAACGAGGCTTTTATAATAAAAAGGGACACGAGTTTAGGGAATCGTTCCGTCATTACTTTGGCAGATAGCAGTAAGGTTTATCTCAATTCCTCCAGCGAAATCACTTATCCTTCAAATCTTGCTTCTGCAGATCGTTGGGTAAAGTTAAAAGGAGAGGGGTTTTTTGAAATAAAGAAAAACGGCAAACCATTTACAGTTTTAATAGAAAATACCAAAATAGAGGTTTTAGGAACCTCATTTAATGTAAAGGTGGAAGAGGATAAACTTTCGGTAGCCTTATTGACGGGGAAGGTAATGGTAAAAGATGAAAAGGGAAATCAGGTAGCCCTACGTCCGGATGAGATGCTGATAATAGAAAAAAGTGGGGATTTGTATAAAAGCGAATTTGATAATCTTGAGGTGACAGGATGGAAAAACAATGTACTTGTTTTTAGGTCAGACAATTTTGAGAATTGCAGAAAAAAAATTGAAGACTGGTTTGGTGTAGAATTAATATTAACAGGAAATATTCGGAAAAGTTGGGTCTATTCAGGCACCTATAAAAATGAATCCCTTGAAAATGTTTTGAGAGGTGTAAACATTACTTCTGGTCTAAAATTTAGAATCGAAAATAGAAAAGTAGAACTGTTCAATTAAAACAAAAAACATGGCAAATATTGATTCAAGTTAGAAATACAAATTGCAGGGTCCATTCTGGGGGGAATGAGACCCTGCTTTGAACAGCCTTCCACCAAAATAGGAAGGCAATAGTTAAGTCGTCTAAAACTTAAACCACACAATATTATGAATAAATATATATTGAGACAACTTATTATGGTGTCCAAGAGATTGTTTTATGGCTTTGCCATCCAATTGATTTTCTGTACTGTATTGCTGGCTAATACCGGTAATGCACAAAGGAAAACGATTGATGAGGTCAAGGTGTCACTTGATCTAAAGGAAAAGACCTTATTGAGGTTTTTTAAAAACATAGAATCAAAAACTGATTTTAAGTTTACCTACAATGATGACAAGATCATTCTAAACCAAAAAATATCCATCAGCCAGGAAAATATTTCGGTTTACAAAGTTCTTGAAAATGTTGCCAGACAGACACAACTGAGTTTCACACAGGTTAATGACAATATTCATGTCAAATTAAACCCAAGTGAAAGCACAGCTGAAAGGGTGGATATTATCGAGCTAGCAGATGTGAAAGTTACCGGTAAAGTAGTAGATGAAACGGGGGAGCCCCTTCCAGGGGTTACTATCGCTATTCCAGGCACTACTATTGGAACGGCATCTGACATCGATGGCAATTATTCGCTTACGGTGCCTGAAGGATCCACATTGGTGTATTCTTTTATAGGATTCGAATCCCAACGTATTGAAGTGGGGCAACAGACGATCATCAACGTTACACTTAATGAAGAAATCGGAGCGTTGGATGAAGTAGTAGTTACTGGGTTTGGTACGCAGAAAAAAGAGAATCTTACTGGAGCAGTTTCAAGTGTGGGTAAAGAAGTATTGGAAAGCCGACCCATTACCAACATAGGTCAGGGCTTGCAGGGACAAATCTCAAACCTGAATATCACCCAGAATACAGGGACTCCCGGAGGAGGTGCTACTTTCAATGTCCGTGGTTTTACTTCCATAAATGGTGGCTCACCACTTATTTTGGTTAACAATGTGCCAATGGATGTAAACCTTATCAATCCCAATGATATAGAAAGTATATCTGTTCTAAAAGATGCTGCTTCAGCCGCCATTTATGGTGCCAGAGCTGCTTACGGTGTAATATTGATTACCACAAAATCAGGAAGTAAAAGTGATAAACCATCTATCTCCCTATCGTTCAATACCGCAGTAAATACTCCCGTGGTACAATTTGAAACCATGGATGCCTTGGAGCGGATGAACTACATGAATACCGCTAACATTGCTAGAAATGGTGTGCCGTATTATCAGTTTACTGATATTTATCAGGACAATATAATTGCTCATTACAACGACCCTACCCAACCATCAGCATTCCCTGATCCCCAAAATCCGAATAAGTGGTTGATGAGTGGCAACACAAACTGGCCAAAAGAACTAATGAGGGACAGTTATCCTATGAGTCAATATACCGCTAGTATTACCGGGGGAGACGATAAATTTGATTACTACACTTCGCTAAATTACCTGTACCAGGAAGGGATAAACAATCAGTTTGATGAGAAATTCAAGCGTTACAATTTTATGACGAATCTGAATTACAAAATTACAGACTGGGCTAAAATTGGAACAAAGATTTCAATGAACAATAGCAACCATATCTATCCTCCAAATAATTCCACCAATCATTTCCCTGAAGGAAACAGCCCTTTCCAATGGCACCAATGGGCCAACTGGCCGGTATATTTTCCCGATGGTAATTATGCCTCAAGTGGCTCTGTTCCCAATACGGTTCAATTTTACAATGAGGCAGGCCATAGAAAAAGAGAAATTCAAGACACTTGGATTACAGGCTCCTTACAGCTTACACCTATCAGAAATACCACTATCAATTTTGAATATACCTCTAATCTTAAGAATACTGAAGAAGAGGAATATTGGAAAAAATTGCCAATGTATTTCGTAGATGGATCCATAAGTGGTTTTTACCCTTTTACGAACCCTAGCCAGGTGACCAAGAGCAATTACAATGACAAGTATTATGTACTCAATGCGTATGCAGATTACACGAATACTTTTGGCAAGCACGACATTAAAATCATGGGTGGTTTTAATCAGGAAAACCTCGACTCCAGGTATTTTTATTCTAAAAGAGAAAACCTAACTGTTGAATCCATTCCGTTTATGAATTTGGCTTACGGAGAGCGTTATGTGGGCGATGCGGCTTCACAATATGCGATAAGAGGTGCTTTCACTCGTTTTAACTATAATTATGATGGCAGGTACCTTTTGGAATTTAATGGTCGATATGATGGATCCTCTAAATTCCCAAAAGATGATCGGTTTGCCTTTTTCCCTTCCCTATCTTTAGGTTGGAGAATCGATAACGAAGAGTTCTTTAGTAACCTGGAAAGCACTTTTGATATGTTAAAAGTAAGGCTATCCTATGGTAACCTTGGCAACCAAAATGTACCAGGAAATTATCCTTACATTGCGACTTTTAGTGCTGGGACAGTCAACTACTTGTTGAATGAAGACAGACCTTTAACGGTTTATGCGCCAGGTTTGGTAAGTCCTACCTTGACTTGGGAAACTGTTACCCAAAGAAACTTTGGTATGGATTTCACCCTTTATCAAAACCGGTTAAATGCTTCCTTCGACGTTTACCGCAGGGATACCAAAAACATGTTGACCAGGTCCCAAACACTGCCAGCCGTATTGGCGGAAAGCGAACCAAGAGAAAATGCGGCTGATTTGAAAACAACAGGCTGGGACTTGACCATAGGTTGGAGACAGCAGAGCAATGAATTGAGATGGGGAGTAAACTTTATTTTCTCAGATTATACTTCCGAGATTACAAGATTTAGTAATCCTGTAGGCCTTATTTCTGATTACTATGAAGGCATGCAAATTGGAGAAATTTGGGGCTATACAACCACAGGAATCGCTCAAACAGATGCCGAGGCGCAGGAACTAGACCACCGTAACCTGGTAGGTATTGAGAGAAAAGCAGGCGATCTATTATTTGCTGACCTTGACAACGATGGTAAAATCTCTCCTGGCAATGGAACCTTAGATAATCCTGGAGACAGAAGAATTATAGGTAACAATACACCGAGATACAGTTTTGGTGTAAAGACAGATCTTCAGTGGAAGAATTTTGACCTTGATGTGTTTTTCCAAGGAGTAGCCAAACGTGATGTATGGTTAAGCAATAATTTCTGGCTGGGAGGCTATACCAGTGAGTGGAATGCCCATAACAAGGTGCTTACAGATTGGTGGTCTCCTGAAAATCCAGATGCTTACTTCCCAAGACCAATGGTCACAGGTGGTTCGGATGTTACAGCAGTTCAAACCAGGTTTTTGCAAAATGCTTCCTATTTAAGACTAAAGCAGTTGACCTTGGGGTACACCCTTCCGAAAGCTTTGACACAAAGAGCTAAAATGGAGATGGTAAGGGTTTATGTCTCAGGAAATAATATCTGGGAAATTACAGGCATTCACGAGTACAAGAATGTATCTGATCCGGAAATGAATGGGGCCCAGTATTATCCTATTTACCGGTCATTTTCTTTAGGTGCAAATATCAATTTCTAAATTATACTACCGTGAAAAAGATAACTATATATATTTCTGTTTTATTGCTCGTAGTAACTACTGCCTGTAACGATGAATATTTGGAAAGGTATCCCCTGGATCAAATAAGTGATGTTCAGTTTTGGAGCACTTCTACTGATCTTGAATTGTATGCCAATCAATTTTATAACGAGCTGAGGGATCCTCACTATAACTGGAGGATCGATGATATTTCAGACAATAATGCACCAGGAAACAGGAATGCTTACGCCTGGGGTGAATATGTCATTCCTGCTACTGGCGGTGGCTGGGGTAAAAGTGATTGGCAACCTATTAGACGCTGCAACTATGCTTTGGCTAGGATAGCTGATATGGAAAAAGATGCCTTGGTCTTGAGGTACGAAGGTGAAATAAGGTTTTTCAAATCCTTTTTCTACCAAAAAAAGATCGAGCGGTTTGGAGATGTGCCTTGGTTTGATAAAGATTTGCAAACAGACTCAGAAGGACTTTACAAAGCAAGAGATTCCAGAAAGGTTGTTTTTGACAATATGCTCGCAGATATGGACTTTGCCATTGAACATCTTCCAGAAGAATCCGGAGAAAATCGGTTGACTAAATATGTTGCCTTAGCTTTTAAAGCCGAAGCTTGCCTTTTTGAGGGGACTTTTAGAAAGTACCATGGATTGGGTGACCACGAGCCCATTTTAAAAGAGGCTGCTGAAGCTGCTGAAGCAGTAATTAACTCTGGAAAGTTTAGCCTTTATTCTACAGGAAACCCCGAACAAGATTATTTTGACCTTTTCGTTCAATACAACCTTACCGGCAACCCAGAAGTAATATTCTTTCAAAGGTTTGTTGAAGGTATCCGTATGCACAATAATGTGAGGCAATTAGGTGAACAGCATACAGGATATACCAAGGACTTTGTGAAATCCTACTTGAGTAAAGATGGACTGCCTATAGCATTAAGTCCTTTATACCAAGGTGATCAAAATTTTGAGGATGAGTTTGTGGACAGGGATCCAAGGATGAAACAATCTATCTATTTTCCAGATCGTCCCTATAGAATTTACTCTGATGGAAGTATTGATTACCGTACCATGCCTGAATTTGACAATAACTATGTGACCACAAGTTATTATATCACTAAGGGATACTCGCCTTACGAGGTGGACAGGTTGCAAAATCAAACGACCATCGATGTGTTTACCTATAGATACGGGAAACTTTTGGTAACCTATGCAGAAGCCAAGGCAGAACTTGGAGAGGCAACACAGGAGGTATTGGACAATAGCATCAACTTACTCAGAGATAGGGTGGGGATGCCTCATTTAATGGCAAATGTAGGCTTTGAAGATCCTGATTGGCCAAATTGGGAAGTTCCTGTGACGCCTCTAATCAATGAAATCCGTAGAGAAAGAAGAATTGAAACCGCCGGAGAGGGAACCAGATGGGAAGACCTTGTCAGGTGGAAAGCTGGAAAACTCCTTGAGAATCCTTTGACCTATGTTGGTGCTGTGGATCCAGAAACGGGAGAATACAGAGTGATTTATCCTGGAAATACCAGAACCTGGAACGATAAATTGTATTTGTACCCTATACCAGTTCAGGAACTTTCATTAAACCCTCAACTCACTCAAAATCCGGGTTGGAATTAAGAGGAATAATAATAATACAGTGTGGCAATAGCTGTTTTAGTTGTTGCTGCACTGTTCTTTGAAATTAACCAAGCCTAAAATGATTTGTTTAAAACATCCATTCTTTACCCTAATTTTTTCTCTTGTTATTTCCTTTCAAGGGTATGCACAATTGGAAAATGAAGATAACCTGAAAGTGGGTTGGTCAACCGCCGACATTACCCCAGATATACCGGTACTTGTTGCGGGCCAATTTCATGCAAGACTTTCTGAAGGCGTAATGGATCCCGTAACAGCCACTATCCTGGCGCTAGAGTCAGGGCAAGGAGAAAATTCTGAGAAAACAATTTGGATAAGTTGTGACCTGGTGGGAATTAGTGATGGGATGAGGACTACAGCCAATTTGCGAGATGAAATAAGGAATAGAGTAGTCAATGCCATCCCTTCCATCTTGTCAGAGCAAATTATAGTAAATGCTACCCATACTCATGCGGCACCTTACGTGGCATCAACTGCTTCTGTAGAAAATATATACGGGGTAAGCCTGGAACAAATGGCAGATGGCAAGCCAGCCATGTCCCCTGCAGTATATATTCCATTTGCAGCAGACCGAATTGCGCAAGGGGTTATCAATGCCTGGAGAAAAAGAAAACCAGGAGGAGTGAGCCTCGGACTTGCCCATGCAGTTGTTGGATTAAATAGACTTCAGGCCCTCAAGCATGGTAAATCTCGCATGTATGGCACTACCAATTCACCTGAATTTAGCCATATCGAAGGCCACGAAGACCACAGCTTGAACCTCATGTATTTTTGGGATTTAAACAAGGAACTAACAGGTGTAATTATCAATGTAGCGGCTCCCTCTCAGGTAAGTGAACATTCCTATAAATTGTCTGGGGATTTCTGGTATGATACTAAAGTTGCTTTGAAAAAAAGTTTGGGCGATTCTGTCTATGTTTTGGCGCAAGCCAGTGCAGCAGGGGATCAATCTCCTCATGTAATGGTAGGTTCAAAAGCTGAAGAACGAATGCAACACCTCTTGGGATTTGATGAAGATGGAACCGGTAGGGGAAGCATTGGTCAACGCAAGCAAATTGCCAAGCGAATTGCTGATGAAGTAATTGATTTATTTCCTGTCATGAAGCAAAACATAGATTGGCACCCCGAGTTCAACCACGAAATGAAATTAGTACCCCTTTCCAGGCGCCTGCTAAGCCCAGAGGACGTAGCTGATGCTAAAGAAGAAGCAAAAACCTGGCAGGCAGAATATGACAAATTAAAAGCTGAGGTGCGAGACAATCCAGTGATTATAAAAACCCCAAGGTGGTACAGGGACATTACCATTAGCTACAGCAAATTAAGAAGAGGCTTGGTGGTATCCGAAAGGTTTGAATTGGAAAAAGTCCAGCCTAAAATGCCTGTAGAGGTGCATGTGGTAAGAATAGGTGATGCCGTTTTCGCAACCAACCCATTTGAATTGTATGTGGATTATGGCATGCAAATGAAGGCCCGTAGCCCAGCCATCCAAACATTTATTGTGCAACTTACCGGATCAGGTTCTTACCTACCGACCAAACGATCCATCGAAGGTGGTGCCTATGGAGCTGTTCCGGCAAGTACACTAATGGGCCCGAAAGGAGGGGACGAATTAGTGGAGGAAACACTGTCCATTATAAATACCATGTGGTAACCTTGGCATTACCACTTTAATCAGTAAAATTACTACCATGGATGTAATTCATGGCTTCGTATAAAATTGGGCCTGATAAATAAAATAAATCACTAATTTATCATTATGGAAAGACAAAAGCGTTTTGATCATCGAGTTTCAAAAATTAAAAACAATCTATTTTTAGCCATTTCATTATTCACTGTATTTGTTGCTTTCCAGTTATTGCCAAATACCGTTTTTGGTCAGGACTTGTACATAGGTGCAGCCACTGTGGACATTACACCGAAGTTACCATCAGCGGTAGATGGTCAAATGACCGTTCGTATAGCGAAAGTTGCTGAAACACCACTGACAGCCAATGTCATTGTTTTAGAATCCAGAGGGGAAAATACCACCGTAATTGTTTCCTGTGACCTGGTCACCGTGCCAACGGAATTAAAAGAGATGATCCAAAAGGAGGTGAAAAAAAGCCTGCCTGAATTAGATACCAAAAAAATTATTATTAACGCCACACATACCCACACGGGTGGCGTTGTGAGAGACAATCGATACAACATTCCTGAAGGAGTTACTCAGGTGAAGGATTATTTGCAATTTATAACAAATCAGGTGTCCAAAACCATTGTTACTGCATATAATCAGCGAGAACGAGGTAGTGTCTCTTGGGGCATTAGTCATGCGAAAGTAGCCTATGTGCGCCGAGCTGTATACGAGGATGGTACTGCTAAAATGTACGGGAGTACCAGTCCGTCAAACTTTATAAAGATGGAAGGTTATGAAGACCAAGCCATTCAATCCCTGTTTTTTTGGAACCAGAAAGGAGAATTTGTTGCCACTTGTATCAATGTACCAAGTCCTGCTCAAATAGTGGAGTCGAGGTCTACAGTCAATGCAGACTACTGGCATCCTGTTCGGGAAGGCCTAAAGGAAAAATATGGCCAACAATTGGTTGTGGCTGGCTGGATAGGTGCGGCAGGTGACCAAACACCAAGACCCAGGTATGATGAGTTTGCAGAATGGAGGATGATCGCCTTGCGCAATGAAAAAAAGAGTCCTGATTTTGGTGCCCATTCTGGTGCAGTAGATTTTAGAAATGAATACCATCTCAGTGAGATCGCTGGAAGAATTATTCGTGCTGTAGATGAAACCTATGAAACGGTAAAAATTGACAAGCATGATGCTCCTGTTATGAAGCATGTGGTAAACAATATTGAGCTCCCAATGCGCGTGGTAACGGAAACTGAATACGACAATGCCGTAAAAATGAGGGCTGAGGACATGAATGATCCCGAGCGCGCTCAGGTATACAGCCGTAGAATTGTCTGGTATAGTAAAGTAGTTGACCGATATGAAATTCAGAAAACAACGCCACAACCCATGTTTCCATTGGAGCTTCATGCTTTGCGAATTGGTGATGTTGTGATCTGTACCAATCCATTTGAGCTATTTACTGAATATGGCATACAAATGAAGGCCAGAAGCAATGCCATGCAGACCTTTGTGGTCCAATTGGTAGGGCCAGGTAATTATTTACCGACACACGAAGCCGTCCGTGGTGGACATTATTCTGCCATCGTGGAGAGCAATGAGGTAGGGCCTGAAGGTGGACAGATTTTAGTGAACTGGTCCGTAGCAATGATCAATAAACTTTGGCCGCAATAATCCGGTAACCTAATGGGAGTAAGATACTTCATAATTGAATTACAATAATTATGGTAAAGAAAATTTTTAAAAAAATCGCAATAGTCACTTGTTTAACCCTTTTCCTAGTTGCTCCTGTTGTGGCTTCTCAGCTATATATAGGGTCTCGGACGGTAGACATCACCCCTGAATTGCCAGTAGCCGTTACCGGTCAGTTCCATCTCAGGATCGCTGAAATTGCAGAAACCCCTTTAATTGCCACTGTTATTGTGTTAGAAACGAGAGGTGCCGGCGGGGATCTGGCCATTATGGTTTCTTGTGACGCGCTTTATATTCCCACCAATTTGGTGGCCTTGGTTAGACAAGCTGTTAAAAGTCAACTGCCTGAAATCGACGAAAATAAAATTTTCCTCAACGCTACCCATACCCACACAGCACCTGTTTTAGCCTTAGAAGGTGAATATTTGATTCCCAAAACTGGTGTCACTCAGGTCAAGGATTACCGTAATTTCTTCGTGGATAAAGTGAGTGGTGCAATAGTTGGTGCCTATAATGACCGCACACCAGGAAGTGTGGCCTGGGGCATGAGTTATGCTGTGGCAGGTTATAACAGACGGATTGTTTATGCTGATGGCACTTCTGGCATGAGCAGTAAAACAAATTTGCCTGAATTTAGAAGTTTGGAAGGTTCCGAAGACCACGATGTCAATACCCTGTTTTTTTGGGATGAAAAAGATGAACTTATCTCCATAGTTGTTGGTGTAGCCAGCCCCTCCCAAGAAGTAGAGGGACGTTACGCTGTCAATGCAGATTACTGGCATCCTGTAAGAGAGGGAATCAAAGAAAAATATGGAAAAGACGTAAATGTATTGGGTTGGGCTGCCGCCGCTGGTGACATTACCCCTCATATCCGGTACCGAAAGGATGCCGATGACAGAATGCGCAACCTTAGAAACCTAAGCAGAATGGAAGAACTGGCCCGGCGAATAATCCTGGCCGTAGACGAATCTTATGATGCAGTAGCAACAGAAAGGCACTCAGAGCTAGTATTTGAACACCATGTGGAGGAATTGTCTTTGCCTGAAAGATGGGTTACTGAAAAAAACTATTTGGAAGCCAAAGCTTTTGTTGAAAATGCAAAGGAACAAATAGCCGAAGACCCTAAGGCTGCTGATGTGCTTTACCGAATGATGAATTGGCAAGAAAGAACAGTAAAACGCTACGAGAAGCAATTGGAAAATCCCAAGCAACTTTATCCTATGGACCTGCATGTGATCAGGTTGGGAGACATTGCCATTTGTACCAATGAATTTGAACTGTTTTCAGATTTTGGCATTCGGATGATAGCAAGAAGCAAAGCTTTACAAACCTTCGTCATACAACTCACCGGAAGCTCTGATTGGGGCTCTTATTTGCCTACAGATCGTGCCGTTCGGGGTGGGGCTTACAGTGCAGTTATCCACAGCAATATCGTAGGGCCTGTTGGAGGACAGGTTTTGGTAGACAGAACGGTGGAAGTGATTGATCAGTTATGGAACAAAGAAGTTACACAATAAACGAATAATATTATGGTAAGATTATGTATGTTACTGGCAGTGACCTTTTGGTTAAATGTGCCTTTGCAGGCCAATGATTTGTACCTGGGAGCAGCTACAGCAGACATTAGCCCAGAGTTACCTGTGGCGCTGATGGGACAGTTTCACATGAGAATTGCAGAAACGGCGGATACCCCTTTGTATGCAGGTATAGTGGCCATCGAATCAAGAGACGGTCAGGCTGGATTGGATACGGCAGTTTTTGTTTCTTGTGATCTAGTGTATATTTCCGCCCGTTTGCGCCAAGAACTTAGGGATGAGGTAGCCAAACGAATTCCAGGCTTTAATGTAAATAAAATCATTGTCAGTGCGACGCATACCCATACCGCTCCGGTTTTGGAAGATGATTTGGAAGAGTCCTCATTTATTTATCCGATTCCAGAAGAGGGTGTAACCAAGGTAAAGGATTACCGGGCATTATTTGTTAGAAATGTAGCCGATGCCATAGAGGATGCCTGGGCAAACCGTAGCAAAGGAAGTGTAACTTGGGGAATGGAACGTGCTGCAGTTGGTTACAACCGACGTACGGTTTACAAAGATGGCACAAGCGTAATGTATGGCAACACCAATAAGGAAGGTTTTCAAAACCTTGAAGGCTATGAAGACCATGACATGAACGCCTTGTTCTTTTGGAACGAGGCCGATGAATTGTTGGCCATGAGTGTGGATGTGGCCTGCCCAGCGCAGGAGTTTGAACATAAGACCACTGTCAATGCCGACTATTGGCATCCTGTAAGAGAAAAATTAAAAAGCCGTTTCGGGCAGAAAGTAAGTATTTTGGGTTGGATAGGAGCCGCGGGTGACCAATCTCCGCACAGTATGTACCGAAAGGCTGGATTGGCCAGAATGCAGGAGCTTGCTCAAAAGACCCGTATGGATGACATCGCTGAACGAATCATAAGGGCAGTAGAAAATACCTATGAAATCGTGAAGAATGACCGTCATAGCAATGTTGTTTTTCATCATGAAATGGAAAACCTGGAACTTCCGATGCGAATTATCACCGAAGAAGAATACATTGAATCAGAAAAGGTTGTTAAAGATTGCCAGGAACAAATGGCCGCAGATCCGGACAAGGCAAGATTGCTTTACGCCAAGATGACTTGGTTTGGAGATGTTTTGAAAAGGTACAAAGAGCAGCAGAAAAACCCCGAAGGTACCTACACTTCAGAGATTCACGTATTGCGAATCGGCGACGCAGCCATAGCCACCAATCAATTTGAGTTGTTTACTGATTATGGTATACGCATTCAGGCCAGAAGCAAGGCTGTACAAACTTTTGTCGTGCAGTTAGCAGGTCCAGGAACCTACTTACCTACAGAGAAAGCCATTGCAGGTGGAGGGTACAGTGCCGTCTGTCAAAGCAATGTGGTAGGTGCCGAGGGAGGACAAGTTTTGGTAGATAGAACCATAGCGATTATTGATAGGTTTTGGGATGATGAGAATGCCGTTCGCATAAAGAAAAAATTGTAACTCCAATTGTATATTATATTGACTCTATTAAATAATTACACATACCTTTTATCATTTTTCCTTCAGGAGAAACAGGAATGAGGCAAACCAAAAACAATAGGTGTAATTATTTATTGTACTTTATATAAAAAGGAATAATGGAGATTTTAGTCCAATAAATAATGAAAAATACAAGATCTAGTTACCATCTCATTTTTTTATACCTTTCAGCCATATGCTTTTTACAAGCCTGTGGAGGAAATAGTAGCGGACCTTCTACGGGTGGATCGGTTGCCCCCGAAGATGCCATTGCTACTTTCGAGCTAGCGTCAGGTTTTCAAATGGAATTAATTGCCAATGAGCCACTGGTTAGTGATCCGGTGGACATGGAAATTGATGAATTTGGGAGGTTATATGTAGTGGAAATGCCCGGTTACCCGATTGATAAAAGCGGTACAGGTCGGATCGTATTGCTGTCAGATTCAGATGATGACGGGGTAATGGATAAAAGCACGATTTTCGCAGACAACTTGGTTTTACCAAATGGTATTTTGAGGTGGAAAAAAGGAGTGTTGATTACAGATGCTCCGGATGTGTTGTACTTAGAAGATACTGATGGAGATGGAGTAGCAGATGTTAGAGAGGTCATAATGACAGGTTTTTCCCTGTCCAATCCCCATGTAAATGTCAACAATCCGGTGTATGGATTGGACAACTGGATTCATTTGTCCCACCTTGGTCACATTGGCACCAGAAAATATGAGGAAGAGTTTGGGGACAAAGGTTCCACCATTGTTTTCCCCAACCATCCTGGGAGTACCGAATTGCCTAAAAATGCCAATGGACATTCTGTAAGGTTCAGACCCGATATTCATGTGGCAGAATTGGCTTCCACACGTTCTCAATTTGGCCATACTTATGACCGCTGGGGCAGGTATTTATTGACACACAATCAAAACCATATTTACCACGAGGTCATTGCAGCACCTTACCTTTCCAGAAATCCCGGATTACTTGTTTCCAATGCAAGTGAATCCATTTCCGACCATGGCAAGGAAACAGAAGTTTTTCAAATAACCACCAACCCAGATCGTCAGCTTTTTACTCCGGTAGGGCTGACGACTTCTTCTAGCGGTTTGACGGCCTACTTGGGCGGTGCTTTTCCGGAGCCATTTGACAATGCAGTTTTTGTGTCCGAATCCGTAAGTAACCTGGTGCATGTGGACATTTTAAAGGAAAAAGGAGCCACTTTCGTTGCCCAAAGATTAAGAGATAACAAGGAGTTTTTGGCCTCTAAAGATTCCTGGTCCAGACCAGTAAACATGTATGTAGGACCAGATGGGGCTTTGTATGTGTTGGATTATTACCGCAGGATCATTGAGCATCCCGAGTGGATGTCTGATGAAGCTGTGGCTGCCGGTGGACTATCTGATGGGGTAGGCATGGGTAGAATTTACAGAATTACGCCTAAAGGTACCGGTAAAGCAGATTGGACTTCAGGACTTACTTTCGGAGATGAAAGTCCTCAGGAATGGGTCAAGCACCTTGCTAGTAAAAACAACTGGTGGAGAAACAATGCACAACGACTCCTTGTCACAGCCCAAAGTCAGGAAGTGATTCCGGACTTGGAGGAAATGGCTAAAAATCAAGATTCGGCCGAAGGACGACTGCATGCTTTATGGACTTTAGAAGGGTTAAAAGGGCTAAGCACCGATCTTATCATCAATGCGCTAAATGATCGGGAAGCTGGTGTCAGGGAAAATGCCATCAAGCTGGCCGAAATGCACCTAAGCGAATCCAATGAATTAATTGCGGCTTTGCTCAAATTAAAAGCAGATCCAAATGCCAGAGTAAGATTTCAATTGCTTTGCACGCTGGGGTTTATAGAAACGCCTGAAGCGGCACAGGTAGCTGAAGAATTGTTGTTTCAAGACTTATCAGATGAGTGGGTGCAAATTGCAGCATTGTCTGCGTCTTCTTCCAAAAATACGCCATTGTTACGAACAGTGCTCAAGCGTTATGACAAGGATGTACCAGCCTATGGCAGTTTGATACGCAGATTAACGGCCATGATTACAGCCAATGAAAATGAGGGAGAAGCAGAAAAACTGCTTCAATCTGCCCTCAATTTATCAGGGGATAAAGGATGGGAAGCCCCTGTATTGGACGGTATAGCTGATGGGATCAAGCGGAATGAAAAGAATGAGCAACCCCTTTCTCTTTACCTGGAAAAAATAGTTCTAGCCTTCTTTGAGCACCCAGATGCCAATCTAAGAAAGTCTGCTTTGAACCTGATCAAAACCATGGACTTCAAGGACGAAGCTTTGCTAAAATCCAGCATGGATAAAGCCATGTCCATCGCCATAGATCAATCCATTCCGGAGGGTAAGCGGGCAGAGGCCCTTAGGTTTCTTCCAGAGGGAGATGTAACGCCTTATGAAGAGCAGTTGAAAGGCATGATTGCTACTACAGAACCAATCGTTCTTCAAATAGCGGCCATGCAAGCACTGGGAAATATCAAAGGAACTGAGGTACCGGAATATGTCCTTACGAAATGGAATTCCCTGACCCACGAGATTAGAGATGTGTCCCTAACAACATTTATGAGTGATATCGATCGGGTGAAACTATTGTTAGCCGCCCTTCAGTCGGGAAAAATACCAACCGAAGCAATTGGCTGGAAAATGCGGGTGCAGCTAATGAACAATGGAGACGAGCCTACTCGTAATTTGGCCAGGGAACTGCTGACCAAAGATGAAGGGGAGCGAGTCAATAAAAACTACCAAAAGGCCCTGGAAATAAATGGTGATCCTATTGCTGGGAAATCGGTGTATATCGAAAATTGCGCCCTTTGCCATCAATTTAGAGGAAAGAATGGTGTGGCTTTCGGACCTGATCTAGGCACCTTGCACAACTGGCATCCAAAAGACCTTATGGCCAATATTCTGGACCCCAATTTATCAATAGCTCCTGGCTTTGATTTATGGGAAGTGACGCTTAAGGAAGGCGAAACAATTCAGGGAATGATCATGAATGAAACGTCAGCTGCTATAAGTCTTAGGACTTCTCCAGGGATTGAAAAAACAATTAACAGACAAGATATAGAAGCAATAAAGGGGATGCATATGTCCCTTATGCCCGGCTTGGCAGGACAGCTTGACCAGCAAAAGATTGCTGATTTGATGGCCTTTATACGAAATTCAGAATAAAGAAAAATTTAATACATCAATAGTAAAATAGAAGACTATGTTAAAGAAATATTGGGTGTTTGTAGCCTTGCCAGTACTGCTGCTTGGCTTGGCAAGTATGGTGAAAAATCCTACACATGAATTGTCGCTTAAAAAAAGTGACTGGAATATAGGTGTAGCCTTGTATTCCTTCAATAGGTTTCCTTTTTCCACCACTTTGGAAAAAGCGAAAACTACCGGAGTAAAGTACGTGGAAGGCTTTGATTTTCATAAGCTGGGTGGAGATTTTGGAGATAAAACCATGTCCGACCTTGGCCCTTCAGATGCAAAGGCAGTAAGAAAGCTTTTGAAAGAGAATGGCTTGAAAATGAAATCCATGTACGTGGGGAAAGCGCAAAATAAGGGAGATTGGCGCAAAGCTTTTGAGCTGGCTAAATCCTTAAAAATTCAGTATCTGGTAGCGGAACCTAAAAGGGAGCAATGGGACATGGTGGATCAGCTTGCAGGAGAGTTTAAAATCAAGATAGCCCTGCACCAGCATTCAAGGGAAGCCGGTAGTATTTACTGGCATCCGGATTCTGTATTGTCGGCCATTAAAAATCACCCCAATTTCGGGGCATGTGGAGATTTGGGACATTGGACCAGAAGTGGACTAAACCCCATAGAGAGCCTTAAAAAGCTTGAAGGACATTTGATCAGCCTTCACCTCAAGGATCTGGATGGTGCCAAGCAATCTGCCAAAGATGTGATGGTAGGTGAAGGGGTAATTGATTTCGAAGGAGTGGTCAAAGAGCTTAAACGACAGCAGTTTGAAGGTGAGGTTTATGTGGAGTGTGAACACAAAATGGAGGACAACTTAGAAGATGTCAAGCATGCCGTTAAATACTTTGGCAGTCTCACGCCTTGAGTAAGATTGTTTACAGTTAAATCATTGTTTTAAGGACATAGAGATGGTCTCGCGTTATTTCCTCTGTTCATTTTTGTTCCCGATTGGCTACGCTGTAAGGGATAGGCCCTGAGTGATTAGCAATTCAGGGCAGGCTATGATTCACTAAGGTGTTCAGGGCAGGCTATGACACAAAAACGAACCAAAAAAGTCAAGGCTGTCAAATCTTATTTCAAATGATGGATAAGGATTATAGAACAGAGCCATTTTACGTAACCATCATTTGATTTTTGAATCAGGATTCCAGGCTAAAAAAGAGTGGATCTCCCTAGGGAGCTAACTCTTTTCTTAACGCCTTCCAGCCCAATTCAAAAACCATAACCTTTGAAGGCCGGAAATAACCTGATATAAAATGCTGTCTATATAGAGAAACGATTATCGATTCAGTTATTTTCCAAGTATTAGCATTCATCCTAAATAAACCTGAAAACCAAAACTATGAAACGGAGATCTTTTTTTAAAAATAGCCTTGTCGCAGGGGCCGCTACTTTTGCCGGTATCAGCTTACCCATTGGACGGGAAGCACTTGGAAAGGCCAGCACCCCTTTTAATATGAAATTTTCCCCTGATTTTGGGCTGTTTGCTGAGATAGCAGGGGAAGCACCTGAAGATCAGATTAGGTGGGGCCATGACAATGGCTTTCACGCCTGGGAGTGTACCTTTTTGCAAAGGCGCCCCTTGGAAGAACAAAACCGGATCAGTAATACACTTCAAAAACTGGGAATGGATTTTGGTCAGTTTGTAGGCACCATGGATTTTAAGCAGGTAACTTTTGCGGGAAGAGATGAAAGCATCAGAGACAATGTCCTCAAAGAGGTCAGGGCTTCTGTAGAAGTAGCCAAGCGAATGAATACCAAATTTATCCACAATGTGTTGGGAATGGCTGACCCCAGATTGCCCTGGGATTTTCAACTGGCCAATGCTACGGAGCTTTTGAAGCGGGTTGCGGAGATCTATGAGCCTCATGGATTGGTGATGGTGATGGAAACCATGAATCATAAAATTAACCATCCGGGCATGTTCCTGCATTCGCTGCCTCAGTCTTATGCCATGGCCAAGGCCGTGGATAGCCCAAGTTTAAAATTATTGTGTGACGTCTACCATGTGCAAATTCAGGAGGGCAATTTAATGCCGAGCATAGATTATGCCTGGGATCAAATTGCCTATTTTCAGATCGGAGATACGCCTGGTCGTTTTGAACCAATGTCTGGAGAAATCAATTACAAGAATTTGTTGCAACATATTTGGGACAAAGGGTACCGGGGCTTTTTAGGCCTGGAACACGGTTCAAGTAAACCTGGAAAAGCCGGAGAACTGGCCGTTTTGGAAGCATACAAACAAGTTGACCCCTCCTAAACACGAAATACGCAATAGCAATTCTATTGCATCATCCGAGATAATTAAAAAAATAAGCTATGAAAAAGATGCTATCAAAAGATTTTATACTGTCCGCCAGGAACATAAGGCAATACGGAATGACCATTTGTATGGTACTTCTGGCCTACCTGGTTTGTATCCCTGTTTTTTCTCAGGAAAACAAAAGGTTTTTCCAGGCAGGAGCCCACAAAAGTAATATTACGCCCAAATTAGGTGGGCCTATTATTGGCAATTGGAATTCTCCCGAAGCCGAATATATCCATGATGAGCTGTATGCACGAAGCATTGTGCTGGATGATGGCGAAACCAAACTAGTGCTCGTGACGGTGGACAATGTAGGAGTCAATCAAGAGGTTTTTGATGCGGCCAAGCAAATCATAGCACAAGCCACTGGTATTCCTACATCTCATGTATTGATCGCTTCTACCCATACCCATTCGGCCACAAGTGCGAGTGGTGTAGGCGAAAAAAGAAGAGGATGGACCACTGAAGTACCACTGGATGATTACCAAACTTTTATGGTTTCCAGAATTGCCGATGGGGTACAAATCGCATTGAAAAACCTCGAGCCTGCCAGAATCGGCTGGGGATCCGTGGAGGTACCCCAACATGTATTTAACAGAAGATGGAAAATGAAACCAGGAACCCCTACTCCAAATCCTCTGGGCGGTTCTGATATTGCCGTTATGAATCCGGGCGTTGCCAATCCTAACCTACTGGAACCTGCCGGACCTACCGATCCGGAAGTTTCTTACCTATCCATACAAGCCATTGATGGAAGGCCTTTGGCGCTTCTTGCCAATTACTCCCTACACTATGTGGGAGGCGTTCCAAACGGCGAAATATCGGCCGATTACTTTGGCATGTTTGCAGACAAGATGCAGGAGTTATTGGGCGCAGACCTTCAAAACCCTGGCTTTGTAGCCATGATGTCGAACGGCACCTCAGGAGACATTAACAATATTAACTTCAGGGGCCCTACCGTAAAACATCCGCCTTATGGCAAAATGAAGCTGGTGGCAGATGATGTGGCCGATGCAGTGATGAGAGGCTATTATGACATCAGCTACCAGGATTGGGTGCCTTTAAGTGCCAAACAGGCGACCCTAAACCTAAAGGTGCGTAGGCCAAGTGCTGAACTGGCCAAATTTGTAAGAGAAGTAAAGGCCAGGCCGGCTTCAGTGGAAGGCAGGCACCGCCTGGAAAAAACCTATGCCGATCGGATTTTGCAGTTAGAAACCTGGCCGGATGATATTGATGTAATTATTCAGGCTTTTAAAATTGGGGATTTGGGCATTGGCGCCATACCCTTTGAAACCTTTGTAGAGATCGGTTTAGAATTAAAGGACAGAAGCCCAATTAAAGATACTTTCACCATTGCTTTAGCCAATGGCATCTATGGGTATCTCCCTACTCCCGAGCAACACAAACTGGGAGGCTACGAAACCTGGCTATCCACCAATAGGGTAGAGGAGGTAGCCTCCGACAAGATCGTCGCCCAAATGTTGGATCTATTTGGGGATTTGAAATAGATAAACGATGACAGGCAATAGCTATCTAAAGCTTTCCTGACTTATTGTATTCACCATTATATGATTGTATTTGACTTCACCACAGGGAGCGTTTTTCTCTTTGGGGTGAAGTTTTTTGGTTTGTGAGGTTGATTTTCTTTGTGAGGGTTAATTTGTAGATTGATTCTAATTTTATGACTGATGAATAAATACAACCCACATATCCATCATCGCGGATCGATCCGATTAAAAGGATACGATTATTCGCAGGCGGGATTGTATTTTATTACAATATGTTGTCAGGACAGAATTTATCGTTTTGGGCACGTTGAAAATGGGAAAATGATATTGAATGAATTTGGGATAATCGCACATGATGAATGGTTAAATACACCCAAAATTCGCCCAAATGTTGAATTGAGAAAATTTGTGATTATGCCAAACCACATACACGGCATCATCCAAATGCACGATATTGGGGCGAATCGCATTCGCCC
>Ga0105053_10003324_pt1 | contig 24541 bp, 18 predicted proteins | sample BON01_FD_78093 | JGI IMG/M metagenome (GOLD analysis project Ga0105053, IMG submission 78093) | Freshwater microbial communities from Lake Bonney liftoff mats and glacier meltwater in Antarctica - BON-01 | ecosystem: Environmental > Aquatic > Freshwater > Ice > Glacier meltwater | place: Lake...
ACAGGATTATTGTCTATCCGACCCAGCCGGATCATCAGGGAAGGCGGTTTGGAAGCTGTTGCCGCTTTGATGAGCACATTCCTGGCATATGCACTCAATACCGTTGTGCCTGGCATCAACGTTATGGTTGTCCTTACCGCCAGCCTCATCGTATTGATCCCCGGTTTGGGTTTGACCATTGCTGTTACTGAATTATCCACCAATCATCTGGCTTCCGGTTCTGCGCGACTGGCAGGTGCTTTGGTTACTTTGTTGAAGCTCGGTTTGGGCGTGTTGATTGGTACTGTGGTGGTGCGATGGTTCGGCTGGTCTATGCTCGAAATTCCACCGGGTTCGTTGGCAGTGCCTCCTCCCTGGGTGCGCTGGGTGGCACTGGTGTTAGCCTCTTTCAGTTTCGCAGTGCTGTTTTCAGCTCGTTATAGGGACATACATATTGCGATGTTGGCCGCCATTATCAGCTATCTGGTCAGTCGCGCGGGTGTTGCGATTGGTGGTGTGGAATTTGGTGTATTGCTGGCTGCATTTTGTGTCGCTATATTGGCCAATTTATATGGTCGGCATTTCCGCCAGACGGGTGCATTGGTGAGAGTTCCGGGTGTGATACTGCTGGTGCCGGGCACCATTGGATATCATGGCGCGACGGCTTTGTTTCAGGTGGGTGGATCCGACCCCGGTGAGTTGGCCTTGTTGGCTTTTAGAATGGTGATTGCGTTGGTAGGCGGCTTGTTATTCGGCAACACTTTACTGCCACCACGAAGGGGGCATTAGTGATTGCCGGACTGGTGAGATTCCAAGCGCTTGTTTAAACTGTGACTATCGCCATGGGAGAGTTTGTATGACTGTCAGACAAATGTTTTTCATTATCAGTCTGGTATCGGTCGCCGTCATCATCGGCTGGTCGTTGTTCTGGCAAGGTGCGCTGTGGGCATTTGTAGTCGTCGCTCCACTGATACTTCTCGGGCTTTACGATGTCACCCAAACGCGACACACCGTGTTGCGCATTTATCCCATCATCGGACATTTCCGTTATCTGTTCGAGAGCATCCGCAAGGAAATCCAACAGTACTTTGTTGAATCAGAGACCAACGGAAAACCCATTAGCAGGGAATTCCGGTCCCTGGTCTACCAACGCGCAAAAGGCGCACAGGACACTCGCCCGTTCGGTACCATTTTTGATGTTTATCGTGATGGTTGTGAATGGATGAATCATTCGCTGGCCCCCAAAGCCGTGGTCGATCATGACCCCAGGGTGGTTTTCGGTGAAGGGCGTTGCAAACAACCGTATGCTGCATCACCTCTCAATATCTCTGCCATGAGTTATGGTTCTTTGAGCAAAACAGCCATTCTTGCGCTTAACAAAGGTGCCAAGTTGGGTCGCTTTGCACACAACACCGGTGAGGGTGGGTTGAGCCCGTACCATCTGGAGCCGGGCGGCGATATCATCTGGCAGATTGGCACCGGCTATTTTGGTTGTCGCACGCCTGAGGGCGGTTTTGACGAGGCTAAATTTATAGAAGGCGCCACCAAACCGGTGGTTAAGATGATTGAGATCAAATTGTCTCAGGGCGCCAAACCGGGCCATGGCGGCATCCTGCCTGCTGCCAAGCTGACCGAAGAAATTGCCGCGATCCGGCACGTTCCAATGGGGCATGATGTGGTATCGCCGGCGGCACACACTGCCTTCAACACGCCAGTTGGGCTGCTGGAGTTCGTGGTCAAGCTGCGCGAGAGCTCGGGCGGTAAGCCGGTAGGGTTTAAACTTTGTATTGGCGACAAGCGCGAATTTTTGGCGATCTGCAAAGCCATGCTGGAAACAGGTATTGTGCCGGACTTTATCACCATTGATGGTTCTGAGGGCGGCACCGGTGCAGCGCCAGTAGAATTGACCAATTCAGTGGGAACGCCGCTGAGAGATGCCCTGGTATTTGTTAACAGCGCCTTGATTGGCGTTGGCTTGCGTAGTCAGATCAGACTGGTCGCTGCCGGCAAAGCCGTGTCAGCATTTCACGTTGTACGCTTGCTGGCGCTGGGGGCTGATACAGTCAATTCGGCAAGGGCTATGATGTTTGCCTTAGGTTGCCTGCAGTCTCGCAGTTGCAATACAGATAAATGTCCGACCGGTATTGCCACCCAGGATCCCGCTCGTTACAACAGCCTGAATGTCGAAGACAAGAGCAAACGGGTTTTCAACTACCACTTTTCAATGATCACCAATATTAACGAGTTGCTGGCTGCGGCCGGGTTGGAGCATATTGAGGAATTACGCCCACACCACATTCATCATCGGGTAGGGGGGACGGTGGTAAAGCGCTACGATGAATTGTATCCGCCGATACCACAAGGCTGTCTGCTAACTGATGATTGTGTGCCTGTTGATTGGGGTAATGATTGGGCGACGGCCACCGCAAATAACTGGTAGTCCAGGAATAAGCAATCAGTCCGGGTTAAATTGATAATCGAACAGGCCAATGTCTCTGGCCCAATGCACGCCGACCTTTGCAATGCTTTCGGGCGTGTAATAGTCCTGATAGCGGCGGTGTCGGGTGACGTTTTTTTGCGGCAGAGCGTGATAATCAATTTTGATATGTTCGCAAACCCTGTTCCAGTCCGTATCGAGATTTTCCAGTTTTCCGACGAAGTCCATTAGCAACACGCCATTGCGATCACATAGCATATTACTTTGGTAGGCATCCCGTCTGGGGATCTGCATGTCGATAAACTGATCAAACCCCGACAGGTTTTTAACTCTGGCATGTCGGCCATGGCCGGTTTTTTTAAGCAAAAACTCGTATTCTGAGACCAATCGTTCCCAGGGGTTTCTGACAAAAGCGAATTTGAAATAACGCGCGAACTGGGCGCGTGGCATTAAATTGCGGGTAGAAAGGATGTCCTCATGTGCCCGGAAAACGTGCTTGTGATAATTCGTTGACAGTCTGGCCCGGCTTTTCAGGTGAGTGATTCTGCCTTGCGGAACAGGGATGCAATGCGGTCGCAGAATTTCTCGCATGCTGGTACTGGCGACCTTGCGCATACGTAGAAAAATGAATTCGTGGCTATCGGATATCAGCATTGATCGGGTTTAATCTGGACAGGCTGTATTATGCTGATCGGTCGCTGTAAAAACCACACTCAATTGGGGCTTCCTTGCGGTCACCGGATGGTCAGGCGACATCCGGTGACTTTCCAGCTTGTTGCTGATTTGGGTTGTTGCTGTTTTGGCCTATTTCTGGTTGGGAATAGTGACCGAACCTTTGACATTTGAAGAGTTGATTGAGCCGCTACCGTCCTTGTCGACCCGGAAGTCTCCACCAAAATCTTTGGCTGAAATGCTGCCTTCGACCCCATAGATCTGAAGATCGCCGGCGAGTGCATTGATGGCAAGTGATTGGCTGTCGCTTAAATCGAGCTCCAAATTGATCTTCTTCTCGTACTTGCAGTCGCTCGCCTCAGCTGTCGTGCTGAATTGATAAAGTAGTAAAAACGCCAGTAAAATGCCCCAAAACCGGATTGGAAATGTCATGTTCCTTTTCATTATGTTGCTCCCGCATGAGTTTCTATTCTTGGTAGAACTGTATATGCAAAAATAAGGCCAAAGTGTAAAACCCGCCCGAATGCCCTTATTTATAGCCACTTTGACTTATAAGACGCTGGCTAGCGGGGATTGGTTACTCTATTAATGGAGCGTTAAATATCAGTTAACCCAGAATATGGCTAAATTCGCCAACAGATCATTATTAGATGTGGTTTGCTATTGTGTACATTCATCAATGGGCTTGAGGTAGCATATCCCGTATGGCAACAAAGAAAACACGCTTCAGTCGAAAATTGCATATCGCGCTTGCTGCCATGCTCGCAATTACCCTTGGACTGGCGTGGTTTTTCTACGATTCGGTGCAATGGTTTGAGTACGATGTTGAAAGAATCGCTTTGGCCAATACAGTGCTGAACAGTCACAGACAACTGGCAGCGGAAACCGAGCAGAAGATTCGCCTGATTGAAGTGAGTGTGGCCGCCGGTCAGGTTACGGATTTTCCACATTGGCAGGAAAATATTCGTTCTCTGGGTTCATCTCTTGCTGATAGCAGGCAGGCACATAAGTCAGCAAGCGCTTTGCGGGGTACTGAACCGGATGAATCCAGGGCCGAAATACTGACTGAATTGAAAATTGTGATTGAGGCCATAATTGATGCCGGGCAAACAATCTATCTGGCTTTGCAGGCCGGGGATCTTGATAAAGCGCAGCTCGAACTGCAGAAACTGCACGCATCAGGAACACTTCAGATATACAACGATATGATGGCCGAAACGCTGACTGCCAATCAGAAAGAAGTTGACCTGGCTAACAAAGAAGCGATATCTCTTTCCCAGTACATAACCCGGGCGCTGCCGATTTTTATGTTGATATTGATTGCGGCAACCGTGCTGGTGGCATGGCTGTTCTCACGTGGGCTTACCCGTTCAGTCAACGTTTTACATCAAGGGGTCACGGCCTACACGCGCGGTGATTTGGCGCATCACATACCAGAAATCAAGGAGCGGGAGTTCAACCGTCTGGGCGTTGCATTTAATACCATGGCACTGGAGTTGGCCTCGCACCGCAGCAATATGCGTGACTCGCAAGTTCGCCTTGAAGCCATGGTTGAGGAACGCACGCGCGCATTGAAAAGCAGTAATGAGATACTGGCATTGGTGGATGAGAACCGGCGCAAACTATTGGCAGACATCAGCCATGAGTTCCGTACCCCGTTAACTGTCATTCGGGGCGAGGCTGAGATCGCTATGCGCGGCAAAAGCAAGCGCAAGGCGGACTTACTTGAGGCGCTGGAACGTATTATTGATCAGGTTGACCAGACCACTGGACTGGTAGATGACCTGCTGTTTATCGCGCGTGCCGATGCCGGAGAACCGCGCTTGAAAGTCAGGCCGGTATCTGTGGGCAGCTTGCTTGAACCGGTTTGTGCGGATTTTGCGGCGACCGCTGATCAGAAGGAGGTCCGAATTGAACAACAATTTACCAATGTACAAGCAACTGTCATGGGTGATGCCGCTCGATTAAGGCAGGTGTTTGCCATTCTTCTTGATAATGCTTTGCGTTATTCTGAAAAAGGCGGTTCAATCATTATTAGTCTGGAGAAAATTAAGAGTGAGATCATTGTGAGAGTAAGTGATAACGGTATTGGTATCAGTGCAGAGGAAGCCAAACAAGCATTTCAGCGCTTCTTCAGAGGCACTAAAGCCCTTGATCACGCCATTGGTACCGGACTTGGCTTGCCGGTCGCTAAAGCCATTGTGGAAGCGCACAAGGGCACAATTGTATTGGACGGAGAGCCTGGCGTTGGCGCAGTTGTCACGGTTACTTTGCCGGCTGAAGATGAACTTCGGGCGGTAGCATGAGAATTTTGATTGTAGAGGATGAAGCCCGGATTGCAGATTTCCTGCAACGGGGTTTACGTGCAGAAGGGCACTTTTGCGTGATTGCCAATGACGGCAAGTCTGGCTTGTCATTAGCACTGGAAGGAGATTTCGATCTCATTCTTCTCGATCTTATGCTGCCCGGCATGCATGGCAGGGAGGTGTGCCAGCAACTGCGCATCAATAGGATCAACACGCCCCTGATTATTCTTTCGGCAATGGATGCGCTTGAGGATGTCATCGCTGGATTGCGAATGGGCGCAGATGACTACATGACCAAGCCGTTTTCTTTCGAGGAGTTATTGGCCAGAGTAGAAACGGTGATGCGCCGAAGCACAACCATAACGGCAGAGGAGCAGGTGATTAATGCCGGACCGTTGATGTTTGACAGGCAATCGCTACGCTTTTCGGTGAATGGTGAGGTCATCAAAATGACCGCCAAGGAATTGGCGATTATCGAGTTGTTGATGAGTAATCCGGGTACCTTGTTCAGTCGTGAAAGAATCCTGAGTAATGTCTGGGGGCTGAACATGGACCCACTGACTAATGTGGTAGATGTGTATATCGGCAAGTTACGTAAAAAAATTGATTTTGAACCCGGTCAATCCGTTATCGAAACGGTGCGCGGACTGGGCTATAGGCTTAATGTGGATTCTGACTCGGCGGCAAACTGATCTGTAAGATGGTTGTCCGTGTATTTTATTCATGGAAAATTTAGAATCCCTTCATGTTTGTTTCAATACCAATTTAGTTCCGGAGCGTACCATAGGCATCGTGGTCTTTGTCTATATTTGATCAGTTTATCCCTTGCTGACTCCCCCTAGTAGATGAAGGTCCATTTCAAGCTTGTGAGTTGTCCAGATTCTTCGGGTGGCGAAGTGGGCGCACACAGGTGGTTGAGAGCGGGACAGAATTGATTAGTGGCTTGAAAGCAAGGATGATTTCCGCCACATGAACGGGTCCGACGCTGCAACCGGAGTGTGTATCGATCACCGCCTTGTCAGCATGGCAGGGTGGTGATTTATTTTGTATCACTCGTTTTCAGCGGGCTTCAGTTCGTAACTTACAAAATCTTCGCTTATTTTCGCAGCACCGACATAAACCTGATTCGCCAGTTGGATGCGTGCTGAGCTTAATTTCATTTTTGTCGGTAGGGGCTGAATAATCAAATTCAGACTGCCGGTAAAAAAGTCGGCGTTCTGTCCGACAATCGCTTGCTCAACTTTGCCCACCGTCAGTCCGAGACTGCAGCCAGCTAATAGCTGTGGATTGGAGACAAACGCTGATTCAAGTGGCGATGAAGTCATTTTTAGTGGTAATACAATACCGGACCAAGTTGCGGTGAATACATCATCATCGCTATCCAGCGTTGTAAGCATACTGTTTAGCGGCGTTGAGGATATTGCGCGATTATTAAATGGCCCGGACCAGGCGTTGATGCAGTTACTGAGCAGCCAATCTGTGTTATCCGGTTCGAAATCAAGCTGTCCTTTAATGTTGATGTTGCTTTTCAAGGTCACGTTCTGTTGTAACTGCAAAAAATCACCGGAAATTTTGAAGTTAGAAAATAACATACTCAATTGGCCGATCACATGGCTATCGGCACTAACTCTGGCAAGAACCGATCCTGGCTTCATTGAATTAATTTCAGCTTTACTGGCTTCACAGGCGGATTTCTCAACGCGCGTTTCAATTTCACAACTTTGTGCTATTTGAGCACTCAGTTGCTGACAATCATTACGGCTATTCTCAGCGACTGCAATACAGGCTTCGCGATTCTGATGGTAAATGCTGTTTTGTCTATTTTTAGCCGCTACACAGATCGGGTCTTCAGCCGTATGCAAACAGCGATTGTTAAGCGGATTATGAAACAGGCACGAACTGCATTCGCGGGTATCCCTGAGTCGTTTACAATGGGCTACGTTGACGCTACAAACCAACGGATTTGCACATTTTTGATCCTCACAAACGATGTCTTTGACGTCAAACGGCAGAAGGTCGGACGCATATTGCGTGGCAGACAGGTCGGTTTGATCAAAAGCGGTTTCAATTTGTAAATCTGAAATAGCAGACTGGAACACTTGTCCTATATATTCTCGCCGCACATGCATGGAAACTTTGCCCTGGCCACTCTCATGGCTGGGAAAGTCGGCTGTCTTGTGGTTGAATGCGGCGAGATAGTGGGCAAAAACATCTAGCGGCAGATCGCTATTTACAACTGTTACAGGATTGTCTGTATCCAGAGTGCGAATAGATTTGGAGTGCAATATGCAGCCACTCTCTTTTTCTACCACCAGCACGCGCCAATGTGTCGCTGATTCAATCGCATCTTCGCGGGCTGACCAGGTGCGCCAGCGTTGAGACGGGCCGACAGCCAGTTCTTTTACTGCCACGGGCTGACCATCTGCAAACCAGTAATGGATGATGGTCATTGGGCGGGAGGCACCGGATATTTCCGAGTAGAAAAAGTGCATGTTCTCTACACTATCCAGGTTGCCGGTAATATCGACGGGCTCCCTGGCTTCAATTTCGCGACTGAATACCGCTCTGGATACCCTGATGTCAGCCGGGCATACAGCCAGATCCGGCACAAAGCTCAAATCCAGCAAAATGGATGTCATCGTTTCTTCGATCAGCACAGCACTTCCTGTTACGAAAAACTCCCCATTTAACGCCGCTGATTGAACAGAAGTAGCGTTGTCAAAACTGACCAGACGAGCGCCGACTTCTACTTCACCCAGCGGAACGGGCTGAAGGTTGATGAGATTGAATGGGTCCTCCCGAAGGCTTCGAATGAGCTGTGCATTGAGACGCATGAGCAATTGTTGATCCAGTTGTGGCACTGATTCAGCATAGATTTCTTGATCGAACGTGAAGTCGCTGGATGTCACTTTGAACTGTTCATAAGCAGGAAACCATTCAAGCCGGTCTCCGCTGACCTCCAGTTTCACTTCTCCGGTAGCGACCGCTTGCAGCACGTTTCCCGCATCATCACGAACTTTTAACTGTGTCGTTAATTGGATGAATTGCGGTTTGAATTTGACCTTTATATTCTGAAAATCGAATTCACTGGATTGACTTAAGTGTTGTTGGAGACTCGCTGTGATCTCTGCGGCCAGGAGGCCGTTGTCCAACTTGATCAATACATCTGAACTCTCCAGTCTAGCCAGTTGGAGATTGGCGAGCGCCGCGCGTTGATTGGGTGTGACAATATCATCTGTCACAGGGGTGTCTTGCCGTATCATGCTACAGCTGAGGAGGCATGAAATGGAGATGGCCAATATCAACCACCGATTTAGAGTTCTGCACATTTGCCAGATTCGTCCTTGATCAAAGCTCATGAGAATCATAGCGCATTCGGGATTTGCAAGGCCAAAACAATGTGCTGTTGTTTAAAACACCACCAATTATTCGCCTGAACGTCCCCACCCGCAGGCGGCTATAACCAGAATCCACTTGCACTTGATCTGGGTTCCGTAATTGGTGCGCCAGCCAAATTCAGGCGTGATTTTATCCCAGAATCTTTGTACGTCACCTTTTAAGCCAGGGTCGTAGGCAAACTCTATCAACCCGGGTGTGTATTGGAAAGGCAGGTCGACAATGGGTCTGTCCAGCATGGTTATCATGTTTGCCTGTTGGGGGAAGTGAAATGCCTTCTGCACTGGTTGCGGGTCTGCTTGATATGACGGCCCGAATATTTTATCGGCGGCTGATTCTTGACGAATAAACTGGCTGCTGAGTATGCCCGGGCTGAGCCTTTGAAGCCGCTGCTCGCTGGTTTTCTTTACCTGCTCATTGGGGATTAAGGCAGCGCTGTTCTCCGGCACGATTTCCGGGTTTGCGGGCAACTCATTCGCAGTTTGAGGCAGCGGCGCTTTTACGGGCGACTGAGCGGGCTCAGCTTTTTGCTCCATGGGGGCATCAGGAAACGTGGCTGGCGGTGCGACGGGTGGCGTTGCAGTCACCGGTTCTGGTGGAAACCGGGTTACCTGTATCTCGATGCTTGTCGATTGCGGGCGAGCTTGCTCTGCCTGATTAATGAACGGCATCAAAATGAAAAAAACGTGCAGCAGCAAAGCAAACGCCAAGGCCAGCCAGATGGCGGTATACGATCGTCTCCGATCAGCCCTGATGGCGGGTAGTGGCAAGCTATGTGCTACGTTCATCGGCGCATCATACCTAATTCGCGTTAAAGCAAAGTTAACCTGTTTAAGAGGCGTCCCAGTCCAGCTTTCTTTCCAGCCACAAGGCGCTTGCACTGGTGATAAACAGCAACCATAGCCAGAAAATATTTAGTGGTTCAGTGGCCCGTTTTTCCAGCGCTGATTGAGCTGCAGTCCATTTGCTTTGTGCCAGGCGCTCATTGCTTGCATTGCGTCTTTCGAATCGTTTCTGGCCTGGCCATTGGTCATTGCGCCAGACGTAAATAGACTGATTATCCAGGATTTCAGAACTGCCATTTGAAAGCAGTTGAATTTGCTGCCATCCAGCAGATACCGGCCAGTACCAGCCGCACTTTCGCGCAGACCCAAGGCTGTCGGCGGTCAGCGGCAGGTCGAATTCATTGCCTGCTGGTTGGTCAGGCTTGCCGCTTGATGTAATGCGTACCGAAACATCTTCCTGGCTGGCAAACGCACAAACACGGGCACGTTGGTTCTCGCTATAGAACTCATTATCTGCAGGCGCTATCAAAATGGCGTTTGACTGCGCTCTGCTAAGTGCTGCGCTCAAAACTGACCAGTAGTTGCTCCAGCTTGTGCGGTGACCTGCAGTGACCCACCGGTAACTTTGACTGATAAGGCCAATTGCAACTTTGCCCAATCCTACAGGCCGGCTGGCAACCAGCGCCCGAGCGTTCTGATCTGACACAATAATATCCAATGGTGCCTGATCTGTGTTGGCTGTAAGCCTTATAGGGAACACCGGTAAGGGCAGTTCATTTTGGAAACCTGGCACGCTCACCAGTTGTGGAATAACTTCATCATCACTGTCGGTATCCGCACTGATTGAAAAGCCCCGCAATAAATTGTCGGCAAGCTTGCTAAAGTCTTTTAACAGACTTTCATCCGCTAACACCAGCACGCCCAGGCCTGCTTGCACTGCCTCATAAACCCATTGACGCTGCGTTGCAGGTAAATCAGTCAAAGCGCGACCATCTATGATCAACCAGTCACTGGCAGCGAGCGAAGCGGGCGAAAATGTAGTCTCAGAAGCTTCGGCCTGATTGACCATCTGTGTAATGGATTTGCCTTTGCTGGTGCGTGTGTATATCTGAACTTCAGTGCCGGTGGTGGCAGCAAAGTCTTTAAGTTGCCGGGTTTCGAAAGAGGGCGCGGATTGCTTCACCATGATTTGCAATGGCGTGGCAATAGCCACCGAGACGGTCACAGGTTGATCCGACAGCAGTTTGTCTTTTTCCCAGGCTTGCAGGCGATAGAGAATATTCCCCTGGCTTTTAGGCCGAACCAATAAACTAAAGTGCTCGCCACTTCGGATTCGTTTCTGATTGATTTCCTGCCCTGCAGGATCAAGCAATCGCAGTTCTAAAATGGCATCGGATTCAGCGCCGTTGAAGCTTCCCTGAATAGACATTGTCTGACCCATCATTAGTGTGTGAGGCCAGCGCATATCAACAAAGTCGACCAAAGGCAGGGCTTTGAATTTTATTTGCACATCCTCTGGAATTTGCTGCCATTGCGCTTTACTGAGGCCATAGCCGATCAATTGAACGCTCGACAGAGCAGGTTCACGCAAGGTCAACTGGCCCATGTCCAATAGCCAGTTGGCGCCGGTCATGGCTTGCCTTGCAGACAAATCAGGCAGCGCATCAGGCGCGATATAGACATGGTCCCCGGCACTGGCAGCGACATCTTCCAGACCGATTCCTTCACTGACCAGAATGACATTCCGGCTGACCATGTGCTCGCGGCGCGGCTCGGTTAGCAACAACAACAACGATGCAAACGCAATAACATTGATCAGCATCACTAAAGTGGCTCGGGCGCGGCTACGTGAACACAGCCGCCGCCAGCATGCCAGCAAAGTCAGAGGTAGTGCCAATACCAGCACAATTGCCGCCGCCAGGAGCCACCACTCGCTGAAGTCAAACAGCCAACTGCCAAGCATTAAAGGGGTGTCTGTCATGGTCGCTGAGCGCCACTTTTCTGCATAGATTGCTGCGCGCCAGAACTTGAACGCAGTTCAAGTCGATAATCCCTGATCATCTCATCGTTGTTATCGTAAACCGGGCCTGGATGCTGGAGCAGCGCATCACCATCGTCCATTAAATTCCAAATACTTTGCTTCAGTTCCTGCATACAACCATCACAGTTGCTCAGTCGCCATTGCTTGGCGGTTCTCAGTTTTTCGATGCTGGCTGCTTGTTTGATAAGGGCAGGGCGCTGTTGCGAAAGAACCTTGTATTGATCGCTCATTTTTAACAGCACCTCATCTTGTTCTGTATCTATAGCGTGATCAGGGTTGAAGGAGCCAAGTAATTGCCAGACCTGCCTTAACAAACGTTGTTCCGCGCGTTGTGGAGGCAGGCTATCAGGGTTGGCATGCTGTTGAAGTGAGTAGCTTCTGATATCTTTGAGTTCACCCGTGAGCCGGTTTTCTTCACTCACCGGTGGTGGTTCAAATCCAAGTCTCTTCACGTAAATTCGATCTGCCTGACGTGCCAGTTTCAGGAATTTGTAGGCTTCATATTCAAACGGCAAGGCCAGTTCCGGCTCAGCCTGCAGCAGGTGCCTTTCTGCAGACCACATCTCGTTAACGGCCCGTTTCATCAATGCCACCGGCGATTGTTTGCTGACTTTGCCAATTTCCGGTGCGCCATGGTCGTGGCCGAACAGGTTGACGATATCGTTGATATTGGTGGCGTTGTTGATGGTGACACCTGACTCATCATGCGCGTGGCCACCCGCAGGATTGTCTGAGCCAAATTGTTGGCCCGATCCTTCGCCAAATTCGTCACCCAGGTATTGCCCGTATTTTTGTTTAAGGGCTGCCTGCGCCCGCCCGATTTGGTAAGAAGTGTCTTTGAACTCCTGTTGCTTGAGATTGGACTGATCCTCAATCAATTGCTCTGTATCGATGATGATCTGCCGCTGGCTCTTGAAAAACTCGGGAATGAAGTCAATCGCCAGCCCATCTGCGGCGAGCCCGGCTACCTCATCCTCCAACCAGCGTATGATCAGCGTCGTTGAACGGGTGGTGTTGGGTTCAGGCTGCCGGTTATCGGTGGCAATGACGCTGAAATAAATCTCATCGCCAGGCTCCATATCCAGTGAGGCCATATCCCAGTGTCGGTGGTAAAGCCGGCCTTTTTCAGTGCTGCTGGAACCATCAAATGCAAGCGTCTGGTCGCGAAATTTAACCCCCTCACCTGAGCCCTTGGCCACTGAGGCAAGTATGTCTGCCGAGTTAATGCCAAAGTCGTCACTCACCAGAACGTCGCTTTCAAATACTGCCGGTCCGCTTTTGGGTATCTCCAGCGTCGTTACCGTGGGCTCCAGAATTTTTATATCAGGCGCCTGGTCCAGTTGCACCGTTAAAGCGTAGATATCACCCACATAGGTTGTCTGGCCGCCCTTGATTGCTGCAACCTTGTATAAATCGGTGCTGGTGGCCCTGGTACCGGCTTGCCATGCGCCGGTAACATATTGCATCGGTACTTGTCGGCCGCCAGAGAATTCAATGGCGTAAGTATCCGCATCGCCACTGATGGTCAATTCCCATTCAATCTGACTGCCTTCAAATACCTCCAGGTCCATCAAATTGGATTCAGTCGCCAACAGACCGGTGTAGTCGGGTGGCATAATAGCAATCGTAACGCTTTCAAGCCTGGCTTTACTTGATGATTGCAGTGATTGACTATGAACTGCCGGTTCACGCGAGGCGGCTATTTGAGCAGATAAATAACGTATCTTTGGCGCGAACAGCGCGAGCAATCCGGCAACCAACATCAGAACAATGACGTTGCGATACTGGACAGGTGGTTGCCATGCTTCCACTTTAGCGATATTGCCTGCATAGTTTGCTGTACAACGCTGCTTTTGAAGTCGTTGCAGGATGCCCAGCTCATTGTCATCGCGTAGTAGCAACTGGGCACTTTCTTCAAAGTCAGGGAAACGCCGGTTAAGATGTAAAACAAAATTCTCAGGGGTAAGCGCCCGCCATTTGTTGCTGAACAAAAGTGCAGCAAACGTCAGAACTATCAGGCTGGCAAGTACAGCGGAAAAGTACGCAACGGCGTGGGTGTGTTCAGGTAAGCCCAATAAACGAAAAAGCGCGAACAGTGCGGTAGCAAAGCCAATGCAATACAAACTGCGTTGCCAAAGCAATCTTGTTCGCCAGCTTTGTAAGCGGTTCAGGATATCAGCGCGAATATCAGTGCGAATATCATTGCGAATATCAGAACTGGGCACGACGTTTCCTTTCGCTCAGCCAGCGCTCGGGCAACCACAGCAGCACCATTAGTGCGGCCAGCAGGCTTTGCAGCGAGCGGCGTGGTAAAGGAGTGTCACTGGCATTGGCCATGATCTCAAGCTGGGAGGGCAGCACGCCCGCGCCCGCAAAGGCGTTCTCACGCTGCTCATCACTGATCAACAACTGTAACAGCAGCTCAGGGAATTCCGGCTGCTGGGCGATGGAGCTCCAGGCAGGAATGAATCGGCTATTGAAGTGTATCTCCCTGGTCGCACCACTTTGTGTTTGCTGGAGAAGTGGTTCATTGTCCGGCAAAGACAACAGTGTGCGCTGGTCATCTGCCGAGTCGCCTGTACGACTCACTCTGAACTCACTGAAGGGATAAAATGGCAATCGCAGCTGAGCGGGAGCGATGCGCCTGGCGGCACCATATGCATCAGTCAATACGACCTTTGGTGCAGCAGTGGCATCTGCTAAAGGGGCGGGCGCTAAGCTGTCTGACAGCAGGATAAGCCAGTCGACATCCCTGTAATCTGCTGCCAGGTCTTGAGTTTCAATCAGGTTCCAGCTGAGCCCGCTGAGTCGGTGTGCTTTTAAACTATCCAGTGCTGCGCCCAGCACCTGCGCGTCTGCGCTGTGCTGGGAGTCATACGCGACAACCGCCGTTACAGGCATTGGGTTACTGGCATTGCTGGTAGCGTAGTGACTGAGATGCCATGAGACTTCGCGAGGCAGCGCTGGTCGGGAAGGCCCAAACTGGGCCAGATTGTCGAGCGCGTAAACCTCGACATTACCCTGATGTTGTTCAAGGCTCAGGCGTTCTGCAAGCAACGGCCAAATGTTGCTGATCTTTAGTGGCTGCAGATCATCTTTGCGGATACCCCCGACCAGTTGCTCATCAAGCGCAGGGAAATCGTTGCGTAACAACAATATTCTTGACCTCTTTTTATCTGAGTACTGCTGCAGAAGCTCTGCAACCGCCTGCGGTGGGGCAGCTGCCAGCCAGGCAGGACTAACGTAGACGGTGGCTTTATTGCTGCTGCTTAAGCCTGGCAGAGCCAGACCGGCCAGAATGAGTGCCGCCAGTGCAAACAAACTTACACGCAGCAGTAACAGCAGCCAGTCTGCAAGCTTCAACTCGGTGACTTTTAGTTTGCGGGCATTTCTGACCAGCTCTATGTGGCCGATCTTAACCAGGCGCCCACGACTGCGGTTAAACAGGTGAATCAGGACCGGGATGGCCAGGACAGCCAAAGCCCACAAAGCGGCAGGCTGCAAGAAAGACAACGCGGACAACGATAATCCTGAGAACGGCATATCAGTTGCGAACTTTCTGACGACTGCTAAGGAAGTCATGCAGCGCCTGATCCATCGGCTGATTGATGTTAATGCTGCGCAACATGACTTGTTGCTGATGCATGAATTTCAAGAGTTTCTTCTGGTGTTTTTTCAGTGCTTTGCGCCAGCTGTCACGGGCAGAAGAAGCTGATACAAGCACTTGTTCCCCGGTTTCCAAATCCTCGAATCGTATGGCACCCTTGAACGGAAAAGACAGCTCGTCTTGACATTGAAGCTGCATCGCCACGACTTCGTTGTGGCCGGCAGATACTTGATTCACAAACTCATCCAATTCATTAGAAAGTTGGTAAAAGTCACTGATAATAAATACTAAACTATTTTTTTGTAGTCGACTAATCGCAGATTTCACTATCGCTGCATCTGGAAACACCTCACCACTTTCAAGACCCGTCAGCATTTTTAACAAGCGGTGCCAATGGCGCTCGCCATTGCCGGGAGGCAGGAGAATCTGGTGGTCGCCAGCCAGCGCCAGCAGACCGAAATTATCGCCTTGCTTTTGCGCGATATATGACAGGGTTGCCACCAGGTGTCGGGCGTACTCAAACTTACTCCAGGCGTCAGGTTCAGCATCAGTTGCCTGTTGCATTGAAGCACTGGCGTCGATCACAAACCACATCGTGATTTCGCTTTCGCGCTCTGCTTCACGCACAAAATATCGATCCGAGCGGGCAAACAGCTTCCAGTCAATGCGGCTCGGCGGGTCGCCCGGCTCATACTGGCGATACTGGCTGAACTCGACACCGACACCGCGTTGGTGGCTCTGCTGCAAGCCATGCAGAAAACCGTCAGCAACAGTTTTCGCGATCAGTGGCATGTCCTTTACCCGGGCAAGGGTGCGGGGATCGATAAAACGTTCCATTTACTAGTCCAGCGGGCTTTTCGGCGGGCTGATTTCCGCAAACAGACTCGCAATGATATCTTCGGTGTTAACTCCGCTGGCCTCGGCCTGGAAGTTAATCAATATACGGTGGCGCAGTGCCGCATTGGAGATGGCTTTTATATCGTTAATGGTGACTGCAAAGTGACCTTCCAGCATCGCATGTGCTTTGGCACACATGACCAGCGATTGCCCGGCACGCGGTCCTGCACCCCAGCGCACGAACTCGCGAACTTTGTCATTGCTGCTGTCTGCCGGGCGGCTGGCACGCACAATACGTGCGATGTAGCTCAGCAGAGCCGGTGAGATTTCAACTTCACGCACCAGTTTTTGCAACTCAAGCATGTCTTGTGCATTGAGAATGGTCTTCAGTTCTGCATTCTGATTGCCGGTGGTGCGCTCCAGGATCTCTACTTCTTCGCGTTCTGTCGGGTAATCAACCCGTATGAACATTAAAAAGCGGTCCAGCTGGGCTTCAGGGAGTGGGTAGGTACCAGCCTGCTCAACCGGGTTTTGCGTGGCCAGTACAAAAAATGGTTGAGGCAGCGTATACACCTCGCCTGCATAGCTGACACGCTTTTCCTGCATCGCCTCCAACAATGCAGCCTGAGTTTTGGGTGGTGTGCGGTTGATCTCATCTGCCAGCAGAATGTTGGTAAACAATGGCCCTTTCTGGAATTTAAAGAACCGCTTGCCGCTGACATGGTCTTCTTCCAGAATTTCCGTGCCGATGATATCGCTGGGCATCAGATCAGGTGTGAATTGCACGCGTCGGAAATTCAACTCCAGACACTCCGCCAATGTACTGACCATGAGGGTTTTAGCCAGGCCCGGGACGCCTTCCAGCAAACAGTGGCCACCGGCCAATACGCTGATCAGCAATTCCTTGACGATATTCTTCTGGCCGACTATGACTTTGCCAATTTCGGCCGCTACCAGAGGTAATTTATCCAGCCTTTCTTGTATTTCTTGTGTTTGCATGGCGTGCTCCAATAATTATTATCAGGCGGTCATCGAATAAATCACGATATTAACCGCAAAGCGGGTGGTGTCGATCCGCATAAATCGTTTGTTACGGAAATCGAAATCCCACTCACAACCAAGATCTTTGTTGGAATAAAGCACCGCGATCCGACCGTTGACTACAATGGCTTGCAGATATTTATGCACCAGGTCATCACCCCAGCCATTCAATTCCTGCGTGGTGTTGGGCGGTCCATCAAACTCGAAGAAAGATGAGTAAATAGGGTGGTCATTCGGAATTCTTTGCAACGCCTCCGGGCCAAACAGGTCGGACATCTGTTGCTCAAAGCTGCGTGCGAACATGCCATCGATATCATGGTTGCAGTCATCCACAAACACGAATCCGCCATTGTTCACATAGGTGCTGAAATTTTCACGCTCGGCGTGAGTAAATTGAACCAGGCGACGGCCTGCCATGTAGCAAAACGGGGCGCTCAACATCGCAGGGTCGGCCAATGCCACAACTTGCTCGGTTGTATCCGCCCGCAAGGTTGTATATTCAATCAGGGAGTTGAGCATATTGGCCGGCATGCGCTCGTCTACATCCCAGTCGCCTGATTCGTAACTTAAACGGGTGAATACAAAATCATAGCCCGCCGATTGCGCCAATACAGCAGCAGGTGCAAGCAGGGCGCTCAGACTGGTCAGGGTACAGTGACTTAAAAATTTACGTCGCTTCATTTCGTTTGAGTCAAGTGCAGGACAAGGCTTGCCCGGCACCATATACACAATTAAGTTGCGGGGAATGAAGTGGCGGGCTGATAAAGCCCGCCACTTGTTTCGGTTTATACCGCGTCTGACAGACTCGAGAAAGTGAAGTCACGAATCTTCATAGGAGGAATCATGCTGCCATCGATGCGTACCGGCTTACCGAGCTCTTCAATGTTATTCAGCATCACGATCGGGCTTTCGTTAAAACGGAAGTTTTTGATCGGATATTTGATTTCGCCGTCTTCGATATAGAACGTGCCGTCACGGGTCAGCCCTGTGTACATCAGCGACTGTGGATCCAGTTGACGGATATACCACAAGCGGGTCACCAGTACGCCACGGCGGGTGCCTTTGATCATGTCCTCGAGTGACTTATCACCACCAGCCATGATCATCTGGCCCTGGCCGCCAAAGATGCCGCCGCCCGCATATGAAGTAGGGTTGTATTTCACACCATTTTTTTCTGCCCAGTAACGGGTGTTTGGCATGGCCTTAATAACGCCTTTGTCTATCCAGACGGTCTTCTCTACAGGAGCGCCATCGCCCGCAAAAGGGGCAGTAGGACATTCAGGGTGCCTGGGATCGCTATAAATGGTCACACGTTCATCAAACATCTTGTCACCGAGACGATTGGTCGGAGCGCCAGCTTCGATTTCCTCACCTTCAGGTGGCTTTTTGCTCAAAAAACTGCGTCCTTCGTCGGCTGAGCGTTGGTCCATGCTGCCAGCCATGTTGGCCAGCAATTGTACAGACGCCGCCGGTTCCATGATCACCGTGTATTTTCCAGGTTCCATTTCTTTGGCGTCGCGAGAGGCCATTGCCTTCTGGATCGCAATGTCTGAGGCTTTGCGGGTGTCCATCTTGCTGGAATCGCTGTAATCACGCGTCACCCAGCCAGAACCGGTACCATCTTCGGTACGGATGGTGGCGGTAAAGTTGACTGCACTGGACAAGTAATAGGCGAACATGCCCTTATTGTTCATGATAGCGTTGAAACCTTCCCTGTCATCCAGAAAGCCGGATGCAATCAGCTTGTTCTTTTTCGATGGCGCGATACTGGCTTCAGCTGCTTCTGCACGCTGTTGTGGTGTGACGGATGCAGTTGATTTGAACCAGCCTTTAACATCATCATATTCAGCAGGACCCAGATTGGGCATGAACTCGGGATTTTCCGGCGCCAGTTTGGCCAGTTCTTCCGAGCGTTTGACAGCACGCTTAAGAGCGTCATCAGTAAACTCGTTTAAAGTTGTCACGCCGGTCTGTTTTCCAAAGCTCGACTCAATTGCCAGCGTCACATCGCTTACTTCACCAGCAGTTGAAACCGTATTGCGGGCATAACGTATATTGCCAGCGTTGTATCCATCCAGATTTACTTCACAGCCATCAGCGGTTGAGTATGAAAGGACTTTCGTCAACAGCGCCTTGGCTTTCTCTTCTGTAAAAATTGCCATGTTTAACCTCTTGAATTCTCTGTTCTGAAATTATCTATTCTGATTGGTAATTAACCGACGCTACCGGCGGTATTGATTACGTTGACATTGTTGAAGCGCGTAGTCGGGCAACCGTGTGAAACGGCGCTAACCTGCGGAGGTTGGCCCTTGCCATCGAAGAATGATCCACCAACGCGGTAATCGGACTTGCCGGCCAGTTGGGTACAACTGTTCCAGAATTCCTGCGTGTTGGACTGATATGCCACATCTTCAATCTGCTCGGTAATTTTGCCATCCTTGATTTCATAGAACAGCTGACCACCAAACTGGAAGTTGTAGCGCTGTTGGTCAATCGAAAATGAACCGCGACCGACAATGTAGATGCCGTTTTCAACATCTTTAATGATGTCGTTTGCAGAAATGTCTTCTTTGTCAGGCCGCAATGACACATTTGGCATACGCTGAAACTGCACGTCAGCCCAGCTTTGCGAGTAACAACAGCCGTGAGATTCTGTCTGATCAATCATGTGTACCTGATCGCGAATGGCTTGATAGTTGACCAGAATGCCATCTTTAACGAGATCCCATTCCTTGGTTTTGACGCCTTCATCATCATAATCGACGGTGGCCAATGCGTGTTCCTGGGTTTTGTCGGCATACAGATTAACGATGTCAGAACCGTAGTTAAATGTGCCGCTTTTCCACTTGTCGAGTGTAGCGAAACTGGTGCCGGCATAGTTGGCTTCATAGCCAAGTACGCGATCGAGCTCCAGCGGATGACCAACTGATTCGTGAATGGTCAGCATCAGGTGATGCGGATCCAATACGAGATCGTACTTGCCCGGTTCAACTGAGCGGGCTTTGAGCTTGGCTTGCAATTGTTTACCAGCGTCTCTGGCATCTTTAACCATGTCATAAGACCAGCCATAGCCAACATTGGCGCCGTCCACTTCGACCTGATCTTTCGGATTGCCATCAAGGTACTCAAAACCCATACCTACCGGATTTCCCAGTCCCTGGCGTTGTTTGAAGCCGGCAGGGCCGATACCTGTAGCAAAAAACGGTGACCACAAACGATGAACGTCCTGATCAATATAGGAACCATCGGTTGAAGCAAAATATTTCTGTTCATTTACGAGGAACAGAACTGAGGTGATGTAATTGGCACCATTGTCCAGCGCGGCATTGTTGACTTCCATCAACATGTCGACCTTCTCTTTGATCGGAATTTCAAATGCATTTTTTACGATCGGGGTTTGCCAGGAAACTTCGCCCACGCCAGTGACGGGTGCCAGCTGCACCGGATCAGTCTGGAATTTGGAGTTCGCTTTGGCTACTGCAACCGCCTTTTCGGCAGTTTTTGCAATGCTGTCGGGCGACATGTCGGACGTCGCTGCAAAACCCCAGGTTCCGTTCGCAATTACTCGAATTCCAATGCCAACAGATTCCGTGTTGACAATATTGCTGACACGTTTTTCTTCAGCAGTAATGAACTGATTCAGGTAGCGGCCAATGCGAGCGTCTGCGTAACTTGCGCCTTTTGCTTTGGCGGCATTCAGAGCGATATCTGACATGCGCTTTTTAAAAGCAACATCCATTGGATTGGCGGTGAGTTCCGCCGCTGAAATGAAAGTGCCGGGAATAGGGAGCATCAGTCCGCCCATTCCAACACCAGTGAGTCTAATAAATTTCCGTCTGTCCATTCATCCTGCCTCTGGTTATTAAAATCGAGTACGTTTATTGATAGCGTGCGTCAGTTTAAAGGATTTCTCGTCTCTGGGGATAATCACAACCCTTAATTGGCTCGTTTTATCTTGTTGACCATCGCATGATTGTAGAAACCAACCAACATTAATGAACCTTGGGTTGTATTGACAGTGGGAAAAGTCATGCAAAATACTGTTTATAGATGACATAAACGTAGACAACTTTACATAAAATATGCAGTAACTGATCAATGTGTACGCTGATCCAGTGCTCACATTTGGCGTAATCAATAATGAAATGCAGAACCGTTTCGCAGACGCCCAGAATCCAGCTGCCGCTAATGAGGAAAACCAGACCGCCGTGAACCAATGCGTGTGAACTCAGCCAGTAGTACCAGCCAGGAAATCCAGCGCCGGCGGTTTTATAGATTTCTGCACGGCGACTTTTTGCGTTTGCCATGATATCGCTTTGAAAAACATAGTCTCCCAGTGAGTGCCCCACCAGAAATTCAAAAAACAGCGCCATCATTGTGTTGCCCCCTAAGCGATTTGATTTTTATAATCCGCTCAATAGTAGAGCGAATGCGCAGTTAAATTGAAATGATATTCGTAAACGTGTCCGCCAAGACACAAGCAGTGAGTTAAAATGTTGTTGGTAAATTTTCAAAGTTCGGGAACCTGTTATGAAAAGACTGATTTTTGATGAAGAACATGACATGTTCCGGGACTCGGTCCGGCGTTTCATGCAAACAGAAATTGAGCCGCATATCGAAGAATGGCGCGAACAGGGTATTTGTGATCCAGAGGCATTTAGAAAGGCCGGTGAGCAAGGCCTGCTGTGTATGTGGGTTGACGAAGCTTATGGTGGCGCTGGCATAAATGACTTCCGTTTCGAGCAGATTGTTATAGAAGAAACTATTCGGCACGGTGATATAGGTTTATTTCTTTCGCTTCATAGCCGTCTGGTCGGGCCATACATAGACGATCTGGGTTCTGAGGCCTTGAAAAAACGGCTGCTGCCGAAATGCGTTTCCGGCGAGACCATCCTCGGTATTGCGATGACCGAGCCCAATGCAGGCAGCGATCTGGCGGGTATGAAAAGCAGAGCGGTTCAGGATGGTGATGACTGGATTTTGAGTGGCTCAAAAACCTACATTTCAAATGGCATCAATGGCGGCGCGTTTATCGTGGCTGCCAGCACGGTGCCAGACAATCCGCATGGCATGGGTTTATTTGTAGTTGAGGAAGGCATGCAGGGGTTCAGTCGCGGGCGCAACCTTAAAAAGATGGGCCTTAAAACGCAGGATACTGCTGAACTGTTTTTCGAGAACGTGCGCGTGCCTGCCGAGAACATATTGGGTGACCCGACCAGAGGGTTCTACAGTTTGATGACGCACCTGGCGCAAGAGCGTTTAATCAGTGCTGTGCAAGAAGTTGCGCACGCGCAAGTCGCCTTTGACCTGACCATGGACTATATCCTGGAGCGAAAAGCCTTCGGAAAGCCCATCGGAGCGTTCCAGAACAGCCGGTTTAAAATGGCCGAAATGCGCGCATCCCTGGATATTATGCAAACCTTTATTGATCAGTGCGTTTTGCTGCACAACCAGGCTGAGCTGGGCTCTGAACTGGCAGCAGAAGCCAAGCTGGCTGCCTCCGAACTCGAATCTGTGGTGATGGATAATTGTGTGCAACTGCATGGCGGTGCCGGCTACATGAGTGAATACCGGATATCGCACATGTTTACGGATGCCCGGGTGTCGCGTATTTACGCGGGCAGTTCGGAAATCATGAAAGAAATCATTGCCCGCAGCATCGGTTTGGATGAACGCAAGTTGACCGGCAAGAAGTGAGGCCCGACTTGTGAGGCTCAGCTTGTGAGTTTGGGCGCATGAGATCTATGCCGGGGCAGGTGTGGCGGTTGATGCTTGCCTACGCTCTGATGATGTCAGGCTCCTCACTAATGGTCTTGATCGCCGGCATCATCGGCATTTATTTTGCGCCATCGCCGGGTTTGGCGACATTGCCGGTTGCTCTGACGATTGTTGGTCTGGCTTTTTCAACCCTGCCCACCGGCTGGTTATTGAACCGCTTTGGCCGTCGTAACGTGTTTATCAGCTACGGGTTTATTGCCGTAGGCGCGGCTTTATTGGCGGCCTGGAGTTTAAGTGCCGGTAGCTTTGTGGTTTTTTGTGTGGCGGCCATGTTAATCGGTTGGTCGGCAGCCGCTGGCCACCAATACAGATTCGCTGCGATGGAAAGCGTGCCGGCGGAATTGGCAACCAAAGCGACATCACTGCTTTTGTTGGGCGGAATTCTGGCTGCATTCGTGGGCCCCGAAATTGCCGTGCGCGGCCAACACCTTTTTGAAACTGACTTCGCTGGCTCTTATGTGCTTCTGGCGGTTGTGTATCTACTGGGTGTTTTGCTGATCTTCTTCTATCACGATGAAGGCCGGCAAACTGGCGAGCGTGAATTGAGTGGACGGCCGTTGGTGGAGATCATCCGTTCGCCCTCGATAATTCTGGCCATCAGCGCCTCCGTTCTTGGATATGGCGTGATGAGCTTTGTGATGACCGCAAGCCCGGTGAGCATGCATGAGCACAGTGGTCACAGCATGCAGGCGACCAAGTGGGTGCTTCAGTCGCATATCGTTGCCATGTACCTGCCTTCACTGGCTTACCCCTGGTTGTACAGTCGCCTGGGCTACAGGGGCATGATGTGGGCCGGGGTGAGTAGTTTGTTAATCTGCCTGCTTATTGCTTTAGCCAATACTGATTTCACGCACTATTGGTCAACCATGGTGTTGTTGGGCATCGGTTGGAATTTCCTGTTTCTCAGCGGTACCAATCTGCTGCGCAACGGCTACCGTGAAGAAGAGCGGTTTAAAGTTCAGTCTTTCAACGATTTCGTGGTTTTTTCCATTCAAGCGCTGGCCAGTCTGAGTTCAGGATGGTTCCTATATCAATGGGGTTGGCATGGAGTTATCTACGCCTGCGTACCGTTGGTGCTGGTTTTTGTGTTGCTCATTTGGAGGAATCGCGAGGCGCTGCAGCCTGCGCCGGCAACTTAGCCGGTTTCCGGGCACAGATGCGTTAAGATAACTTATGACAAGCGAATTCCTGGACATAGAAACTACCGGTAGGGAGATGTCGGTCAAGGTCAAAGGCCGATGGGTGTTCGGCAACGTTTTGCAGTTGGAAAATATCGTCGCGGAAGTCCTCCCTGATCCCGGCCAAAGCGTGGTGTTTGCCTGTGACGCTATCGAGGAGATAGATATTGCCGGGGCATGGGTGCTGTACGACCGAAACGAGCATTTCAATGAATTGGGTGTTGACTCGGAATTAACCGGTTTTAAAGATGCCCATATCAAATTTTTGCAACAGATTATCAATGCTGCCGCTATCCGTGATTACAAGCCACCCAGCACACAGAAACCACCAGGCGAATTTAGTCTGGCGATGGAGCGTATCGGGGAGGCCACTTCCGCCAGGATAGAGGATTTCGGCGAAATTACAGGTTCTATTGTAGACGGCTTTCGTCGGCCTTCCTTATATATCGTCGGCGAGACGATGAAGCAGATTTATTTCACCGGC
>Ga0105053_10003329_pt1 | contig 24527 bp, 19 predicted proteins | sample BON01_FD_78093 | JGI IMG/M metagenome (GOLD analysis project Ga0105053, IMG submission 78093) | Freshwater microbial communities from Lake Bonney liftoff mats and glacier meltwater in Antarctica - BON-01 | ecosystem: Environmental > Aquatic > Freshwater > Ice > Glacier meltwater | place: Lake...
AAACACACCCAAAACTCACAATCAATCGAGTCTTGTACCCCTTTACCCGTGTTTTTTTCTTCAGGGTTGTCCTTTAGATCTCTTTGGTGTTGAGTAGTAACCTTTATTTTGAGTAATAAATCAAAGGAGTCAGACTCGATTGAAATTTTAACTTAACTATAACCTAATGATATTGAATGTAAATTCATAAAACACACCCAAAACTCACAATCAATCGAGTCTTGTACCCCTTTATCCGTGTTTTTTTCTTCAGGGTTGTCCTTTAGATCTCTTTGGTAAATCAAAGGGGTCAGACTCGATTGAAATTTTTAACTTAACTATAACCTAATGATATTGAATGTAAATTCATAAAACACACCCAAAACTCACAATCAATCGAGTCTTGTACCCCTTTACCCGTGTTTTTTTCTTCAGGGTTGTCCTTTAGATCTCTTTGGTGTTGAGTAGTAACCTTTATTTTGAGTAATGATACCGGCATGAAATAACTGTAAGGTGCCTATCTGTCACAGCGTAAATAAGCCTATGCGTATCATCAATTCGACGCGACCAAAAACCTGATAAGTTTTCCCTCAAAGGTTCAGGCTTACCAATACCATCAAAGGGCTGGCGCATTGTCGACTCAATTAATTTGTTAATACGTTTAAGCGTTTTTCTATCTTGTGTTTGCCAATATACATAATCAGACCAAGCCTCATCCGTCCAAGCTAGGCATCTATTCACTGATAAGTTCTTTTTCTTGAACTTGCCCTTGCTCGAATTGAGCAATTGACTTTCTAAGATGCTCAGCATTAGCTGGAGATTTCAATAAATAGACCGTTTCCATCAGACTGTCGTAATAATCCAATGACATCACAACTGCATTCGCTGAATCTCTTCTTGTTATCACTGTGCAATCGGCATCATTAACAACGCGGTCTAGAACGGATTTAAGGCCATTTCTAGCCTCTGTAAATGAAATAATTTGCATAACCACCTCATATAAATAATTTCATAAAGATTATAACGATAAACACAAACATGTACAACTAAAAGAACATGTGTCATTCACTAAATTGTAGTGTTACAACCTAACAATCAATGGAGTCTGACCCCATTGGTTTCTTTGTTCATGGCTCTAAACCAATACAATCAAATGGGTTCGCCATCAGTCGATTCAATGTATTTAGAGATCATTTAAGGCACTTAATCGCTCAAGACGTCTAATGACTAGGGAAATGTATTAGAACCGCTAAAATGCACTCTCAGTGTTCTTGTTTGAGATGGTTCAATACAATGAGTGCCTAAAATTGCAGTAAATTTATTAGGGGAGGTATGGTTTGAAAGTTACACCTGGGTTACAGCAATAAAAAAGCCTCAGCACTGAAACAATGCTGAGGCCTTGATATAAATGGTGGCTCGACCTGGAATCGAACCAGGGACACAGGGATTTTCAATCCCTTGCTCTACCGACTGAGCTATCGAGCCATTTAAGGTCGAGCATTAAACCTTCTACGGGACGTTGTGTCAAGTTAAAACTAGTTTAATTTTACCGCTATCTTGTCCCTGCCTTGTTTGCATGGTGTAATGACAAACTTACTTATAACATAGACAGTGGATGTGCAATGAGATTACGCGGAAAAATTGGTGTGTGGATTACGTTATTACTGGTGGTTACGGCGATTTTATTTGTAATTCCTGCCGCATCAAACTCTACATTACTGGATCACGTTGAACGTTGGTTTGATGATTATTCTGAGGCGGTGGATAGCGTTCAAGTAGATAATGAGTCACCCGCCGACACCACTACGGTTACTGTTGGTAAGATGATGGTGCGTATTGATGATGAGATTGGCCATTATGCCGGTGTTGAGACGGTCACCTTAGTTGAAACTAGTTTCTTTCCTGAGTCAAAAGCATTGGCAACCGTAGTTGATTTACGGCCAATGCTTGCATTACAGGCTCGGCATAATCAGGCGTTAGCCGCTTTGAATGTCGCAAATGTGACTGAGCGTGCCGTAGCGGCTGAATTAGCTAGGTTAAAAATGTTAGCGAAAGGTACCGGTAGTGTTGCAACAAAAAACGTCAATTATGCAGAAGCTGATTTGCGAGTAGCTAAGGCTACATTACAAGGTTTGAGTTTTGACCTGCAAGCGATACATGATGAAGTGTTACAAACGTGGGGTGACGTTATTGCTTCTTGGATTTTGACAGAGGATTCAACAGAATGGCAGCGCTTATTATCAAGGCAAGATAGCTTATTATTAGTGACCTTACCGATAGATTTATCGTTAGCGACGGAAGTTAGTTTTATTCGGATTGCGCGTGACGGTTCACGTCAACAAGCACGTAAGGCTTATTTTGTTTCGCCAGCTTTGGCGACCGATCAGGTGATTCAAGGCGAGACCTACTTCTTTAAAACGGCTAGTGGTAAATTACGAACGGGTATGCGATTAGATGCATGGTTACCACAAGGTGAGAAGCCGCTGAACGGTGTGTTTATAGCCGATGAGGCGATGGTGTGGAATGATGGCCAAGCTTGGGCGTATGTGAAGCTTGAAGATGATCTGTATCAACGCCGGTCTTTACTGTCAGGTTTGACAGTAGTAGGTGGCATATTTATGACGGATGAGTTTAGTGCCGGCGAGACATTGGTAATGCGCGGCGCTCAAATGTTGTTATCAGAAGAGTTTAAATGGCAGATTGAAGGTGATGATTAATCATGCTGTCACATATTGTTGCTTTTTCTGTTCGGTTTCGTGGTGTTGTTGTCGCTTTGGCGATATTACTTTTAGCTTATGGTATTTATAAATTATCCAATTCAAGTTTAGATATTTTCCCTGAGTTCGCACCAAAGCAAGTCATTATTCAAACTGAGGCGCAAGGACTTACTGCCGAGCAGGTTGAGGTATTAGTCACCCAACCACTGGAAAATGGTTTGGGAGGTTTGGTGGGTACTGAGTCTATTCGCTCACAATCTATTCCCGGATTATCGGTGGTCATTCTGACCTTTTATGACCGCACGGATATATATCTTGATCGACAGTTAGTCTCTGAGCGTTTACTGGGTTTAAATAACGCATTGCCAACGAGTATTGGCCCGCCCTTAATGGTACCGTTGGAGTCATCGTCCGGTACGATTATGACGATTGGTTTAACGTCAGATAGCCATGACTTGATGGCATTACGCGCGTTGGTAGATTGGACTTTGTCGCCAAGATTATTAAGTGTGGAAGGTGTTGCCGATATTAACGTCTTTGGCGGTGATGAAAAGCAATTACAAATCCAGCTTAATACTGACAAATTAGCACGTTATGGAATCGCCATTGACGAAGTGACGGAGGCCGCCAGGCTCGCTACCGGCATTATGGCCAGTGGGCATATTGAAAACAGTAACCAGCGGATGATGTTGAGCGTAACAGGTCAACCGATGTCGGCAGAAGATCTGGCAAAAGTAGTGTTACGCAATACCGAAAATGGCACTATCTTATTAGGTGATGTGGCAACGGTAATAGCTGCCCCTGCTCCCGCTATTGGTGGCGCTGCGATTGGTGGTAAACCGGGCGTAGTGTTGATGGTGATCGGCCAATATAAAGCCAATACCTTAGCAGTAACGCATGGTATTGAAGATGCGCTGGCAGAATTTAAAGATGGTTTTGCTGCCGATGGTATTACTTTGCATGACGATTTATTTCGTCCTGCTAATTACATTGAATCTTCATTAAGTAATATTCGCGAACATTTGCTGGTGGGTGGTGGGCTGGTGATGTTGGTGCTAGTGTTGTTTTTATTTAATTTGCGTACCGCATTGATTTCGATCACCGCTATTCCTTTATCGCTATTTACGGCGTTAATTGTCTTGCTGGAAATGGGCGTCAATATCAACATTATGGTGCTCGGTGGTTTAGCTATAGCTTTGGGTGAAGTAATTGATGATGCGATCATTGATACCGAAAATATCTTTAGACGCTTACGTGAAAATGCGGTGTTGGCAAAACCAAAGTCGACGATGCAGGTGGTGTTTAATGCCTCGATGGAAGTACGTAGCTCGGTGGTATATGCCAGTTTTATAGTGATGTTGGTATTTATTCCCTTATTAACCTTGAGCGGCGTGGCAGGTCGTATGTTTCAACCTTTAGGCGAAGCCTATATTTTGGCTATATTTGCGTCATTAACGGTAGCATTAACGGTAACACCGGCCTTATGTCATATCTTGTTGACACGTTGGGGCGATTTAAGTGATAAAGAGCCACCATTAGTACGTTTATTGAATCCGATTTATGGCTGGGTTTTGGGTCTAGTCAGTCGTTTTCCTCGGATAACCTTTGGTAGCGTTATACTATTTTGTTGTGCCGGTTTAGCTATTTTACCGTTGTTGGGTGGCAGCTTTTTACCGGAACTGCGTGAAGGTCATTATATTATTCATACCGCCAGCGTGCCGGGAACGTCGATTGCCGAGTCACTGCGAATTGGTGGCCAGTTAGAAAAACGCGTTGCTGAAATTGAAGGTGTGCGATCAACTTCGCAATGGGCGGGACGTGCCGAGCGTGGTGCCGATACCTTTGGCACGCATTATAGTGAATATGAAATTGCTCTGGTGCCGATGGATGGTGCTGGACAGCAAGCAGTACTAGACGAAATTCGTGAGGTATTAGAAGCCTTTCCGGGAATTAATTCAGAAGTTAATACTTTTTTAACCGAACGAATTGATGAAACTATTTCTGGTTATACCTCGCCGGTAGTGGTCAATGTGTATGGTAAAAATCTTACCGAACTTGATCATAAGGCACAGCAAATCGCCGCGGTAATGCGAGATATTGATGGTGCTGCGGATGTGCAATTACGAGCACCAGCTGGCGAGCCACAATTGGAAGTGCGATTGAAACTTGATGAGTTAGCCCATTGGGGTTTGAAACCAGCTGAAGTGATGCGCACAGTTCAAACAGGCTTTGATGGCGCGGTTGTAGGTCAAGTGCGTGAAGGTAATCGCGTGTTTGATGTCGTAGTCGTGTTACCTGCCGCTCAGCGGCAACAACCTGATGATGTCGCTAATTTAGCCATTCGAACAGCGGCAGGTGTTATGTTGCGGCTACAAGATGTCGCAACAATCAAACAAGTTTCTGGCCGATATATGATTTTACATGCCGGTGCTCAGCGATTGCAGACCGTGACATGTAATGTTTCCGGCCGTGATTTGACGTCATTTTTTGCTGAGTTGAAACAACGGGTACATGATGAAGTCGAATTTTCGGCTGATATTTATCCTGAATTCACCGGTGCGGCAGTTGCTCAAGCACAATCAAGAGAGGACTTACTGGTACACTCGACATTGGCGGGGGTGGGCGTCTTATTGTTGTTGTATATCGCCTTGCAAAGCTTGCGTAATATGTCCTTAGTATTAATGAATTTACCGTTCTCGCTGGTGGGTGGTGTGATAGCGGTATTGTTGACCAATGGCGTATTGTCGATTGGTTCAATGGTTGGATTTGTCACCTTGTTTGGTATTACTTTACGAAACTCGATTATGTTGGTGTCACACTTTCAATATCTAGTACAAGAAGAAGGCGCAAAATGGAATGCTGAGACGGCTATTCGTGGGGCAAAAGAGCGACTGCCTTCTATATTAATTACCGCCTTAGTGACTGCGTTAGCGATGTTACCAATCGCCATGAATTCTGATAGCCCGGGCCGAGAAGTAATGGGACCGATGGCCAGTATTATTATTGGCGGCTTGATATCATCGACGGTGCTTAATCTACTTGTTTTACCCAGTATTATGTTGCGCTATGGCAAGTTTGAGAAGAAATAGGACTTTTTAAATGTTATTCGTCAATTCTATTGGGTGAATTTAGGCTAGTGGATTGAATTATCATTTGTGAGCAAGTAAGCGCTATGACTACATTGCGTTGATGAGTGTTTTAGCGTGAATCAATCATCTCTCTTGGCTACAATAAATGCACTAGCAATAATTAGCCCGACGATAATGAGGAAGAGTAAGTCAAGCATGTTTAGTTATGGTTATCGCCATCATTTGTGTTTTAATTTGTAATAGCAAACGTTTCAATATTCTGATCGCGTTGGTGAGAGAAAAACTGATAAATCTGCTCGAGTTCAATGGGTGGAAAATGAATTAAGATTAGTTGCTGGCCAGGAAAGATAAGATTTGCATCATGACCCATGCTGCGAGTTTTTAGGTTATAAATAAAACTATTATCGACTTTGTTTTTGAGGATCTTGCCCAGAAATGAGCTGAGACCAGAAGGTAACTTTTCGTCGGCATCGTCAGGGATAATGGCTTGAATGAGATTTTTATTATGGGCAATGCCTTCTAATTCTATGCCATGTTTAAATTTATCAATCAACCCTGATTGAATGATGCCCCACAAACCTTGCACGTCGTGGTCTGTCACGCGATGTAAATAAAACAAGGCATCATCTGGTAGTAATTCTGATTGGGTCAAATCCTTCAAAGTGACCGCTTGTGAGCCATGTGTAATGGTGGCAATTAATGGCTGGTTGACTGCAATATCGATATTTTTCAGATCGCCCATCGTGGTCACAATACGGTGTTTTTGTGGAATGACGCGAGTAATGGTCGTATTCAGTTCAATATCTTTGTGATTGAGTAAGTCCGCAAGTGGTGAGATTATTTGCTTGCCATCAGGAGTAATAATAGTGATATTTGAGGCTTGATCTTCTATGGTATCACTGAGCTCAGCTAGGGTAGTTTGCACCTTGTCATGCGTAATGTAGTTTAAGGTGAGTGGTGTATCAGCATTTAAGCTTTTATCAGCAAGGAGTGCTTCCTTCGTGGTGGCAAGATATTCCAAATCAGGTAATACAATGACACTGTCATTACGAACGAACTTATCCTCATTTTCATTGATGGTGATGAATTCTTCGGTGGTCGCTAGGCTATTTACAAATAGTTCAGCTTCTTGTTCCGCGCTGAGAGCTTGAGGAATAGGAGGGATGATCGTTAATGGTGGTGTGTCAGTGATTTCAATAGCGGGGCTAATGAGTTCTGTACGTGTTGGTTCTAGATCGGTAAACAACAAATAAGCGGCAACAGCTAAAACAAGCAGAGCGAGGAACGCAGGGATTAGAGAAGGTTTCGGTGAAGATTTTGCCATAGTGATTACCTTAATTCTTACGAAAAGTGCCTAACGTACAAAAACCTCAGAATAAGCTATTCAGTGTTTGTTGATCAAGTTGACGACACCAAGGCGCTTCAACAGAAAACTGATTCAGTTGGATTAAAAGCTGTGTAGCTTGCTGTAGCTGGTTAATCGCGATGAGGGGTAGGTGTTTTTGTAGAACAATAGCCAGTGAATCTTTATCCGTTTTATTGTTGTTCAGCGCGTTTAATAGCGACTGTACCAGTATTTTAATATCAGTTTGAGCTAATAAACTTGGAATGCTTCTAATGAGTAAGGCCGAGGACTGAGGCTGAAGTTGTAGCTGAATACCTACACTTTCTAGTAAGACTTGATACTGTATGGCAAGCTGTATAAATTCATTCTCGACCGACAAGCTAATAGGTACCAAAATAGGGCGAGTACTGAGTGTATTGGTGTCGATAGCATTTTGTAGTTGCTGACGACGGAATTGTTGTTCGGCTTGTTGCAGGTCAATTAACAAGAATCCCTGTGAGGTTTGTGTGATCACATAGCGCTGTTCTATTAATGTGACGGCTTGCCCAAACTTCCCGTTTATCGATTCTTTAGAATGAGATTGTGTCAGTGCGGTAGATTGATAATCAATGGTTTTTTCAGCAACATGGGGTGGCAATGAGGGCTTATGATTACCGCTAGCTGTTGGTTGTGTATTTTTCAACGCTTGATCGGACACCGGATCAGACGCTGGACCATTAGTCGCTTGATGCGATAGTGCTTCTTGTAAGGCACTGGTCAGCAAGCCGTGAATTAAGCGGGCATCTCGAAAGCGTACTTCGTGTTTGGTCGGGTGTACATTAATATCAACCCGATCTAATGGAATGGTGAGATACAAAACATAAGCGGGTTGTCGACCTGCGGGAATTTTGTCACTGTATGCTTGGCGGATAGCATGAGTAATAACACGATCACGAATAACACGACCATTGATGAAAAAATACTGCACATCGGTTTGCGGGCGATGGGCATCTGCCTTACCTAACCAGCCTTTAAGCTTAATGTCATCGTAGTCTTGTTCGATAAATAGGCTGTTATTTATAAAATTCTTACCACATATTTTAGTAATGCGCTGCCGCTGTTGCTCAAGGGTAATCGCCGCAGGTAATTTCAGACTACTGGTGGCAGATAAATGGCACTGAAATCCCACTGCAAATTGGCTTAATGCAAGGCGTTGCAAAGTCGTTAAGATATGATTTTGTTCTGTTTTATTGCTACGAAGAAAATGTCGCCTTGCCGGTAAATTAAAGAATAAATCGCGGATTTCGAGTGTCGTGCCCTGAGGATGAGCGGCGGGACTAATCGCACTGCTTTGATCGCCTGCAAGTTGCCATGCACAATCACTATCCGCTTGGCGGGAGGTCAATGTTAAACGAGAGACTGAGCTAATACTGGGTAGGGCTTCACCACGAAAACCTAAGCTAGAAATATGGCTAAGTTGTTCGCTGGAATGTAGTTTACTGGTGGCATGGCGACTGAGCGCTAATGGCAAATCTTCAGGGTGAATACCAAGACCATTGTCACGAACGCGGATCAGTTTATTTCCGGCTCCTTCGATTTCAATGAAAATTTGATCGGCACCTGCATCAAGGCTATTTTCCACCAGTTCCTTAACCACTGAAGCGGGACGCTCGATTACTTCACCTGCAGCAATTTGATTGGCAAGATGAAGGGGGAGGGCATGAATACGTTGCATATCTGACATTGCGTTTATTCTAACAGCAAGCAAGCTAAGTGATATATACCGAAGAGATTTACTATTGTTGACTCGTATTATTCGGCGGGCTCAATGTTTAAGGGATAAGCAGTACATCGCCGACACTGATATGTGAACGGGTCAAGTTGTTAGTTGTTTTAAGATCTAGCATGCTGATCTGATAGCGTTGAGCAATCATGCTTAGGGTATCGCCATTGCTGACAACATGTTGCTGAGGTGAGCTCGAACCAGGCAATGGATTGCGCTGAAAATAATTACTGATACCTGATAATATTGCTCGGGCTATCTTATTTTGATGGCCAGGCGTATTTAATTTACGTTCTTCATCAGGATTCGAAACAAAGGCTGTTTCGACCAGAATTGAAGGAATATCGGGCGATTTCAGAACGACAAAAGCCGCAGATTCAACGTGCTCTTTATGGACATTTCCAACGCGTTTCAAACCTGCTAAGACGGTATTAGCAACCTCAAGGCTGGCTTCTAAACTGGCTGTTTGTGACAAATCGAGTAAGACTGATGCTAGCATGTCATCTTTATCTTCTAAGCTAATGCCTCCCGCTAAATCAGCTGCATTTTCTTTGTCAGCCATCATTTGTGCGGCTTCACTACTGGCACCACGTTGAGACAATACAAACACCGAAGCACCTTTTGCTTTTGCATCTTTAAAGGCATCGGCGTGGATGGAGATAAACATATCTGCTTTATTTTCTCTTGCCCTCTTTATGCGTTGACGCAGGGTGATGAAAATATCTGTGTCGCGAGTTAAATAAGCACGCATGCCAGGTTCATCATCGACTATCTTCGCTAAACGCTTAGCAACAGCTAGTACAATGTCTTTTTCTCTAGTGCCGTGTTTACCTAATGCGCCGGAATCTTGCCCGCCATGGCCCGGATCTATAGCAATAATAATATCGCGTCTAACCATCGATTTTTTGGATTTGCTGACAGTGGCCACAGGTGTTGGCGTGGTAATTTCAGTGGGTTTGACGGGTATTTCTGGCTTGTTCGTAATGGTTACGGGCTTTTCTACTTGACGTTGTTCAGATGATAATATCGACTGCATTGTTGGCGCATTGGTGGCCGAATCATGTAAATCAATCACAAGGCGGTGAAGATAATCATCTTTTGGTTTTAAAGTTCGGCTTTCATAGCGAACTTGATGCTGCAAATCTAGCACCAGACGCAAGGTGTTTTCACCCCGACTGGCATAACGAATAGCGCGAATAGGACTGTCTAATAGTTTAGGAACTATAAGTTGATTGGTTTGTAGTGTATTTTTTATGTCGACAACTAGACGAGCAGGATTGGTTAGAGAGAAAACTTCGTATTGAAACGCCTTATTAAGATCAATAACAAGGCGAGTCTCGCTACCTGCTTGAGATAAACGCATGGCTTGAATGTTTACTGACCATACATTGCTGCTGATCATGAGTAATGTGAGGCTCAAGCAGAAACGGAGCATTATTGTTTTCCTAACATTAGTCTAGTGATGCCTAGTGTGTAATTATTTAATAAAAAAATCAAGTTTCTTTTATATTAATAAGGAGATAGCGACTAAACCTGAATTAAATATTAAGATTTTTACAGAGTGAAATGGCCGCGGGAGAAAGTGCCGATAAATCGGCATTGCGAGCATGCTGTTGATAAGTAAAGGTGATCACAAGGTCAGGTCGAGGTAATAACTCACCACCTTGTTTGGCCCATTCCAGCAAGCAAATTGCATTATGACTAAAATAATCATCGAGTCCTAAATAATCTAATTCTTCAGGATCCGATAGACGGTAGAGATCAAAATGAAAAACAGTGCGATCGGCTACGTCATAACGTTCGACCAAGGTATATGTAGGGCTTTTCACATTGCCTTGGTAGCCTAAAGCGCGCAAAAATCCACGGCTAAAGGTTGTTTTCCCCGCGCCCAATTCACCTTCTAAATGAATGACAAAAAGCCGTTCGGGACATAACTTGGCAATGCATTTTCCTAGTTCAAGGGTAGCAGCTTCATTATCTAAGTGGATCTGCATAGAGAGTTAGTTATCGCTAGGTTTTAAAAAATAAGATTAGATAAATGTCGCAGATGAGGAATTAAATCCATTGCTAACATTCCACGCTCGCCATCTTGTTCGGCGGCTTTATCGCCTGCCATACCGTGTAAGGTGACACCAACACATGCCGCTTCCATGAGAGGAAAACCTTGTGCCAATAACCCACCAATGACACCGGCAAGTACATCGCCCATGCCACCACTGCCCATACCTGGATTGCCCCATGTTGATAGTCGTGTTGGCGTGTCGCCATTACTGATAAGCGTACCAGACCCTTTGAGTACTGCGATGCCCCCATAGCGTTTTTGCAATTCATTAACCGCAATAAAACGATCGGCTTGGATTTCGGCAGAGGAGCAACCTAACAAACGGGCTGCTTCACCAGGATGAGGTGTCAAGATCCAATTGTCATGATGTTGTGGCCATTTACTCAACATATTGAGTGCATCAGCATCAACAACCATCGGTAAATTACTTTGAATTGCCTTTTGAAAGAGTGCTTCCCCCCATTCGCCCTGACCTAGACCTGGACCAACGGTTAAGGCATTTGCACGTTGAATCAGTGTTTCGAGATCATTAACATCTTCAACCCCGTAACACATTAAACATGGGCGAGCTTGATTAAGTATTGGACTATGGGCAGCGCGTGTAGCAATGCTAATTAGGCCAGCACCCACTCTAGCACCCGCTTCTGCGGCTACCCGTGCTGCTCCTGGCATGCCATGGTCGCCACCTATGATTAATAGATGACCATATAAACCTTTGTGGCCAGTACGTTCGCGAGGAGCCAATCGTGTGCCATCTTCTTCTAAACTAACGCGGCGAGCAATTGGAGTGAATTCTTTATAAATAACGGATGGAATTTGCAAAGAATCAAAACACACGGTGCCGCAGTAGTTAGGGCCTTCACCGGTAAATAAACCTTTATGTAGGCCAATAAAACTTAATGTAATAGTCGCTTTAACCGCGATACCTAAAGCGCTACCAGTATCGGCATGTAAGCCAGAAGGAATATCTAAAGATAATACAGGTACGCGTCTTGCTGCTTTATTGATCGCAGCGATCACGGCTTGATATTCTCCACTGCATTCTCGGTCTAAACCTTGACCAATTAATGCATCGACAATCACATCGGTAGATGGAAGTTTGTCTTTAAAACGTTGGATTTCTGTACCTGTAATGAGCAGTGCATCTCGTGCTGCGAGGGTTTCAGCACTCATTTTCTGTTCATCACCAATTTGTATCACTAGCACACGATAATCATTTGCTAATGCTTGCCTCGCTAGTTCGAAACCATCACCACCATTATTGCCTGTGCCACAGATGATTAATAATCGCTCAGCTTGACGCCAGTGATTTTTAATTGACGACAACGCAGCAGTGCCAGCACGCGACATTAACTTGGCTGCAGAGATATTGTGTTGTTCTATTACAATACGTTCTAATTCGCGTGTTTGTTCAGCAGTGTAAAGGTCATGAGGCAGATTAAGCATAGACTTTAATTCCAATGTATAAGCGTGGTTATTCGCCTATAATAGCCTGCATGGAACAAATAAATACAACTTTAGCGATGAATAGCTTGCTGAATAAGATGCAAGACTGGGCGCAATCGTTTGGTTTTCAGCAGCTAGGTGTGAGCGACATCGATCTTGCCAACAGCGAACAAAAACTACTTGCATGGTTAGCCGCTGGTTTTCATGGCGAAATGGATTATATGTCTCGTCATGGTACTAAACGTACTCGCCCAGAGGAATTAATTCCAGGTACGGTTCGCGTTATCACCTTAAGGATGGATTATTGGCCGGATCCCATTACTGAACCTTGGTCTGTGATTGAAGATGATCAACTTGGCTTTATTTCGCGTTATGCTTTAGGCCGTGATTATCACAAATTAATGCGTAAGCGTTTGCAGTTGCTTGCAAGCAAGATAGAGCAAGAACTGGGAGATATGTCGTATCGCGTGTTTTCCGATAGTGCTCCAGTAATGGAAAAAGCCTTGGCCGCCAAATCAGGCATAGGCTGGGTGGGCAAGCATAGCAATATTTTGAATCGTGATCATGGGTCTTATTTCTTTTTAGGTGAGATTTATACGGATTTACCTTTGCCGGTGACTGAGCCGATTTCCGATCATTGTGGATCATGCACTGCTTGTATTGACATCTGTCCTACGCAGGCGATTGTAGCGCCATATCAAGTCGATGCGCGACGTTGTATTTCTTATCTTACGATTGAATTACGAGGTTCAATACCTGTGGAATTTCGGTCGATGATGGGCAATCGAATTTATGGTTGTGATGATTGTCAGTTAGTGTGTCCGTGGAACAAGTTTGCTCAAGCCACCGTAGAATCTGATTATTTACCACGCCACGGTTTGGATGCGCCGCAATTAATCGATTTATTTGCATGGACTGAGCAAGACTTTTTAGTCAAGTTAGAAGGCAGTCCAATTAGACGTATTGGTCATGAATGTTGGTTGCGTAATATTGCTGTAGCGCTGGGTAATGCGACCACTACCGTTGAAGTATTGGCAGCTTTAACGTCACGTTTAAATCACACTTCAGAGTTGGTGAAAGAGCATGTTGTATGGGCATTAGCACAACATCAATGACCTAAGGCAACGGAGTGTCAGATAAGTTATCTACGGCCGTATTAGCCAAAATGTGATAATGACAATGTGATTATTGAGGTGTCAGCATGGCCTCACATAACCCTTATCTATATACATCGCTTTTGATAGTAAATCAGTCGCTTCATCACCATTGTTATAATCTTGATCAGCTAAAAGGGCAAACTCAATCTTATTACGGGACGATAAAACGTCATCTATGCTGAGTTTATGTTGACTGTCAATGTGAAACTGATAGTGTGGCGCTAGTGCGATGGGCGTTGGATTATCACTCTTTAATAAATAGGTTCAGCATGGGCGATAGAGATGAGCCCCAACAGCATTAATAGACAATGTGTTAAGCAGAAGCTCATGTGAGATTGAAACGTCATCATTTATTTTATCTCAGGCTTAAACGCTTGCAACGAGTCATTGTCCCCATTATTACAAGTTTTACTTATTCCGGCAGTTTTATAAAATGCTCGCGATAATGTTGTAATTCACGAATAGAATCTTTAACGTCATCCATCGCAAGATGAGATGATTTTTTCTTAAAACTTTTTTCGACTTTAGGTGCCCAACGGCGAGCTAATTCTTTTAATGAACTAACATCAAGATTGCGATAATGAAAAAACGCTTCCAGTTCCGGCATGATGCGAGCCATAAACCGTCGATCTTGGCAGATACTGTTACCACACATTGGAGACGTTCCTGCAGGTACGTATTTTTTTAAAAATTCAAGCGTTTGTTGTTCAGCTTCGGCTTCTGTTGTTGTGCTAGTACGGATGCGTTCTACCAGGCCTGAACCGCCATGTTGTTTGGTATTCCACTCATCCATACGTTCGAGAGTGGCATCAGGCTGGTGGATAGCAATAATAGGACCTTCTGCTAAAATGTTCAGATCCGCATCGGTAACAATAGTTGCAATCTCTATGATTTCGTCATTATTGGTATCAAGACCCGTCATTTCCAGATCAATCCAGATTAGATTTTTTTTACTTTTAGCCATAATGTCCGTCTTTTTGTGAGTGAGAGAATGAACTTACTTGCCAGAGATTGTATCAAAGGCTAACCTGCATGACATGTATGAATTTTTGGGATGAAAATATGAATGAATTTACTTGGGTTTTTCTCGCCGCATTAGTATTGATGATAGGCATTGAGTTGTGGCTATCGCTTCGACAAAGCCATTATGTGCAAGCTAATCGAGGACAAGTACCTAGCGCATTTAAAGAACAAGTCAAGTTGGCTGCGCATCAAAAAGCCGCCGATTATACGGTAGCAAAAGGTAAATTAAATAGAATCGAAAATGTATTAGGTGCTGTGTTTCTATTAGTCTGGACACTCGGCGGTGGTTTGGCACTGTTATCGGGTGCTTGGCAAAGTGCGGGGTGGTCAACTACGCTAACCGGTATCGTATTTATCCTTAGCTTTTTTGTGATTGGCTCATTATTAGATCTGCCTTTGTCATGGTATCGCACCTTTGTTTTAGAGCAGCGGTTTGGCTTTAATAACAATACTCCTGCTTTATATTTGGCTGATTTAGTTAAACAAACCTTGTTGATATTGATACTTGGCGCACCGTTAATTTGGGGTGCATTGACGTTAATGGAGACCACGGGCGATTATTGGTGGCTGTATCTATGGGCGGCATGGATTGGTTTTGCTATCTTAATGATGTGGGCATATCCCGCTTTTATAGCGCCATTATTTAATAAATTCACACCATTGGATGATGCAAGTTTGCAGGCACGTGTTGAAGGGTTATTAGCGCGCTGTGGTTTTAAAAGCCAAGGTATTTATGTCATGGATGGCTCGCGTCGCAGTGGGCATGGTAATGCGTATTTCACTGGTTTAGGTAATAACAAGCGAATCGTATTTTTCGATACTTTGTTAAAAACTTTAAGTGAAGATCAGATTGAAGCGGTATTAGCACATGAATTAGGACATTTCCGTCGTAAACATGTAATCAAAAACATGGGTGTGATGGCAGTATTAAGCTTGATTGGTCTGGCTATTTTAGGATGGGCATCTGCCGAATCATGGTTTTATACGGGCTTAGGTGTGGACACTCAATCTAACGCGATGGCGTTAATTTTGTTTATGATGGTTATTCCGGTATTTAGTTTCTTTTTACACCCAATGATGACGGGCTTATCACGTAAATACGAATACGAAGCTGATGCCTATGCCGCCTCAGTATCGAGTGCAGATGATCTTATCGCCGCCTTGGTTGCTCTGTATCAAGAAAATGCCAGCACTTTAACGCCAGATCCATTAGTGTCGGCCATTTATGATTCACATCCACCGGCAAGTTTGCGTATTGCCAATTTACAAGCGAGTAAAGCATGAGCAGAGTAGTCTTCCTTACTATAGGTCTTCTGATGCTATCACCGATGGTGATGGCACAAGGCCAAGCCTTACATGATGCAGCGTGTTTACAGTGTCATGCCTCGTTAACCGGTGGCAAGCCAACCAGTCTTTATACAAGAGCTGATCGAAAGGTGACAACGCTGGCAAGCCTAGATCAGCGAGTAAAAGGTTGTGCTATCGCCGCCGATGCTAACTGGTCGGATGCTGAACGTGCAACAGTGGTCCAATATCTAAATACGGCGTTTTATGGCTTTTAAATAAAGTAATACAGTGAACTCAAGTAGATTCTATTACAGCATTACAAGATAGTAACTTGGTTTCGCCCTTTATTTTTTGATTGATATAAGGCTTGGTCAGCACGATCAAGAATACTTGATGGTGAGTCTTCCGTTTTTAACATACTGAGGCCTGCCGAAACGGTGATTTGATTAATATACTCTTCTTGGCCTTTCTTTTTTAAACGGCTATCGGCAAACGCAACACGAATTTTCTCGGTTATTGACGTCGCTTCTTCAATTGAGATATTCATCAAAATCATCGCCATTTCTTCGCCACCGTATCGTGCAGCGAGGTGATCTTTGCCAGCATGTTTCTGAAGTAAACCTGAAAAATATTGTAAAATTTTATCGCCTAATACGTAGCCGTAAGTATCATTAATTTTTTTGAAATGATCGAGGTCAAAGAGCGCCAATGCAATATTTGTATTTGGCTGCTCGCAGATCGCATTTAACTCGTGGTTAAATGAACCACGATTCAATAATCCCGTTAAACCATCAGTGCGAGAAACTTCTTTAACAGCATTCAACTCTTCCTTGAGCTTGACTATTTCTAGAGATGATTTTTCTAAATCTTGTTTTAGATCACTACTCGCTTTGGTGAGCATTTGTGTAGAGGCAAGGATGTCACTCACTAAATTATGGAGTTCGTTAATATCACGACAATTATTTAATAAACTCTTGGTATTGTTCAGTTCACTAATAGAATGAGCTGCTTCAGCTTCTGTTTTGTGAAGATTGCCTAGGGTATTATCAACGACTAGTTTTAATTCATTATTAGTTGATTCAAGACGTTCGGGCATGCCCATGAGTACATGCTTTTCAAACAAGTGTTGGGCAAACTCAACTGAAATAGGTAAATTTTGGACAAGTCGATTGTTAATCTCTTTAACTAAAGTGTGATTGTCACCTGACACATATTCATACCAAACAGCATAATTAGTGGGGTTAACAGGTATTTTATGTTTGCTAATTAGTGGTATTACTTGTCTCATGTTTTCAGATGCCTTCTGAATAGGATCACTGTAAACAGGAGGATATGAAGATTGATTAGACATTAAAGCTCTCTCTCAAATAGCGACGTCACGGGTTTTTATAATGAGTTATCCATATCTCTAGGTAACAAAGTACGCCTAGAATGTAATGATGTAAATATTTTTTTGTTATATTTAAGTAAGATACAGCTTAAAGCTTGGAAATGGATTAGGTTTATTCTAGCATGGTTAGTCTGGTTCTTACTCATAAATAAATTAACTGAAATGGTAATACTATCTTGGCACAAACTCTGCATTAGCTTAAGCAACCTAGCTATTTGGAGAACTGTCATGACAACTTTGATACGATTTTTGGTACTAAGCAGTCTGATATTACTGGCTGCCTGTATGACAACTGCCGTCAAACGCGATCCCGCCTATGCTGCCGTTAGACCAGCGGCGCTACCGGAACAGCAGAAAACAGATGGTGCGATTTTTGATGTTGGTACTAACGTTTCCTATTATGAAGATTACCGTGCTCATCGAGTCGGCGATATTTTGACGGTTAAATTAGAAGAGAAAACAACGGCCGAAAAAACATCCGCGACAACGATCAATAAATCAAATAATAATGACATTACCTCTCCCACCATTTTAGGTTCAGGTGTGCAATTTAATGCGCCAGGCGTATTGCCTTTAGCGAGTAATAACAATAATGACTTATCGTTTAACTTGAAATCACAGAATAAATTTGATGGTGTGGGCGATAGTGATTTAAAGAATAAGTTGAGTGGCGATATCAGTGTGTCAGTGGTTGAAGTCTTATCTAATGGCAATATGGTTATTCGTGGTGAGAAAGTGATGACTATTAATCAAGGCAATGAGTATCTACGGATTGCAGGCATGATTAGTCCGCGTGATATTGATGCCACTAATTCGATTTCATCAAAACGAATTGCAGATGTTCAAATGTCTTATGTGGGCGATGGCCCAACTAACGATGGCAATACTATGGGTTGGTTGAGCAGATTTTTCATCAGTGCATTGATGCCGTTTTAAGGAGAATAAAATGAATATTAGAACAGTATTAATAACACTGGCGATATTGACCATTTCTCAATTATCCTTCGCAGAACGGATTAAAGATCTGGCCTCAATTGCTGGGGTACGTTCTAACCAATTGGTGGGTTATGGTTTAGTTGTGGGCTTAGATGGTACCGGTGATAAAACAAAGTTCACCGGCCAAAGTTTACGAAACATGTTGCGCGAAATGGGCGTAACGATACCGCCTGGCATAGATCCAAAGAGTAAAAATATTGCTGCAGTAACGGTTCATACTGATTTGCCTGCATTTATAAAACCGGGTCAAACGATCGATGTCACGGTGTCTTCTTTGGGTGATGCTAAAAGTCTACGTGGTGGCAGCTTGATTATGACGCCATTAAAGGGGGCCGATGGTCAAATTTATGCGATGGCTCAAGGTAATTTAATTGTGGGTGGTTTTGGTGCCGAAGCCAGCGATGGTTCTCGCATTACAGTTAATATACCGAGTGTGGGACGTATCCCCAATGGTGCAACGGTAGAACGCACAATAGGTAATGCGTTTAATGTAGGTGACAGTATTATTTTGAATTTGCACCAGCCTGATTTTACCACGGCAAGTCGCTTAGCAGATTCAATCAATCACACCTTAGGCAAAGGAACTGCACGCTCAATCGATGCCTCCTCTATCAATGTGAATGCCCCTCGTGATCCCAGCCAACGTGTGTCATTTTTATCGTTGATTGAAAATCTAGAACTTAATCCAGGTGAAGCTGCTGCGAAAATTGTGGTGAACTCACGCACGGGTACGATTGTAATTGGACAACATGTACGTGTTAGCCCTGCTGCAGTCACTCATGGTAATTTGACCGTCACGATTTCAGCCAATACCGAGGTGAGCCAGCCCAATGCCTTCGCGAATGGTGAAACCGTTATTGCCCCTAATTATGATATAGCGATAACAGCAGAAGACAGCCGTATGTTTCTTTTTAATCCAGGAGTATCGCTTGAAGATATTGTAAAGGCAGTTAATCAAGTCGGCGCTGCACCGGGTGATTTGGTGGCTATTTTAGAGGCATTAAAACAAGCTGGCGCCTTACATGCTGAGTTGATTGTTATTTAATCATGTTATGTGGTTATCTATTTAGGCCTTGTTGGACTGAAGTTCAACCCATCATGGCACTAGCCGTAGGTCGGGTTTCAACCCGACAAAAAGCAGAGTTAATTATATGAAGCCCGTTCAACAAACCGCGATTGATTTTAATGGCCTTGCCGAACTTCGGCGCTCTGCAACGGTTGATCAAAAAGATCAAGAAACCTTAAAGCAAGTTGCGGGTCAGTTTGAGGCTTTATTTACCGGCATGATGTTGAAAAGTATGCGCCAAGCGAGTTTAGCTGAAGGCATTTTTGATAGTTCGCAAAGCGATATGTACCGTGATATGTCTGATCAACAGTTAACGATGGATTTATCAAAAAAAGGCGGGCTTGGTTTACAAGATGTCATTATTCGTCAATTAGGTGGTCAACTAGAAACTAAACTAAGCGCCAATAGTGAAATTCAAGCTTATAGTATGGATACTGTGTCCGTTAGACCAGCATTGCAGTCAATTGAAAATCCTGCTTTATTCCAGCAAATAATGCAGGCAAAACCTACATCTGAAATTCAAACCTCTGAAATTCAAACTTGGCCAATGCACAGAAGCTTTACCTTTGATTCGCCAAAAAGTTTTGTACAACAATTGTTACCGATGGCCAAACAAGCGGCACAAAGAATTGGCGTTACCCCTGAAGTCATATTATCGCAAGCCGCATTAGAAACCGGTTGGGGACAACACATTATTGATAAGGCTGATGGTCGTTCAAGCCATAACTTGTTTAATATCAAAGCTGATAGTCGTTGGCAAGGAGAGCAAGCTACAAAAGGAACCATTGAATATCACGATGGTGTAGCAGTCAAAGAACAGGCGCAGTTTAGGTCGTATGATAATTACCAAGATAGCTTTAACGATTATGTTGATTTTCTACAAACGCAACCACGCTATCAAAATGCATTAAAACAAACGCATGATCCAGAACAGTTTATTGACGGCTTGCATAAAGCAGGTTATGCAACCGATCCTGACTATGCCGATAAAATCAAACAAATTATGAACAGTTCGACATTGGCACAAATCTCGCAGGAACAAGGGCATTCATGATTTTCGTCGACAAATTGACGGATAGAGGGCTTTAAAATGAGCATGTTAAATATTGGTACATCGGCACTTCTGACGACTCAAGCCTCGTTATCAACCACTAGTCACAATATTAGTAACGTAAATACCGATGGTTATAATCGCCAGCGTGTTACACAAGGCACACAAACCGCTAATTTTGAGGGTGGATATTATATTGGGTCAGGCGTTACAGTAAGTAGCGTTGAGCGGATATTTGACTCGTTTTTATCCGATCAAATACGTATTTTTACCTCACAAGAAAAGTCATTTGATACTTTTTCCACATTTGCTCGCCAAGTGGATGATTTGCTCGCTGCCCCGGAACTATCATTAAGTTCTGGCTTACAGGGATTTTTTGATGCGGTACAAGATGTTGCCGATGATCCGACTTCTATTCCTGCTCGCCAAGTAATGCTCACAGAAGCAGATACTTTAGCTAAACGGTTTAATACGCTCGATACCCAACTCAACGCATTTAACCAACAAGTGAATCTTAATCTTGATGCCGCTGTGAAAGATGTCAATATTCTCTCTCAAGGTATTGCTGGTCTTAATCAAGCGATCACTGAAGCATCCGATGGTGCCGGTATACCACCTAATGATTTACTAGATCAACGTGATCAACTTATCAACCAATTATCAGGCTATGTTTCTGTATCTACTAATGTACAGAGTAATGGTGCCGTCAACGTATTTATTGGTAACGGTCAAGCCTTAGTTGTAGGGCAATCGGCAATAGCACTAAAAGTTATCACTAATCCGCTAGATACTACGCGTAGCGAAATAGGATATGGCCCTAGTAGCATTAATGTATCGTCACAATTAACGGGTGGTTCAATTGGTGGATTACTGAGCGTTCGGCAAGATGTCCTTGACCCAGCCCGATCTGAAATTGATGCTTTAGCCTCAGGCATGATAAATACCATTAATGCTCAACATGCCGTTGGCTTAACATTAGATGGTAATACCGGCGGACACTTTTTTGAGCCTGCCGATGCCTTAACACAAGATGCCGGTAGCATCCGATTAGCGATAACAAACCCGCGTGATATTGCCATAGCATTTCCTGTTTCAACAACAACGAGTGCAAATAACGCGGGTACGGCTCAGCTGAATGTTACGAAAGTGAGTTCTCTAGTGAACCCTGCTGGCGCGGAAGCCTTAGCGGGTGATATTCAATTTAGCTTTGCTAATAATCAATATACCGTCACTTATCAAGGTGAAACAGCCATACTTCCGTACACGTCTGGTGTTGATAGTGGCAAGTCGTATGATTTGTCTTCACTCACTTTTACGGGTGGGATAGTAGCACCAGACTTAAAAATTACACTATCGGGCGTCCCCGCTAACAGCGATAGTTTTACCGTTAGTAATAGTAATAATGGTGGCTTTACTGCGGTAGGTGATAACCGAAACGCATTGGCGCTAAGTCAATTACAAATTGCAAAAACACTCAATCAAGTTAACGGTGTTGCTACCCGTTCTTTTGGCGATGCCTATGGCATTTTAGTGGCTAATGTTGCGACAAGAACACACCAAGCCGACGTAGGTCAGCAAACGCAAAAAGGCTTACTCGATCAAACTAACCTACGTTATGAGTCTATTTCGGGCGTAAACTTAGACGAAGAAGCTGCGAATCTGATTAAATTTCAACAAGCTTATCAAGCCGCATCACAGATTATTACCGTATCCAATACCGTATTTAATTCGTTGATGAGTGCGATGTAAAGCGAGGTAATAATTATGCGTGTCTCCACAGCTTATATCTTTGATCAAAATCTTTCAGCTATGCTTAATAAGCAGGCTGAGCTAAGCAAAACACAGTTACAAGTCTCGACTGGCAATAGAATATTAAACCCGTCAGATGATCCCGCTGGCTCAGTGCAAATTTTAAATTTACAGCGTGAGGTCAGTTTGTCAGAACAATACTTGGCCAATGCGACCAAAGCTGAAAACAAACAATCAAACGAAGAAGGTGTATTGGATAGTGCAACGAGCATGTTGCAACGGATCCGTGAACTCGCTGTTCAAGGTTTAAATTCCACTAATACCCAAGCCGATAAACAGACAATTGCGATAGAAATTAAACAGCTCAATGAGCAGCTCTTGGCTTTAGCCAATACTCGCGACTCAAATGGTGATTACCTATTCTCAGGGTTTAAATCCAATACCCAACCCTACGGCACCATTAATAGTGATTATCAAGGTGATGAAGGTCAACGCAATATAAAGCTAGGGGAGGGCGTATTGATTGCGACCAATGATCCCGGTAATCAGGTGTTTGAAGCGCCACTGATTTCGACAACGACAACGACAACTTTAATGCCAGCAGTAACGGCTACAATTGATGCGGCAAGCACAGCGGTACTTGCTGTTACAGCGTACACCGGTGGAAGCAATACCTTTTCGGCGGTAGACATCACATACGACGAACCGAATAATCAATATTTGATTGGTGATGGTGTTAATTATCCACAAGTGGCACTTGCTTACACAGCTCCAGGCCCCGTAAGTGTTGATTTAACCACGCTCGATCCTAGTTTTCCACCGATGAGTATCGAACTATCTGGTACGCCAATAGATGCCGATGCTTTTTCTGTAGGCACCGGCTCCGGCACTGGACAAGCAAACATTACGGCTGACTCAGGTGCAGCCGAAACATTCTCACCGATTACATTTACTTATAATGAGTTAGCTGCTCAATATGAGATCTCTGATGGTACTAATACTGCCACAGTGGATTATGTCGCTGGCATGAGTGTTGATTTAAGTGAACTCAATCCTAGCTTTCCATCACTTACCGTTAAACTAACCGGAGCACCTGCTGAAGGTGATCAAGTGGTTATCGAAAGATCTGAAACACAAACAAGTCAATCAATGTTCAAAACAATTGAAAACTTTGCTAATGCCCTAGTTGCAAATAGCGTTGGGCCGAATAACTCACCTAACAATGGCGATTTCTTGACTAACATCAGTGCCTCATTAAGCGTTGTAATTGATACTCGTGCCAAAGTCGGCTCACGACTTAATTCTATTGAACAGCAAAATAAGATTAATGAAGGTATATCCGTGAACATGCAAAAAGCGCTGTCAGAAATTAAAGACTTAGATTATGCCGAAGCTATCTCACGTTTAAGTCTACAAATGACAGGTCTGCAAGCAGCACAACAATCGTTTGCCAAAGTGCAGGGATTGTCATTATTTAACTACCTGTAGATGTGGGTCGGGTTTCAACCCGACAACCGAAGCCTTGAATTCAATAGTCACAAGACAAAATCACAATACGTCATTATGCCAATTATTTTTACTCCGCATAAAAATTGCGCAACTCATTGAATACAATAAAAAATAAAACATGGCACACCCATTGCTAAACAACCTTCACACGATGGTTGTCTGTCAAAAAAACAACGCAGCTACTATTGAGTTTATTTTTATATATAGATAAAGGAAACTAACAATGGCTTCAGTAATCAATACCAATGTTGCATCTTTGAATGCACAGCGGAACCTTAATAGCTCGCAATCAGCACTTGCCACATCATTACAACGATTATCATCCGGTTTACGTATCAATAGTGCTAAAGATGATGCAGCCGGTCTTGCGATTTCAGATCGTTTCACCACCCAAATTCGTGGTTTGAACCAAGCGTCACGTAATGCCAACGACGCTATTTCATTGTCACAAACGGCTGAAGGTGCGTTAGGCGAAGTAACCAGCAACTTACAACGTATTCGTGAACTCGCTGTACAATCTGCCAATGCGACTAACTCATCTTCTGACCGCGCGGCGCTTGATTTAGAAGTGCAACAACGTTTAGCAGAAATTGATCGTATTGCCAGCTCGACATCATTTAACGGCCAAAAAATTCTAGATGGCACTTTTGGCCAAGCAGCCTTCCAGGTGGGCGCTAATGTAGGTGAAACCATTACATTGGATTTAAGTACTAGCATGCGGCCTAATGAAATAGGCGTGTTGGCTACTGCGACATCTACTATTGATTTAAACACGGTGGCCAGCACCTCACCGCAAGCGGCGACCTCTACTTCAGCGACCATCACGCCGACAGACTTTAGCACTATTGCTGCTACTGCGACTACATCTGTGGTATCTGGCACGTATACCGCAGGTTCAT
>Ga0105053_10003338_pt1 | contig 24469 bp, 14 predicted proteins | sample BON01_FD_78093 | JGI IMG/M metagenome (GOLD analysis project Ga0105053, IMG submission 78093) | Freshwater microbial communities from Lake Bonney liftoff mats and glacier meltwater in Antarctica - BON-01 | ecosystem: Environmental > Aquatic > Freshwater > Ice > Glacier meltwater | place: Lake...
GCAAAAGCATGAAGATCTGGGTTCCTTTGGATTCTGCTGCGGTCGCTTTGGGCGCGGATGATGTGGCGGCGGCGATTGCGGCGCATGGCGATGTGACACTGGTGCGCAACGGCAGCCGCGGGATGGTGTGGCTGGAGCCGCTGGTCGAAGTTGAGGTGGGCGGCGTGCGCCATGCCTTTGGCCAGATGACGGTGGCCGATGTGGCCGGGTTGTTTGGCGATCTGGCAGCGCATCCGAAGGCCTTGGGGCCAACCGAGGAACTGGAGTGGATGAAGGGGCAGACGCGTCTGACCTTTGCCCGCGTTGGGGTGATTGATCCCTTGTCCTTGGACGACTACCGGGCGCATGGTGGGCTGGAAGGTCTGTCCCGGGCGCAGGGCATGGATAAGGCCGGGATCGTGGCAGAGGTCACCGAATCGGGTCTGCGGGGCCGGGGTGGTGCCGGTTTCCCGACGGGCATCAAATGGAAGACGGTTTCCGATGCCCCTGCCGATCAGAAATACATCGTTTGCAACGCGGATGAGGGCGATAGCGCCACATTTGCCGACCGGATGCTGATGGAAGGCGACCCCTTTACCCTGATCGAAGGGATGATGATTGCAGGCTTGGCGACCGGGGCGACCAAGGGTTACGTCTATATCCGCAGCGAATATCCCGTCGCCATCCGGGTGATGGACGCAGCGGTCAAGATCGCGCGGGACGCGGGCGTTTTGAATGCCGCCTTTGACATGGAGATCCGTGTGGGCGCGGGCGCCTATGTATGCGGCGAAGAGACCAGCCTGCTGAACAGCCTTGAGGGCAAGCGGGGCGTGGTGCGCGCCAAGCCACCGCTGCCCGCCTTGGAAGGGTTCCTGGGCAAGCCAACCGTGGTGAATAACGTGATCTCGCTGGCCTCGGTGCCGGTGATCATGGCCAAGGGTGCTAAGCATTACAAAGACTTTGGCCTTGGCCGGTCGCGCGGCACGATCCCGTTGCAGATTGCGGGCAACGTCAAGCATGGGGGTCTGTATGAGATCGCCTTTGGCCTGACCTTGGGCGATATCGTGGACCGGATTGGCGGCGGCACGGCTTCTGGCCGTCCGGTCAAGGCGGTGCAGGTGGGCGGGCCTTTGGGCGCATATCATCCGCGCAGCGATTTCGGCACGCCCTTTGGGTATGAGGAATTCACCGGGCAAAATGGCCTGATCGGCCACGCCGGTCTGACCATTTTCGATGACAGCACGGATATGCTGAAAATGGCCCGTTTCGCGATGGAATTCTGTGCCATCGAATCCTGCGGCAAATGCACCCCTTGCCGCATCGGCGCCGTGCGCGGCACGGAAACCATCGACCGGATTGCCAAGGGCGACACCTCGGCCATCCCGCTGCTGAAAGACCTGTGCAGCACGATGAAATCCGGTTCGCTTTGCGCGCTGGGGGGCTTTACGCCCTATCCCGTGCTGTCCGCCCTCACCCATTTCCCTGACGACTTCAACGCCGCAAAGGAAGCCGCCGAATGAAAGATTTCATCATCCCAGATCGCGATTTCGGCACCCCTGCTGCCAAATCCAAAACGATGATCACGCTGACCATCGACGGTTTCGATGTGACCGTGCCCGAAGGCACAAGCATCATGCGCGCGGCGGCTGAGGCCGGTATTCAAGTGCCAAAGCTGTGCGCCACCGATAGCCTTGAGGCCTTCGGGTCGTGCCGCTTATGTCTGGTAGAGATTGAGGGCCGCAATGGCACGCCAGCCTCTTGCACCACGCCCGTCGCGGCGGGTCTGCAAGTGCATACCCAGACTGGCAAGCTAAAGGATCTGCGCCGCGGCGTGATGGAGTTGTATATCAGCGACCACCCGCTGGATTGCCTGACCTGCGCGGCCAATGGCGATTGCGAATTGCAGGATATGGCGGGGGCCGTGGGCCTGCGCGACGTGCGGTATGAGGCCATCGACACCCATTTCCGCGCAAAGAACACCAGCGGCGAAAAGAACCCGCAATGGCTGCCGAAAGACGACAGCAACCCGTATTTCGCCTATGATCCGGCCAAGTGCATTGTCTGCTCGCGCTGCGTGCGGGCCTGTGAGGAAACTCAAGGCACTTTTGCACTGACGATTGAAGGCCGGGGTTTCGATTCCCGCGTGTCGTTCGGCGCGAAAACTGACGATGCTATGGCCTCTGATTGTGTGTCTTGTGGGGCTTGCGTGGCCGCCTGCCCGACCGCTACTTTGACCGAGAAATCGGTGATCGACATCGGCACGCCATCGCATGCCGTGATCACCACTTGCGCCTATTGCGGCGTGGGCTGTTCGTTCAAAGCCGAGATGCGCGGCGATGAATTGGTGCGCATGGTGCCCTATAAGCACGGCAAGGCGAACCGGGGCCATTCCTGCGTCAAGGGCCGCTTTGCCTATGGCTATGCCAGCCACAAGGACCGCATTCTGAACCCGCTGATCCGCAGCGACATCAACGACCCGTGGCAGGAAGTGTCCTGGCCCGAGGCGATGGAGTTTGCCGCCAAGCGGATGCAGGGCCTGATCGACACGCATGGGCGCAATTCGGTGGGGGTTATCACCTCCAGCCGTTGCACCAATGAAGAAACCTATCTGGTGCAGAAACTGACCCGGGCGGTGTTCAAGAACAACAACACCGATACCTGCGCGCGGGTGTGCCATTCGCCCACCGGCTATGGTCTGGGCCAGACATTCGGCACCAGTGCGGGCACGCAAGACTTTGATTCGGTTGAGCATACCGATGTAGTGATCGTGATCGGGGCGAACCCGACCGATGGGCACCCGGTCTTTGCAAGCCGCTTGAAAAAGCGGCTGCGCAAGGGCGCAAAGCTGATCGTGATTGATCCGCGCCGGATTGATATGGTCAATAGCCCGCACATCAAGGCCGCCTACCACCTGCCGCTGACGCCGGGCACCAACGTGGCCATGGTGACCGCGCTGGCGCATGTGATCGTGACCGAAGGGCTGATGGATGAAGAGTTCATCCGCACCCGCTGCGATTGGGATGAGTTCCAAGACTATGTTGAGTTTGTCAGCCAGCCGCATCACTCGCCCGAGGCCGTTCAACTGCTGACCGGCGTTGACGCCGCTGAGGTCCGCGCGGCCGCGCGGTTGTTCGCCTTGGGTGGCAATGGATCGATCTACTATGGCTTGGGTGTGACAGAGCATTCCCAAGGCTCAACCACCGTGATCGGCATTGCTAACCTCGCGATGTTGACGGGCAATGTGGGCCGTCCGGGCGTGGGGGTTAACCCCTTGCGCGGTCAGAACAACGTGCAGGGTTCGTGCGATATGGGATCGTTCCCGCATGAATTGCCGGGCTATCGCCACGTCAAGAATAACGACGTGCGCGAGCTGTTTGAGAAAGCTTGGGGCGTTACAATTGACAACGAGCCGGGCTTGCGGATTCCGAACATGCTGGATGCGGCCGTCGAGGGCGTGTTCAAGGGGCTTTATTGTCAGGGCGAAGACATCCTGCAATCAGACCCGGACACCAAGCATGTCGCGGCCGGATTGGCCGCGATGGAATGTGTGATCGTCCACGATCTGTTCCTGAACGAGACAGCGAATTACGCGCATGTGTTCTTTCCGGGCTCTACTTTCCTTGAGAAAGACGGCACATTCACCAACGCTGAACGCCGCATCAACCGCGTGCGCAAGGTGATGGCGCCGAAGAACGGCTATGCTGATTGGGAAGTGACGCAGATGTTCGCCAATGAGATGGATGCGGGCTGGGGCTATACCCATCCGTCCCAGATCATGGACGAGATCGCGATGCTGACGCCGTCTTTTGCGGGCGTAAGTTATGAAAAGCTGGAGACGATGGGCTCGATCCAGTGGCCTTGTAATGAAAAGGCACCAGAGGGCACGCCGCTGATGCATATCGACGGGTTCGTGCGTGGCAAGGGCAAGTTCATCAACACCGAATATGTGGCGACGGATGAAAAGACCGGGCCACGCTTCCCCTTGTTGCTGACCACCGGGCGGATCTTGTCGCAGTATAACGTGGGTGCGCAAACGCGGCGGACCGAGAATGTGGTCTGGCATGATGAAGATGTGCTGGAAATCCACCCGCATGACGCCGAAAATCGCGGCATCCGGGATCGCGATTGGGTACGGCTGGCCAGCCGGGCCGGGGCCACATCTCTGCGGGCGCAGATCACAGATCGGGTCAGCCCGGGCGTGGTTTATACGACCTTCCACCACCCGGACACGCAAGCCAATGTCATCACCACCGATTTCAGCGATTGGGCGACCAATTGCCCGGAATACAAGGTTACAGCGGTGCAGATCAGCCCGTCAAACGGGCCGTCCGAATGGCAGGAAGAGTATAACGCCCAAGCCACACTGGCTCGGCGCATCCTGCCTGCGGCAGAGTAGGCCATGCACGGTGCGCGGCCTGTGCCCCGCCTTGCCTTCGGCCCGGATATCCGGGCCGGAGAGCGCGTCTTGCCCGAAGAGACCGCCGTGGCACTGTCGTTCAATGGAAGCACGCAGGCGGTGATGATGGCGACGCCGGATGATCTGGTGGATTTCGCCTATGGCTTTGCGTTGAGCGAGGGGATCGCCACCCCGTCCGAGATTTTGTCGGTTGAGGTGGTGCCCTCAGCGCGCGGAATTGATGTGCAGATCTGGCTGCAAGCGCAGGCCGAAGCGCGGCTGTCAGCGCGGCGGCGCACGATGGCCGGGCCGGTCGGCTGCGGGCTATGCGGGATTGACTCCATTGATCAAGCGCTGCGCGATGTGGCGCCGGTGGCGCATAGCGCCTTTCGGATGACGCCTGCGCAGGTGATGGCGGCCGTGGCGGCTTTGCCCGCCTCGCAGCCCTTGCATGACGCCACCCGCGCGGCGCATTGCGCGGCGTTCTGGACCCCGGCGGGGATGTTGGCGGCCTGCGAAGACGTGGGCCGGCATAACGCCTTGGACAAACTTATTGGTAGGATGCGCAATATTGCGCATCCTACGAGCGAGGGCGCGGTGGTTCTGACCAGCCGCGTCTCGATTGATCTGGTGCAAAAGGTGGCCGCCCTTGGCACTGGCATCCTGATTGCCGTTTCCGCCCCTACCGCAGATGCCGTCGCCCTTGCCGACCGTGCCGGGATCACCCTGCTTGCCCTTGCCCGACCCGACCGGTTCGAGGCTTATACCCACACCGATCGCCTTTTGACGGAGCAAAGCCATGTCCACTGACTTAGACGCCAAGATCATTCGCATGGCGAACCAGATCGCCCAATTCATGGAATCAAAGCCCCATGCTGAGGGGGTGGAGCTGACAGCCTCACACATCAACGATTTTTGGGAGCCGCGGATGCGGACCAAGCTGTTTCGTTTTCTGGATCAGGGCAATACCGAGTTGCGCCCGCTGGTCTATGACGCCGCGTCTAAGATCAAGCGCCCTCAGACGGCGTAGCGCGCTGCCAGCGATCCGGGTCGGCGCTGCGGGCGATTTTCAGATAGGTGAAGACGCCCGTTATCAGACCAAGCGCTGCCAGCGCCACGGCAACCGTGAGATCTGGGCCGACTGTGACTCCGGCACAGAGGGCAAGATAGCCAAAGGCCCAGAAGCCTGACCAACTGATGACACAAAGGGTGGCGACCAGCTTTTTCATGGGGATTCTTTGCGCGGTTGCGGGGCCAAATAGCCCGCTGCCGGTTACTTAACGCAAAAACAACGCCTGTCCTGCAAATTCGTCGCTGCGGCACTGAACCCTAAAGAATGCAGGTGGCCAGGATGTGCCCTTCGCCCCGCGCCCATCTACCCTGCACCGTATGACCCGCTGCAAAGGGCGCAACTGCTCGGGTAAAACGCGCAGAAAACACCGTGGCTGTCAGCGTCACCGACAGCCCGTCAAACCCAAACAGCGTCGCTGAGCGGGCATATTGCGCCTTATAAGCGGCCTCTTTCACCGCAAAGATCAGCCGGGCTTGCAAGCCGGGCGTGTCGCCCAAAAGGGTCAGCTCTTCGGGGCGGCAAATCTCGGGCCAGAGAGCGGCCTCTAGCGGCGCGTCTTCTTCCAGATCCAACCCAAGCCCGTCAATAACGCCGCACAAAGCGACCGCCGCAAGGCAGGCGCTGGCACTATGGGTGATGCTGCCGGTGATCCCGGCGGGCCAGATCGGCGCGCGGTCATCGCCGGGGGGAATCGCGGCAATCGGCGCGCCAAGGGCGGCCATTGCCGCCCGGGCGGCATGGCGGCCGGCCGAGAATTCACGCAGACGGGCGGGCACCGCTCCGGGCAGGGCTTCGCCGTCCAACACGGGGTGCAACTGGCGCGGATCGGCTGCCGCCACGGCCACGCCGGGGGGCAGAAGGCCCCGCGCCATGGCCGCAAGGCGGGCCAGATCAGGCATCAACACCGCGCCGCGCCAGCCGCATCGCGCGGCGACGGGCAAGGGCATCGCCCAGGTCTTCGGTGCTTGAGGGCGCGGGTGCCGCCGCAAGAACCGGCGCGGGTTTGGCCACTTTTGGCCCTTCGATATGGGCGGCAAGCGCCTCTAGCACCGGAAAGCGGAAGATGTCGGTGATTGAGACTTTGGCCGCCCCCATCTTGTCACGGATTTCGCGATGCGCCTGAACGGCCAGCAAGGAGTGGCCACCAAGGGCAAAGAAATTGTCCTTGGCCCCCACTTTCGCCACACCCAGAACCCGCGCCCAGATCACCGCCAGATCGGCGGCGACGGTTGAAACAGGGGCCTCAAACACCGCCACCACCGGGGCTGTGGTGGGCGCGGGCAGCGCTTTGCGGTCAACTTTGCGGTTGGGGGTTAGCGGCATCGCGGGCAGCGTGACAAAATGCGCCGGGATCATGTGATCGGGCAGATCCTGCGCCAAGGCGGTGCGCAGCGTGGCATCCGACGCAGAGCCGGTGATATAGGCGACCAGCCGCAGATCGCCAGGGCTGTCTTCTCGCGCCATCACCACGGCTTGGGTGACGCCGGGTTGGCGCTCCAAGGCGGCTTCGATTTCCCCGAGTTCAATCCGGTAGCCGCGCAGTTTTACCTGATGGTCGGTGCGGCCCAGAAAGTCGATCTTGCCATCCTTACGCAGGCGGACCAGATCGCCAGTGCCGTAGATGCGGCCCTTGTGAAAGGGGTTGGGGCGGAAGCGGTCAGCGGTCAGATCGGGGCGCTGCCAGTAGCCGCGGGTGACACCTTCGCCACCGATCCACAACTCTCCCTCATTGCCGGGGGGGACGGGTTGGCCTGTTGGATCAAGGACATAAAGCTGTTGGTTGGCCAGTGGGGTGCCGATGTTTGTGGTCGGCTCGGCGTCGCTCACCTCTTCGACCGAGGACCATATGGTGGTCTCGGTGGGGCCATACATGTTCAGGATGCGGGCGCCCGAGGCGCGGCGCAGGTCTTCGACCAAGGCGCCGGGCAGGGCCTCGCCCCCCAGCATCAGGGTATTCACCCCAGACAGGGCATGGCGCGAGTCGCCGTTCATCGCGATCATCCGCGCCATGGAGGGAGTGCATTGCAGGTGGGTAACATCATGACGGATGATCTGTGCGGCGATCGAGAAATCATCATCTGCTACGCCACCGCCCGCATTGGCGCGCTTGACGACTTCGGCGAGGGGGTAAAGACCCTCCATCACCACATCCGGCGCAATGCCATAGTCGATCAGGCAGGCGACTTCGGAAACACCGATGCGTTTGAGTTGTTCGACCCGCGCGAGGGCATCGTCAACCGTGCCAAACAGGCCGGAGTCGTCGAAATAGCGGTGGAAGGCGAAATCCAGGATGGCGGCGTTTTCATCGTCTGACAGGCTACGCAGGTCGATGTCCATCGGGTTGGTCACGCCATGGGGTTTCTTGAAGGCGGGGAAGGCCCAGGCGTATTGCTTGACCAGACCCGCCGCGCTGGCGAGGTAGGATTTCATCGGCCCTTCGGCCACGCGGCGGACCTGTTCGCGGTCGCGCCCGACATAGGTGTGCAGCATCAGGGTGACTTTGCGCTGTGCGGGGTCATGGCCTGCGCGGCGCAGGGCGTCGTGGTAGAGGGCGTCGTGGTAGAGGGTGATTTTGCCTGCGACTTCGTCGACGGTCTGGCCGAGGAGGTGGGTCAGAACGTTTGCGCCCATTTCACCCGCTTCGCGCCAGGTGTCGGGGTTGCCTGCTGTCGTCACCCAGAGTTCGAGTTCCTTTGAAACCGGGCGGGGTTGGGTTTTGACGGTAAAGGTGGAGCCATCGGCCTTGGGGAAATCAACGCCCTCGCCGCGCCAGAGTTTGCGGACCTGATCGGCGGCGGCATACATCGCGGCCTTGTTGTTGGGTGGCGCATTTTCGGGGCGCAGCACGAAATCATCGGGGTGCCAGCCGGAGGCAATCGCGATTCCGGCACGGCCATCGGTCAGATTGTCGATCACCGCCCATTCCTCGGCGATGCGGGCGGGATGGTGCAGCGGCACAACGCAAGACCCCGCGCGAACCGCGATGTTTTTGGTGACCGCAGCCACGGCAGCCCCGGTGACCGAGGGGTTCGGGTAGGGGCCGCCGAAGGCGTGAAAGTGCCGCTCTGGCGTCCAGACCGCGCAAAAACCGTGGGTGTCGGCGAATTTAGCGCCTTCGAGCAGGAGTTCGTATTTCTTTGACCCTTGGCCGTCGTCATTGCCCCAGTAGTAGATTGAAAACTCCATCTTTTGGGCGCTGGTGATCTGGCCGGAGGAAACCAGCGTGCGGTTTTCGTCATTGCTGAGGACGACCTTGAAGCCGCGGGAGAGGGTCCAGAACAGTTCCAGCACGGATATGTCGAACGAGAGCGAGGTGACGGCCAGCCATGTGCCGGGGGTGGTGCCCAAGCGGTCATCCATCCCCGTAAAGAAATTCACCACATTGCGGTGTTCGACCTGCACGCCCTTGGGTCGCCCGGTCGAGCCAGAGGTGTAGATCATATAGGCGACATCTGCGGGCGTGACGCCCGAGGTGGGGTTGGTATCGGGCGCAGTCGCAAGCCTGCCGTCGGTATCGAGGCAGAGGGTTTCTGTGCCTGCGGGCAGGCTATTGGTCAGCCCGCTTTGGGTGACGATCACCGAGGCCGCGCTGTCTTCGGCAAACAGCGCCAGACGGTCGGCGGGATAGCTGGGATCCATCGGCACATAGGCGCCGCCAGCCTTTTGAATGGCCAGCGCGCCGATCACCAGATCAAGGCTGCGCTTGGCGCAGAGGCCCACAAGCGTGCCGGGTTTGATACCCATTTGGATCAGCACATGCGCGGCACGATTGGCGCGGGCGTTGAGTTGGGCATAGCTCAGGGTGGTGGCGTTAAACGCCAGCGCCGGGACGGTGGGAGTTTTGGCCACCTGCGCCTCAAACGCCGTATGCACCATCAGGGTTCGGTCATGTTCGCGGGCGGTGGCGTTCCAGCGGTTCAGGGCTTGGTCACGTTCGGTTTCGGTCAGGGCGGAGAGGTCGGTCAGATCGGCGTCGGGCGCGGCCTTAGCGATTTGTGCAGCGATATGGGTGATGCGGGCGGCAAGGGCTTGCGCGGCCTGTGGGCTTAGGCGGTTGGCGTCATAGTGCAGGGCCTGCGAGGTCAGGGTGATGGCGGTGCCGGGAATGGGGGTTTCAGCCGAAAGGCCTATAGGCGGAACGGTCAGGCCTTGAAGGGTTTGGTCGCGGGTCATCAGATCCAGCGGCCAGCCGGTGGCAGGTTTGGTCAGCGTGGTTTGCAGGGCGGCAAGGCTTTGGGCGACGGGGCCAGCGGTCAGCCGCAGGGGCTGCCACGGGGCGATGTAGCCGGCCAAGCCGGGGGCTTCGCGGGCGATATCGCCTGTGTCAGCGCCAAGGGCGCGCAGGGTGGCGAGGGCCAGATGCGGCAAAGGGGCGGTCATCGGCAGGCTGTGCCAATTGGCCGTGGTGCCGGGTTTGGCAGGCAAGGACAGCGGCGACAGATCGGCCAGAGCGGCGCGCAAGGCGGCATCACGCGGGGCAAGCGCGGCCAAGGCGCTGGTCAGGCTGGCCGGGTCTTTAGGCTGCGCCACTTCGGTTATGGTAGACGGGCAAACCGCCCCGCCGGAGGCTTGACAAGTCAGTCGGTTCAGCCGCACCGCGCCACTGGTGCAGGCCACCACCAAGCCATCCGGCGTGGCCGAAAGGACCATGCCGGGGGTGCCGCTGCCCGGTACCAGATCGGCGGTTCCAACGTTCAGAATTTGGTCGACGGTGGCGATCTTGGGCGTAGTCAGCGGATTCCAGTAGCGGCCATGATCCAGCGCGCGGATGCTGCGCACCACGGTTTCGGCGCTTTGGGTGAAATTGATGTGACCAAAAGCGGCGGGGCGGTCTGCGCCCTTGTGCATCTGGCCGGGGGTGGGGGGCTGCGGGCGCGGCTGGAGACCGGTTTCCATCTGGGTGAGGACGGCGGGAAAGCTGTCCATCCCGGCCTCAAAACAGCGGGTGTTCAGGGTCAGCGCGGTGTCACCTTCGGTAATGTCAAAGCGGCGCTCTTCCAGGATGCGGCCTGCGTCTATGGCGGTTTCGATCAGGTGCCAGGTGATGGCGTGGGTGGTCTCACCGCCCAGCAGCGCCCAGACGGGCGCGTTCAGGCCCGCGTGGGCGGGCAAGGGGCCGTCGTGGAAGTTTATGGCGGTGGTGGCGCGGGCAAGGACGTCGGGCTTCAGAACGGTCAGGTTGGCGATGGACAGCAGCCAATCGGCCTGCGGCAAATGGCTGGCCAGATCAGGGTTAAAGGGGTGCGTGGTAAGGCCTTTGGCAGCGGCCCAAGCGCGGATATCGGGGCTGTGGGTGACCACGGCGGCGATGGTGTGGCCGCGCGCCAAAAGGGTCTCGCCGCATTGGGCGGTAAGGGTTTCGTTGCCGATCAGAATGGCGGACAGGGTCATGTTTCACGTCCTTGCCCAGCGATTTCGCGGGCTTTTGCGGGGCGTCTTTGCCCCTGTTTGGCGAAGGCATGGCGCAGGTGATGCCACGCCAGATCGCGCAGATAGCGCGGCGGATCGCCCTGGTCTTTGCTTTGGATCAGCAGACGCAGGCGCCATAGGGCGCCGCCTGTCAGGGTGGCGACGGTAGCGGCGGCAGCATAAAGGCGGCTGTGGTTTTTGGTGAAGTAATGCAGGCGGGAGTCTAGCCAGAATTGCGGGATCCGGGCCCATGTTTTCATGCCGGTGGAGGCGGAACCGATATGGGCGACGCGGCTTTCCACGACGTAATCGGTGGGCCAACCGGCAAGAGAGGCGCGGCGGCAGAGGTCGGTTTCCTCAAAATACAGAAAGAAGGTTTCGTCAAAAAGACCGATTTGGTCGAGCGTTTTTGTCCGCATCATGAGGCTGGCCCCGGCGAGCCAATCAACCTGGGTGGTGGCCTCAGGAATCGGGCGGGCGACGATTGAGCGGTGCAGCAGGCGCGAGACAGGGCCGAAGCGGATCTGGGATTCGAACTCTGACAGGATCGAGGGGAAGCGGAAGGCGGTGCGATGCGCGTCGCCTTCGGGGCCGTGGATGAAGCTGCCTGCGAAGCCGGTTTTGGGGTGGGTTTCCAGATGATCCAGCAAGGCGTGGATGGCGTCGGGGGCGGGGAAAGCGTCTGAGTTCAGCAAATAGACATAGTCCGGCGCGGTGCCATCCGGCATCCCCGCACGGATCCCAAAGTTGTTGCCCGCACCAAAGCCGCCGTTATGGCCGGACTGCACAACCCGCATTTGATGGGGGCCATGGTCCCAGCCTCGGGCCGCGACTTCGACACACAGCGTCTCGAAAGAGCCATCGTCAGAGTTGTTGTCAACGATCACCAAGGCCCCGTCGATGCCCTTCATCGCGGCCAAAGCGGCCTGGGCTGATTGCAGCGTCATGGCGGCGGTGCGCCAGTTCAAAAGGACGGTCAGCAGGCGGGCCATGGCTATTCCGCCGCCTGCGCGAGGGGGGTTGGGGCCGGTTCGGCTTGGGCAATTGCCGCCTTCATCGCAGCGGCGAGGACGCGGACGTTGGGCTCCAACACCATGGAATCGTGATCGCCAGGGACTTCGATGACCTCTAGGACGGGGGCGAAACGGGTCAGGTCATTGTCGGGCAGGACGTATTCCTTGGCCGATGAGACCCATGCGCCGTTGGAGACCTGCCAATGGCGGTCCAAAGGCGGGCGGAACAGCACCGCCGCGCCATCGCGCCGGGGCATGTCATAGCGCGGCAAAGCGGCGCGGAAGGCGGTCTCGATCGCCGAGTTGTTGAAGGCGGCGTCACCCTCGGGCGCGGCACCGGGCTGGCGTTTGGCCTTTTCCCATGCCCAGCGGGCGCGGGCCCAATCCAGCAGATAGCCCGGGCCTTTGGCGCGGATTTCGGCCCATTTGATCAAGGCCTTGTCGCGGCGTGACAGCGCGGGGCGCAGCGGGATGGGGGTATCCAGCAGCACAACGAGGGGAACCTCTTCACCCGCAGCCTGCAATTGACAGGCAATCTCCCACGCGATCAGACCGCCGCCGGAGAAGCCGCCGAGGAGGTAGGGGCCGCGGGGTTGAACGGCGCGCATCTCGGCGATGTAATCAGTAGCGGCGCGGGTGAAATCGTCATGCGGGGTGTCGTCACCGTAGAGGCCCTTGGCTTGCAGGCCGTAGAAGGGGCGATCGCCGCCGAGGAGTTGGGCGAGGTGGCGCAGGTTGAGGACGTTGCCAAACATTCCGGCGACGAGGAAGAACGGCGTTTTCGTGCCGCCTTCGCCGCGGTGCATTGGGACGATGTGGGTGAAGCGGCGTTGGGGTTGGCGGGGGGTTGTTTCGGCTTCGGGTGTGTCGGTGGCCTCACCGACTTCTGCGGCGATGAGTTTGGCGCAGGCGGCGATTGTGGGGGCCTCAAACAGGATCGAAATCGGGAAATCGACGCGGAAGGCTTTTTTGACCATCGAAAACAGGCGCACGGCGATCAGGGAATGGCCGCCGAGGTCGAAAAAGCTGTCTTCGACGCCGACGCGGGCCACGCCGAGGAGGTCTTGCCAGAAGGTGACGAGGCGGCGCTCGATGTCGGTTCTCGGTTCGACAAAATCGGTGTCGAGGTCGGGGCGGTCGAAGGTTTGACCTTCGGGTTTTGCGGCCTCGACGGTGTTGGATTGGACGATGAGGACGGGGAGGTCGAGGGAGGAGACGATGATCGGCGGGGTGTTGAGGGAGAGGGCGCGGGCGAAGGCCTTTGCGCCTTCTTCCGGGCGGATGCCTTGGGTGAAGGTGTGGATAAGGCGCTCTTCGGCTGGGGACATCAGGCGGGCGGTGTCTTCTGACTCCAGACTGCGGGGGTCTGGGGCGGGGAAGGTCAGCGCACCGTCAAGGCGGTGGAGGGTGAAGCCTTTGATCTCTATACAGACTTCGCCTTCTGGCGTGGCGAGGGTGATGTCGAATGTGGCGGTGGTTTTGGTGGCCGTGTTGGGGGCGGCGTTGCGGATGTGGCTGAGGATGGCTGCGGGCAGTGGGCGGTAGGCTTTGAGGCTGGCATAGGAGACGGGCACCCAGAGGTGGTCGTTTTGGTAACCATCAATCAGCGGCATGGCCCAGCCGGTGGCAAGGTCCATCAGGGCGGGGTGGATCAGCCAGCCTTGGTCGGGTTCTACCGCAAAAGGGGCGGGGAGGGTCAGGTGGGCGAGGCCTTCGGTGGCGTTGGTGGTGCGCGAGGACAGGACGCGCCAGCGGGGGCCGAAGCGGAGGTGGGCTTCTTGGGGGCTTTGGAGGCCCTGCCCGGATTCGGGTGTGGGGAGGCGGTTGGCGATTGCGGTGGGGTCGATTTGGGGGGCGGATTCGGTGAGGGGGAGCAGGCGGGCGGAGGCGTGTTGGAGCCAACCTTGGCGGCCCCGCGCGGTGACTTCGGAGTGGAGGTCGAAGCTGTAGCCCTCGTCGCTGCGGGTCAGTTTGGCGCGGATGTTGCGCTGCGCGCCATCGTCGATATTGAGGGCGCGGAAGAAGGTGAGATCGCGGAGTTCAAAGCCGCCGGACTCCCCTTGGGCGGCCCAGGCTTCGGCGGCGATTTCCAGATAGCCGGTTCCGGGGATCAGGGCGGTGCCGTCGGCGGTGCGGTGGCCGTTTAGCACCCAGCGGTCGGCGCTGTAGGTGGCGGTGAAGATGCGGTTGCCGTGGCCGTCAAAGCCGGCTTCGTCCAGCATCGGGCGGATGATCGGCAGGCGGGGGGTGTCGGGGCGGCCGATGCGGTCGGCGAGGCTCTCAGCCGCCATGCCGACGCCTTGCCAGATGCCCCAGTTCAAGGCGATGACGCGGGTTTTGCCGCCCATGCGGGATTTGGCGAAGGCGTTTAGGTATTCGTTGGCGGCGACATAATCGACCTGCCCCGCCGGGCCGGTGACGGTGGAGGTGGAGGCGAAGAGGACCATCAGGGTTAGGGAGCCGTCGGGGAAGAGGCGGTTGAGGACTTGGGTGCCGTGGAGTTTGGGGGCGAAGACTTCTTCGATCCCGGCGGGGGTTTTGGCCATCAGGGGGCCGTCATCGACAACGCCTGCGGCATGGATGACGGTGTGGATGGGGCCGAATTTGGCCTCGCCTGCGGCTTTGGCGGTTTGCATGTCGTTGATATTGGCGACGTCGGCCTGGGCGACGAGGATTTCGCCGCCGAGGGCTTCCAGCCGTTGCAGGGACAGGATGCGGCGGGAGGTGGGGTCGGCGGGATCATGGCTGGCGAGGTGGCGGGGCCATGTGGCGCGGTCTGGCAGGGGGCGGCGGGCGATCAGGGTGATGCGGACGCCGTGGCGGCGGATCAGGTCTTCGGCCACGGTCAGGCCGATGCCGCCAAAGCCGCCGGTGATCAGGATATGGGCGTTTTGAGGGATGTCTGTTGGCGTGTCTGGGAGGGCTGCGGGTTTGACGGTTTGTTCATAGCGCCGCTCGCCACGCAGGGCGGCGATGGTTGGGGTGTCTGACAGGGCCTCTTCCAGCACGCGGTCGATAAGGGAGTCCGGGATTGTGCGGTCAGGCAGGGTCAGATCGAGCGAGGCCATGGTGAGGCCGGGCAGTTCCTTGGGGGCCACGCGCTGGGGGCCAAGGATCATTGCCTTTTCGGGGCTGGTGAGGGGTTCGGATTTCACCTGTGCGGCCCCGGTGGTGAGGGTGGTGATGCGGATGTTGGTGAGGGAGTCGTTGGCGAGGGCTTGGGTCAGGAAGACCAAGGACCAGAAGCCCTGTTCGAGGTTGCGGTGCAGGAGGCTGGAGCCGGGGCGAAAGCTGGCCCCTCGGGTGACAAGCCAGCCGTGCAGGATGCGGGTGGGGGTGATGCCGCGCGTGGTAAGGTCGCGGATCAGAAGGTCATAACCTTCGCGGCCCCGCTCTGGCGCCAGGGTGTAGCCGTTACCTGCTCGGGCGAAGGTATCGCCTGCGCGGACGGTTATGACGCGGTGGTGTGCAGCGGTCAGGCGGGCGGCGGCGGCAGCGCAAAGGCCGGGATCATCGGTGAAGATGAGCCAGGTTTCGGGGGCTGTGTCGGGCAGGTCGTCGATGTCGAAAGCCGCCGTCGCGGGGCGCCAGTGGGGGCGCCAGCCCCATTGGGTGATGTCTTCGACACGGGTGGGCAGGGCGGCGGGTTCCGCCGTCTTCTGCTGGCCAGGCTCGATGAAATAGGGTTTCTTTTGAAAGGCATAGGTGGGCAGCGGCACGCGGAGGCGGCGAGCCTCGCCCCAGATCGGCGCCCAATCGACGGGGACGCCGCAGGCCCAGAGGCGCGCTATGCTGGCGATGTGCCAAGCGTCGTCGGCCATTTTCTGTTCGGGGTGGCGCAAGGCGGGGATGACTTGGGCTGCGGGGACGCCGTTGGCTTGCGAGAGTGACGACAGGGCGCGGCCGGGGCCCATTTCCATGTAGACGCGGCCCGGCGTGACCATGAGGGTTTCCATGCAGGCGCGGAAATTCACCGTGCCGCGCAGGTGCTGCACCCAATACTCGGGGCTGGTGGCTTGCGCGTCGGTCAGGGGTTGGCCAGTGGTGTTGGAGATGATCGGGATTTGCGGCGGGTTCAGGGTGATGCGGCGCAGGTAGGCGCCAAAGCGGGTCAGGATCGGCTCCAGCATCTTGCTGTGCGCGGCGATGTCTATGGCGATGCGCTGAGTCTCAACCTCTCGGGCGACCAGATCGGCCGAGAGGGTTTTCAGGGCCGCATCAGAGCCGGAAACCACGCAAAGGCCGGGGGCGTTGACCGAGGCCATATCCAGATCGCGGGTCAGCAGGGGGGCGAGGTCGGCGGCGTCCATCGGGACGGAGAGCATGCCACCGGGGGGGATGGTGTCGAACAATTGGCCGCGCAAAAGGACGAGGCCGATGCAATCCTCAAAACTCATCACACCAGCCAGCGCGGCGGCGGTGTTTTCACCCATGCTGTGGCCGACAAGGGCGGTGGGGGTGACGCCCCAGCTTTCGTATAGCTGAGCCAGCGCATATTCGCAGATCATGATCAGCGGCAGCTGGACGGAGGGTTTTTTCAGCGCTTGGTCCGCGGGGCCTTCGGCACCCTTTTCGGGCAACCAAAGAGCGCGGATGTCGTAGGTGAGTTGGGGTTGCAGAATGGCAAGGCCACGATCCATCCAATCGGCAAAAACCGGTTCGGTTTCATACAGGTCGCGGGCCATGCCAGCAAATTGCGCGCCGCCGCCGGGGAGCATGAAGATGACCTCTGGGGCGTCCAGATGGTCGTGGTTGAAGGTGCGGCGAGGATCGGCGCCTTCGAGCAGGTCGGCGGCCTCTGCGTGGGTGGCGGCAACCAGAACACGGCGCTTGTCAAAGGCGCGGCGGCCTTCCTTTAGCGTATAGGCCACGTCGGCCAGCGGTTGGCCGGGGTTTGCGCGCAGGTGGGCGGCGAGCTTGGCTGCTTGGGCGTCAAGGGCGGCTTTGCTGCGGCCAGAGATCACGATGGGCTGGAACGGCCAGTCGCTGGCCTCTGATGCCGCCCGCGCGGGGGCCTGTTCCAGCACCACATGTGCGTTGGTGCCGCCGACGCCAAGGGAGTTGACACCTGCGCGAAGGGTGTCCCCCTGCCAGTCGATCAGACGGTCGTTCACCTTGAAAGGCGAGGTCTCGAAGTCGATTGAGGGGTTTGGATTCTCATAGCCCAAGGAGGGCGGGAGTTGGCGGTGGTGCAGCGAGAGGGCAACCTTGATCAGGCTGGCGACTCCGGCAGCGGTGTCCAGGTGACCGATGTTGGTTTTTACAGAACCGATGCGGCAAAAGCCTGCGGCATCGGTGGTCTCGCGGAAGGCGGCGGTGAGGGCGGCGACTTCGATCGGGTCGCCGAGGTAGGTGCCGGTGCCGTGGCATTCGATGTAGCTGACGGTTTCGGCTGACACGCCTGCGAGGGCCTGCGCTTCGGCGATGCAGGCGGCTTGGCCATCAACCGAAGGGGCCAGATATCCGGCCTTGGCGGCACCATCGTTGTTGACAGCGGAACCTTTGACGATGGCCCAGATGTGGTCGCCATCGCGGATCGCATCGCGGGCGCGGCGCAGAACCACACAGCCGGCGCCGGACCCAAAAACGGTGCCTTCGGCGCGGGAGTCGAAGGCGTGGCAATGGCCGTCTGGTGACAGTATCTCGCCCTCTTGGTGCAGATAACCGCGGGCGTGGGGGAGTTCGATCGTGACGCCGCCAGCAAGGGCCATGTCACATTCGCCATTCAGCAGGGCTTGGGTGGCGTAATGCAGCGCGACGAGAGAGGTGGAGCAGGCCGTTTGCACGTTGATCGAGGGGCCTTTGAGATCGAAGATATGGGAGACGCGGGTAGAAAGGAAATCCTTGTCATTGCCGGTATGGCGCAGAAGGAACATGCCGGTTTGGTCAACCAGATCGGGGTTGGAACAAAGATTGAAATAGAAATACGAGCCCATGCCGCAGCCCGCATAAACCCCGATGGCGCCTTTGAAATTCTCGGGCGGGTGGCCTGCGTGTTCCAACGCCTCCCACGCGACTTCCATGAAATGGCGGTGCTGGGGATCAAGGATCGCGGCCTCTTTCGGGCTGAACCCGAAGAAGTCAGCATCAAAATCCGGCACGCCATCCAAAACGGCGGCGGAGGGCACGTAATTCGTGCGGCGCAGGCGGGCGGGGCTTTCGCCTGCGGCCAGCAATTCAGCCTCAGACAGCACGCGGATTGATTCGACACCGTTGACCAGATTGGCCCAATAGGTGGCAACATCGGGTGCGCCCGGCAAATGCGCCGCCATGCCGACAATAGCTATGTCGGTTTCGGCCACGCCGGGGAATTTCTCTGACACCACGCTACCACCGTTTCTTGCGACCACAGACATACCAGCAGCCGACCCGTTGATTTTACCTTAAATTCTGCGCGAGCGATACCTCTGCACCGCTCACAAACCGATCATGTCGCACAGAGGGACAATGCCACGTTAATGCCACAAAGCTGCCCGGGTTGGCCGGGGATTAAGGCACTGCGGCCTACCAGTGACCAGCACCTGTGCCCCGGAGCATGGCGATTTGTGCGCGCAGGTAAACAATGGCGTCAAAGCCAAAGCCTAGGATTGCAACCGGAAGGCGGCGCAGGCGTGCCCACGCCAAGCGCTTGAAAAGGAAGTGAAACGGCACGTAGCCATAGGGTGCGCGGGGCAGCTGTGCGGCCAGAACTGTGGGCAAGGCGGCGGGATCATCGGCCATGCGGGCGCAATCTGTGGCGCGGATGTCGGGCGGCAGACCCAGCAGATGCGCGAAGAGGGCCGCGTTGAGGGCAGAGCCGATGACGATGCGGGTTTGATGACGGATCAGCCCGGGCAGCGTGCTTTCACCGGCGTAAAGGTGGTGCAGGCCATCCAGCCCGTCGATGCGGGTGAAATCTTCGGGGGTCGTCAGGTGATCGGTCAGGACCATGGCGCGCAGAAAGCCATCCTCAACCGGCAGGCCGATGGGCAGATGAAATGCCCGCGCGCGGGGGGTGGGCATGGCGTAGAACTGGCCGCAGATTGCGGTTTTCCAATCATCGAGGCCGCCTGCGGCTTTGGCAGCCAGCCGCCCGACCATAGTCTGCGCGCCAGGGGCTGTGGGGTCTTTGACAGGCTGGCTGTTCAGCACCCAAAGCGCGGGGCGGGCGGCGAGGGTGGCTATCAGCCGGGCCAAGGCATCGGGTTGCGGCAAGGTGATATCGGCATCGCAAAAGACCAGCAGATCGGCGTCGGGGCGCGACAGGTCGTGGACAAAGCGGTTCCACGTGCGGCTTTTGCCGCCTTGGGCCAGATCGGCGACCTCTGCCCCTGTCCCGCGCGCGCGGGCGGCGGTGTCATCGGTGCAGCCATTGGCCAGCACCAACAGCCGCAGATCGACGCCTTCGGGCAACCCTTGCGCCCTCAGACCGGCGACCATGGCGGCAATTTCCGCCGCCTCATTATGGGCGAAAACGCCCAGATCCACCCGCAGCATCAGATCACCGTGCGGCGGATATGGGGCACCACTACGGCCTTGGCGGCCTTGCGCGCGGCGCGGATCCGCTCAGCCTGCCCCAACAGCGCGCCTGCCATCAACCAGCTGATCGGAATCAACGTGCCATTGGGCAAAAGATCAAACATATTGAACGCAAAGATCAGCGCCAAGGCCGCCACCGAGGGGGTGAAAACGGCCGAGCGTTGGGTCAACGCCTCGCGCCCCAACAACCACAGGGGCAGGCACAACAGCCCGAATTCGGCAATATAGCCCAGCCAGCCATAGGTGCCGATCTGGATCACCCAATCGCCATCGGCGATGTTCTTCATCGCTCCGGTAAAGGGATCATAGGGGAAGTTGCGGGCATAGCCGCCCCAGCCGAACCAAGGGCGTTCTTCGGCGCGCAAAAGCAGGATCTCTTCGTTTTCGATACGGAACTGCAAAGACCAGGCGCGTTCGGGCGACAACCCGCGGGCATAGTCCAGAATGGCGTCCAAAGGCACCACATGCGCACCGCGCAGCACGGGATAGACCATCACGATCACCGCGATCAGCGCGGCAAACAGCACCTGCAAACGGCGGGGCGCAAACAGGATCAGCGGCAGCATCGCCAGCGCGTAAACCACCACGCCCGCCGATTTGCAGACATAAAGCATAAAGGCCAGATACAGGAAAACCATCAACTGCTTGGGCCGCGCCTCAGCCGGGCCTTCACGCAGAAAAACCGCCGCCGCCGACAGGCACATCAGCGCAAACATCGCCACCCAAAGGCCATGCGGCAAGAACACCACCGGGCGATAGCCGCCCTGCCGGATGGTCTGGAAAAAGTCATGCTGGAAAAAGCCATAAATCCAGACGTTCATCTGCGGGCTGAACCGGCTTTCAATCAGCATCGGCAGTGAATAGGCCAAGCCCGCCGCCACCAAGGCCAGCAACAGCGCGCGCGCCGCCTCTGGCGTGGCCAGATACCGACGGCCCAGAAACCGGGGGCAACGCATAGATCACATGGTTGGCCACCGCCGCGATACTGTCATAGGCGCGCATGCCGGGAATGACGCCTTCGACATAGGGCAGCGGATCGGGGTTGCTAAGGACCGTGACGATGGGCGACAGCACAAACAGGCCAACCAGCAGGCGGCCCAGCCAGCCCGAGGGCAAAAGCCCGATCCGGTCGCGCAGCACAAAGATCGACAGCGCCACGGCGACAAGGGCGGGGATGGTGTCTTTGTCAAAATCCGGCACGACGGGAAAGTCGAAACTGGTCAGCGGCGGCAGGATCAGATAGCCCGCCAGCAGCGTCCAGATCAGCGCGCGGGCCGGATCAAGCCTGTGATACAGCTGCCAAGCCACAAAGGGCCAGACCAGCAGCATCATATAGGCAATGATATTCGGGTTTGGCACGGGGGCGGGGGCCTTTGGCAGTTTCGCGGATGGCGCCTGATAGCACAGGCCCGCGCGCAGGACTACGCCCCCGCCGTCGGGCAAGCGGCAGGAAACAGTGTGTTGCCGCGCGGCGGCCTTGGGCCCCAGTCGCCGCCTGCACCATTTGCTGCTATACGCGCCGCGAAGGAGTGCGCGATGAACTTCACTTTCGGCCAGACCCGGATTGCCGTGACCCACCCAGACCGCAGCAGCGTTCTGGCAGAGGTAGAGGCACGTCTGACCAAGGGCACAGGCTTTGCGCTGGCCACGATCAATCTGGATCATCTGGTCAAGCTGGGCCGAGATGAGGGGTTTCGCCGCGCCTATGCAGCCCAGGATCTGGTGGTGGCCGATGGCAACCCAATTGTCTGGCTGTCGCGGCTGGCGCGGCGTCCGGTGGCTTTGGTGCCGGGCTCTGATCTGGTGATGCCACTGGTGCAGGCGGCAGAAAAGGCCGGGCGGCCCGTGTCTTTGCTGGGCAGCACCGAAGGCAGTTTGGCCGCCGCCGCCGCACAGTTGCAAGCGCAGGTGCCGGGCTTGCGGATCGGCGCGCTGATTGCGCCGCCGATGGGCTTCGATCCTGAAGGAGAGGCCGCGCGGGCCATGCTGGCGCAGTTGCAGGCCTTGGGGCCGGGGCTGTGTCTGGTGGCGCTGGGGGCGCCCAAGCAAGAGCGGCTGGCAGCCTTGGGGCGGCAGGTGGCGCCGGATGTCGGCTTCGCCTCGGTCGGGGCGGGGGTGGATTTTATTGCGGGCGCGCAAAAGCGGGCACCGAAATGGGTGCGGGCGATTGCGATGGAGTGGCTGTGGCGCTGCCTGTCGGCCCCGCGCCGAATGGGGCCGCGCTATGCCGCGTGCTTGGCGATCCTGCCCGGGCAGGCGTTTCAGGCATGGCGACAGCGGTAGCTTATTTGTATTCGATCAGCCCGCGCTTGCGGCGGGTCAGACGGCCCCACCAATAGGCGATCACGCCTTGGGCTTCGGCCAGTTTGCCCAAGACTGCGAAGATCGCAGGACCAAGCCCGGTCCGATCGCGCAAAGCCAGCCGCAGGATCTGCGCAGGCCACAGGGCCAGAACCAAGAGGCCAAGGGGATGCAAAAGCCCCAGACCAACGGCCAGCAGCGGCACCCCCAACCCCCACAACAGCGCCCGGCGCGTTTCCACAACCCAATGCTGCTCTGGCCCTTTGCCATGCAAAGCGGCCCCTTCGGCAAAGGCATGGCCCGCGCGCGTGCTGCGCCGCCACCACTGGCCAAAACGCATCATCGCGGCGTCATGCAGGGTCATCTCGGCGTCAATCCGCCAGATCTGCCCGCCCATACGGGCCAGCCGCAAGCACAGCTCCGGCTCCTCTCCGGCAATCAGATCATCGCGGTAGCCGCCCACCGCCTGCACCGCCGCCAGCCACATCAAGGCATCGCCGCCGCAGGCCTTTGCTTGGCCCAGCGGCGTGTCCCATTCGCGGTCACATAGGCGGTTGTAGATAGAGGCCTCGGGAAACCGCTCTCGCCTGCGCCCACAAACCACGACGGCCTTTGGGTGTGCGGCCATCGCCTCCAGCGCGGTGGCCACCCAACCGGGCTGCACTTCACAATCGCCATCAACCAGCTGCACAAACCCATTCCCCGACAACAGCGCCAACCCCGCATTGCGGGCCCTCGCGGCAGTGAAGGGTTGGGTCATGTCCAGCGCCACCACCTCGGCCCCCAGCCCCGCGGCCAAAGCGGCAGAGCCATCGCTGGACCCGCTGTCGACATAGATCACCCGCCGCACTTGCCCCTTCAAAGAGGTCAGGCAAGCGGCCAGCCGCGCCCCTTCGTTGCGACCAATCACAACAGCAACAACAACGGGGGCAAGATCGGCAGGTCTCATCGCGCGACCCTAGGCAAAGCCCGCGCCGATTTCCATCTTGAATCGGCAAGGGGCCGCCCGCGCGATCACCGCCAAGTCAGGTCATAAACCCCGCCACGGGCTTCCTTTTCCGCTTTCGATCTGCTAAGAACGCCGTCTTGGGCGGGGGCCCATACGGATCAAGGACAGGGCCATGCCACGGCTTCGGCACAGACCTGAACAAGGTGCGAATGGCTTCGTGCCGCTGCAAGGCGGATGGTGGAAATCCTCAGGTATCCAAGGCTGGATGCCGCCGTGCAGCAAAGGCCCTCTGGCACCATGGTCAGACACTATAACTTGGGCCCAAACCGGGCTTCCTTGGCTATTGAAGGGCACATGTTGATGTCCACCGAAGACGCTGGCAATCGCGATCGGCCCGATTCTCCCGCCAAACCGGCGCATGTTTCGGTGTTCCGCACCGGCAAAACGCCGCAGCATGACCCCATCACGCTTGACCAGCGCACGGGCCGTGAGATCTTTCATGCGCCGGTCGCATTGGCCCCGTTCAACCCCGCACGGGTCTGGGAATCAATCGGTGAATTGCCGACAAAGCCGGAGATGCTGGCAAGAAACGGTCTGTTCCCAGATGCGGCACAAAGCCCGGTCACCCGCACCTTTGACATGCTGCGCACCCGCATCTTGCAAGCCCTGTCCGACAAAGGCTGGACCCGGATCGCCGTCACCTCGCCCACCCATGGCTGCGGCAAGTCCTTTGTGGCGGCCAATCTTGCGCTGTCGATGGCCCGCCTGCCGTCCTGCCGCACCGTCTTGATGGATCTGGAATTGCGCGACCCGCAGCTGGCCGATCTGTTCGGCCAGAAAGACGCGGCCCCGCTGATTGAATTTCTGATGGGCGAGCAGCCGCTGGAGGGCCACTTTCGCCGCGTCAGCCGCAACCTTGCGCTGGCGCTGAATTCTGATCCGGTGCCGCATGCCTCGGAACTGCTGCAAGATCCGGAATTCGACAATGCGATGGCCGCGTTGCGCGATCTGTTGCAGCCCGATGTCATCATCTTTGACACCCCGCCTGCACTGGCCTCTGACGATGTTCTGGCTTTGGCCGACAAGGTGGATGCGGTGCTTTTAGTGGTTGATGGCACCCGCACCTCACCCGAAGATATCCGCGCGACCGAGCAGCTGTTTGAAGGCCGCATCCCGCTGTTGGGCACGGTCTTGAACCGCGCGCAGGATCGGGCGCAAGGCCGCTATGCCTACGGAAAAAGAGGCTGATCGATGGGCCAGATCCAGAACCTGGAAGACCTGCTGAATTTCCTGCGGCGCAGGCTATGGCTGATCGTGTCAATTGCGGTCATTGGCATTCTTGTCTCGGCCATTTACGCCAAATCGCGGCCCGACAGTTATGAGGCGGCGGCCGTTATCGAAGTGCGCGGCGCGCAGGTGGCGGACAACGCGGCAACCGGCTCTGCGCAGGTGCTGCAGTCTATTGAACAGCGGCTGACCACCCGGGAAAACCTGCAAGCGGTGATCGACCGGCACGGCCTTTACGCCGATCTGCCCGGCTTGGCCCCGGATGGACGCCTGGCGCTTTTGCGCCGCAACATCACCTTTGACTCTATCGCCTCGGCGGGCAATTCGCCTTATGGCGCCTCAGCGCAAATCTCGGCCATCATCATCACCGCGCGCGATGGCGATCCCGAACTGGCCGCCCGGATCGCCAATGATTTCGCCCAAGGCGTGCTGGATATGTCTGCCACCAACAAACAGACCCGCACCCGCGACACGCTGGATTTCTACCGCGAGGAAGAGACCCGGATTTCCGGCCTGATTGCCGGAGTTGAGAGTGAAATTGCCGC
>Ga0105053_10003359_pt1 | contig 24378 bp, 23 predicted proteins | sample BON01_FD_78093 | JGI IMG/M metagenome (GOLD analysis project Ga0105053, IMG submission 78093) | Freshwater microbial communities from Lake Bonney liftoff mats and glacier meltwater in Antarctica - BON-01 | ecosystem: Environmental > Aquatic > Freshwater > Ice > Glacier meltwater | place: Lake...
ATCCATTGATGCCATTATTTTTCAATAACCGCAATACTTTCTTGGATCGGTTCTGGCTGCCGCAATCAGCATGCAGGATTGCTCCATCGGGCACGCGCATCATGACGTTACGGGCCGCGGCAACAACAAGGGATGCTTTCATCCGTAAATCGATGAAATAGCCTGTGATTTTGTTGCCAATAGGAGTATTTCACCGCATACAAATACAGTTTTCCATCACTTGCTTAGATGCTCAGAAATATTCGTTAACCATTTCTCATTCGGGGCGCTAGCGGTGAAGTCATGCCATGTTGGGACATGTTCATCAACCGAAGCAAGCAAATCATCATGCGGTGCTGGGCCAGGCTTACTGCTCTTGCCACGTTTTTTCGCGTGACTGGTAAAAGTTTCCTGCACCGAACACAGGCGTGCAACACGATTCGTGACACTTAATAACCGGCTTTGGCGAGGTCAACACCGATCAACCAACACCCTGACTCGGGCACCGGTCGCAGCCATTTCACGCACCATAAGGGTGAACTATTTTCTCGTCCGGTTTGCCTGTGATAAGTACGCGGCCATCCGGCGCAAGACTTCATTCTCCCGCTCGAACAGTCGGTTGTGTTTTTTCAATTCACGCACCTGTGCGGCTTCACTCTTAGTAATACTTGGACGGTTGCCAACCTCGATATCAGCTTCCTTCCACCAGGTCGAGAAGCAGACAACACCAGATCCCGAAATCCTTCGCAATCTGGGTTAACGGCGCTTGCCCCGAACGGGCAACAGACACGACATCGTCGCGGAACTCTCTGGGATAAGGCTTAGACGTAGACATAACAGACATCCTTGCAATGAAGCACAAAGCAAACTTGTCCTTGACTAAAGCCTCAACCAATGGAATCCGGGCCACCGGTGGAAAAACGTGTTTAAAAAACGCTCATCGACCTGTTACTAACCTTTCTCTGAGCGGCCCTTCACCGCACGCACGACGCTAAACTCAAATTTTCGGCGCAGTAAATACGGAAGGGATGTTCATGGACAGACTAGAAGGTCGAGTTGCTCTCGTGACAGGCGCAGCGAGCGGGATCGGTAAGGCAACTGCTAAACGGCTCGCCGTCGAGGGCGCCGCAGTGGTCGTCACCGATATTGAGGTCGAGGCGGGTGAAGCCACTGTTAAGGAAATCACCGACGGCGGAGGCAAAGCAATCTTCATCAAGCACGACGTGACGAGTGAATCAGACTGGGAGGCCGCATGCGCCAAGGCTGCCGCCGAATTCGGCGCGCTTGACATTGTGGTCAATAACGCAGGTATGGGTGATGTTAAGGCGATCGAGGACACAACCTTGGCGGAATGGAACAACACGATTGATATTGACCAGACCGGAGTTTTTCTCGGCATGAAGATCCCAGCGCCTTACCTGAAACGATCCAAACACGGCTCCATTATCAACATCAGTTCGATCTTCGGATCCAGTGGCGGTTTCGGCGTCTCACCTGCCTACCACGCGGCCAAAGGCGCCGTCCGCACGCTAACTAAGAACATCGCGCTGCACTGGGCAACTGAGGGAATAAGGGTCAACTCGATCCATCCTGGCTTCATCGCCACCCCGATCCTCGAGCAGTCGCGCGATACCCCAATGTGGGATGGAATGATCGATCTCACTCCGATGGGACACCTCGGAGCACCCGAGGACATCGCCGCCGGCGTCGCATACCTCGCTAGCGACGACGCCAAATTTGTCACCGGCCTCGAGCTATACATTGACGGGGGCTACATGGCTCGCTAAACACCGCCAATGTCGACTCTTCACTGCGTTTCTCGCATCGCCCGCCTGTCCGCGCCCTGCGGGTTGATCACCTCACGGGCAGTTTCCGTTCATCAAAAACAGATATTTTCCTACAGCCATTCGGTGAAAAATTAGCGTCAAAGCCTGTCCGGGTCGTTTGCTTTTCCGTGATTCACGGCAACCAATGATTCGACGTACTTCTGGCTCAATTCGCTGACATTTTTTTTGTTCCAAGAACAGGTTTTTGACGTCAACTTGCCCTATAAATAAATAAAAATATTACTGACGGAAATCCTCGTGCGGGGTTAGGCTGAACTTGTGAAACATGACATCGTGTCGATAATCCCTGAAACCCCGGGACTCATCCCACCCTGCAAAATTGTCCTGTCCCATGCTCGACAGATGACGAAGTTCTTTTCATATTGTGAGATCTCTTTTGTGACTGAAATATCTGATCGGTTTTGGCACGCGGACGGTAGCTGGCCCGGCGATCACTCCGCCACCGACAAGCGGCCGTGCGTTGACAATCAGTGCACCCGATTTACCTCAAGTCGAAGTATTGGAGAGTGCAGTGAGTAAAACTCGCGCGTCCGTTCACCGCGAAGTGGAAATCAAATTGCGGGTCGATCCTGATTTTGATCTCACCGCGTTTCTTCACGACGTTCCCGAAGTCACGCTGGTCGGACCCAACACCGTACACATGAACGCCGCCTATTACGACACCAGAGAACTTACGTTATTGCGCTGGGGCGTCACCGTTCGCCGACGTGAGGGTGGGGCCGACGCCGGGTGGCACTTGAAACTCCCGGTTACTAATAGCAAGGAAGGGGCCCGCGACGAATTGCATTTGCCGCTCACCGACAACGCTCTAGGGGATATACCTGCAGAGTTCATCGAGATAATCGCTCCCCTACTTCGAAATAAAACAATGGAGCATCTCGCCGACGTGAATACGATCCGCACCACGTACACAATGATTGATGAACACGAAAACTCCGTGGTTGAAATCGCCGATGATCACGTCAGCGTTGAACAAGACAAGGTCACGATCAACGCTTTTCGTGAAATTGAAGTGGAGCTTCTTCACGATACGAAAAGCGCGATGGATGTATTGCTCGTCATTGAAAAACGAATACTCGATACCGGTGCCACTCCCATCAGGTTGTCCAAGGTGGCTTCAGCCTTGGGCCCGCTGGCAAGTGCACCAGCTGACGTTCCACATCTGGGCACGCCCGACAAGAACTGTTTGGCCGTTGAACTGATCCAGCACGTGTTTGCAGAACACACCCGTCAGTTGCTGTGGGCCGACGTGGGCGTTCGGCGCGGATTACCGGATTCGATCCATCAAATGCGGGTCGCCGCCAGACGCCTGCGCAGCACTTTGAGCGCTTTCACAGGGCTCGTCGAAGCCGATAAAGGTCAACTATTGCGTTCAGAACTTGCTTGGATCGCCCGAGAATTGGGCGCCGTGCGTGATCTGGAGGTTCTCCTTGACCGATTAGTCCGACAAGCAACAGAACTTTCCGACCCCTCTGACGCTGACATTGCTGCCGACGTTGTCCGATCAGAATTGGAGCGACGACTCGAAGCAGCGCAGATCAGCGCTTTGATGGCGCTGCGCAGTGCACGCCATTTTGACCTCGTTGAACACCTTATCGCCACTTGCGCTCAACCACCTGTGACCGATGCCGCACGTGAACCAGCCCGCGAGTTATTGACTCCGATGGTCAAACGCACGTGGAAAAAACTTGCCAGAGAAGTGCAGGCCCTCTCGTTCACCTCCCCCAGCACCCAATGGCATCAGGCGCGGATTCGAGCCAAGCGGGCCCGTTACACGGCTGATTCTGCAGCCACGATTTCCGGTAAGGACATGCGTTTTTACGCCCAGAAACTCGCCAAGATCACCGACATTCTGGGTGATCTGCACGACGCTCACGTGGCGGAACTTTTCCTTCGCGAACTTGCCGCGGCACCTCAGGTGAGCGGTCGTGAGGGGCTGGCTCTTGGCCGACTTCTCGACCTCCAGCATCAGCGTGATGTAGCGCAACGAAGCGCATTCGCGAAAGCCTGGCCGGCAACTCGCTCCGCCGCTCGCGATATTGGCCTGCGGTAAACACCATCACCGCCGTGGGTGGTCGTAGTGGATGGGATCGTTGGGTATTTGGCGGTTTCCGGTAAGAATGCGGCGGATAAGAAATCAACGCATCGGACTGGGCCGCTGGGCGCGGTGACATTGTCTCCCCTAAATAAAATTCCTGACCAAATCAACCCGATACATTTCCACATTGTGGTAACTCAAACGGTACATAGTGAACGAGTAATTAGGTCGGTCCTCATGGTATTGGTGGGTTGCGTTTCCTGACTTTCGGGGAGCTCGGATGGCAACAAGACACCATCAGTGAGCTGTAACAGAGGCCGTAGCGGCGACGGTAACAATGTACGGACGATTGGGGTCCTCGACAGTGCGATTTTTAGTGATGTGTACACCCAAAGATGAGCATGCTGCAGCGTGTAGGGCTTCAGTGTAGGGCCCACCATGAACGAGCACGACAGAAGCACCAGGTGCGAGAAGTTGAGCGAGCGGGCTAATCTCACGTCGAATTGCCTTCTCACCGCCCAGGTAATACAGCATTTCTGCCAGAATCAGTACATCTATTCGACCGTGGTATCGCTTCAAAAGTTCAAGGCACTCTATGGCGGTGCCACGCACAACGGTGACGTTGTCACAGTTGATGGATTTGCTTCGGGCAATTGCCACCGCCGCTTCGGACATGTCGACACCAATTATTTTTGTCGTGGGGAATTCCTTTGCCAATGCCACAAGATTGTGACCATCGGCGCAACCAATCTCCAGAATTATCCTCGCACCTGGCGGTACGGCGCCGAGGAGCGTATTACGTTTGCGGGACTCATACGCCGAAGTTGAATAGTTCCACGGGTCTTCGCCACCGCTGAACATGGTTTCGAACACGTGTCGTCGAATCGCAGAAGACATAAATGTCGGGAGTGCCCCCACCGCACGAAACGTCCAATGGTGTAAAAACTGCCCCACTCGAGATTCTGAAGAGGTATCTCGATCCCTAGCGACTGGGGGTGATGGTTGTGGTGGCAAATTCACGAGCGCTATCTGCCCCAATATCACAATCACCGTAGAAACGCGCCAAATTAGTGTGGTGGCAATTGCAATCGGTACAGAAGCACCAATCATGATCAGCCCAGCAACGAGGACAGCATCGGCCAGGCCGAGCCCCATGGGCGCCGGTGAAACGTGAACGATTGATCGCGCGATCAGCGCTACTGCCAGTGCTTGGCCCACACCGGATGAGGGGACCCCTGCCGTGTGCTGTAGCGCCAACAGAGCCACGACAATTCCGCCGGCGGCAATGATTTCAAGTGATACTGCGGTAACAACGGATCGTATTTCCCAACGAGCAATTCTTTTATCGTGATTATTCCCTGCGTCGCGTGAATAACCCAGACCAATCAGCAGAGCAATAACGATGAGCACGGCGGCCACAATCCACGAGGCATTGACGGTGAGGTAATCGGTGTACCAGAGGATGGGGACGAACACGATTGACAACCAGGCACCAGCCCGAGAAGCCGTCCGAAATGCCACTTGAGTCTGGTCGGCTTGCCGGGCTGGATCCATAGATCCGGCGCGAGCATGAGCATGTTCTAAGCGAGGCAGCGTCGCGGTAGAAAGACTCCCGAGTGAACGGTGATACACGTCGTCAACGGCGCCGAAAGTTGCGCAGGCGCGCCATTGAAGAGTTGGTTCTAGAACACGTCGATGTATTGGTGCTGTGCACAGACCGAGAAATACGATGAGTGCCATCAGGAGTGCAGCAGCCGCTCCCGTTTCATGAATGAGTGAGACTACCGGCTCGAGCGTGATTGTCGCGTTCCTGATTTCTACAATCGCCAACATCAGTAGTAGTCCGGTGTACAGCATCCCGGTACTCAGTCGCAGGTATAAATATTGCGAACTTACCGACCAAGCCCTCTGTCCGCGTCGCCTCACTGGACCCCCCTTCCCGCAGATGATTCCACAGTGCGAGGCAGGCTCGCAATGGCCGCACGCGTCATGGTTGGCAGTGTAAGGGTAAGGGTTGTGCCGCAACCGATCCCTTCGGAGGAAGCATTCAGGCTGCCACCGTGGGCCTCGACAATAGCTCGAGCAATGGTTAACCCCAATCCGCTTCCGGCACCATCTGCCGCCACGCGAGAGGGATCAACCCGGTAAAAGCGCTCAAATACCTGGTTGATTTCGGCCGGTGGTATCCCGATTCCGGTATCTGTAATGTGGATAACCGCATCCGAACTTGCCCGACCTAAAGCCACGATCACCCTTCCACCCGGCTCTGTGTGGCGTGCGGCATTGTCGAGAATATTTCCTAATACTTGCTGCAATCTGATCCGGTCTGCTTTGAGATTAATCGCTCCACTGGCCGGCTCCTGTTGCAAGTCAATCCCCTCAACCGCTAATCGTGGAGCGAACGCGGTGCATGCGGAGGCCACGAGTTCACCCAGTTCAACGTTCTCAAACTCCATTGCGAGAGCGTGTTCTTCAGCCAAGGCAACTTCGCGCAGGTCTTGCGCGAGACGCTGCAAGCGTCGGATCTGGTCCTTGATCGTGGTCATTGCTTCTTCCTTTGGCACCAGTTCGAATTGGAAACTTTCGATGTACAGCTCCAATGTCGCTAGCGGCGTGCGCATCTCGTGGGCAAGGTCGGACAGGAGTCGGTTTCGGGTGCGCTCGGTTTCGGCAAGTTGCCTACCCATCCTTTCCAGGCTCACACCGAGTCGATCCACTTCGTCACTGAACGGGTGGCGGGATGCCTCAACGACAAAGTTTCGCGAACCGATGGCGTCTGCTCCTTGGGCTAGTTGCTCAATCGGTTGGGTGATGCGTCGACCGATGGCGCGGGAAAGAACAGCGGCAGCGATCAATGAGATCGCGAGGGCAATACCCAGTGCTAGCGCGCCGGCTTGGACAAAGGCTTCCTCGGCATGTGCGATTACCAGAGGATTGGTCTCACCGGTGGAAACAAGGTGATCCGCGAACCTCTTTGGTGCGATAAGGATGACCAGCGTCAACAACGTGAGACTCGCCAGCGTCGTGATCTGCATCTGGGTTGTGAGCATTCGCCGCGCGAGTGGCGGTAAACGCCTTGACCGTGTCATCCACTTTCCCATCGATAGCCGACCCCGCGTACCGTCAAAATAAACCGCCGATGTTGCGGGGTGTCCTTCAACTTTGAGCGCAACCGAGCGATATGCGCATCAACGACTTGCGAATCGCCGAACCACTGTCCCCCACGAATCGCATTGATGACGTCTTCGCGCGACACCACGGCGCCATCTGCTCGTACGAGCAATTCAAGGATGTCGTATTCAGAGCGGGTGAGCGCGATATCTTCACCGTCGAGCGCGACGGTTCGCTCATGAGTGTCCATGGTCAGACTTCCCACGTGCAACCGCTCATTCACAGCCGCATGAGTCCCGCGTGGCCCGCGTGGTCGGCGCAGCATTGCATGACTACGGGCGACTAGTTCTTGGGAGGAGAACGGCTTGACCAGATAGTCATCAGCGCCGGTGGAGAGGGCAAGAACTTTGTCGCTCTCGGAGTCGCGAGCGGTCAGCATGAGGATGTAAGCGTCGGTAAATTCTCGCATCTGCTGGCACACCGAAATGCCGTCAATTCCCGGTAACATAATGTCCAAGAAAATGAGCAGGGGTCGCTCCCTTCGCGCGATGTCAATCGCGCTTGTTCCCTCGTGTGCCACGGTGACGTCAAAACCCTCACGCTCAAGGTAGCTGCCGATAATCCTGGCCAGAGGCACTTCGTCGTCGACTACCAGTACTTTGCCGAAAGCCATGCGTCCTCCCTGGGTAATGCGCTGTGCGGACACGATCGCGCCAAATGACCTGTCAAGGATTGCACCGCGTGGCACCCTCACCCCACATTGTTACCGTTGCGGGGCCGTGAGGGGTACCCGGTGTCAAAGTGCATGTAATCCGCGACTTTGATGTTCTGCCAGATCCAACCTTGTTCCTGGAATAGTCGAACGGGCAGGGTCCCTTGACGAATCACCCCGGGTCCGGATTTAACCTTGGCAAATTTTGCCCGCGGTTCCCAGCACTTACACCGCGGATCCCGCCAAGGATTCTGGACCGGGTTAATGTCGATTGCTCGCCCGTTTGCATGCGGCGAATCGCTTACCGGCGCGTTAATTTGACCGGGCTTTCGACAGTTAAACGCTGACGTGTTGTTTGCTCGAAGACTGCGCAAGACATCTCCACCGTAATTCTCAACCGGTTCCATCCGCGCAACGGGGAACCTCGCCTGGTACAGATCGGTAAAAATTGTGGACAAATCATCGACGCTATCGCGGTGCGCAATGATCGTGCCCCGCTGCGCCTTGCCGGTGAAATCGATGTAGCCGATCGTGAGGCTGCGCAGGTCCTTGCGACCTACCGGACAACCCGGTCGCCACGTGCCGGTGGCCACGATCTGTTTCCATTGGGTGGCCGGGATCCGAGTGATGACAGGCGATGCACCACCTGCCACCGGTGTGGTGTCCACAATCGGCACGATCGAATTCTGATTCGGATCAGGGGCCGGTTGCACAACATTGTCGTGACTGGGCGAACGTGAATCCACGGCGACGATCGCCACACCGGCAACGACGATGAGGCCCGACGCGAGGGCAACTGCGATTAGCCGACGCACGGGCTCTGAACTCCAATGTGTTTTTGCATCCGCATAAGGGCGCGCCCGTCGAGTGCTCGTGCGGTGTCATCCATCACGTGCCAACCGTGACTCGCGTAAAACTGCCGAGCTCCGTGATTGTCTCGTTCGGTGACTAAGTGCAGCCGTTTCGTGTTGCTGCGCACAGCCTCGCCGGTGAAGGACTCCAACAGCGCCGCTCCAGCTCCACGTCGACGATGGTCTGGTTCGATGCAAATGTAGACCAATTCACCGTCGCCGTTTCCGAGGGTTTGCGGAGCACCCCGCGACGTTTCATTGCCTATGTTCCGGCCGACGGCGCGGACACATCGGGCCACATAGTGCCGAGCCCGCACGCGGGCGAACTCACTCCACAGTAATGGACTGGCCGCTAAGGCCACTCCGCCTCGGATACCCAGGTGAAGGCCTTGGATGGTTGATCGGTTTCGATATTGGGCGTCATTAGTCGTTGCCAATAGGTACCCCACGACCGCGCCCTGGTCATCACAAGCCACCAGCGAAACTGCCGCCGGCGAGTTGATGTGGGCGTGAAACCATTTTTTCATGAATCCCGATCCCAATTGAGTGTAAAAACCGGTAGGAAATGCCCGTCGATGCCAAGCAACGACGATATCGAGGTCGGATCCGGTCATCAGGCGAACAACATGATGAACATCAGAACGCGCATTTATCGGGTTACTTCCTGGTAGCAATACGGTCATGGATCTATCTTGGACGACCGTGACCCTCCCTTACGCCAGCAAAGATGACGGTTACATGACGGTGGGAAGACGTTACATCTCTTGGCGAATTCGTTTAGTGTTGACCGATCCCTGAGATGCGTGGCTTGAAAGTGACTCCGCCATCGAGAGATGCCAGGACCGAATCACCAACAAATCCAACAACGCTTGAGGCGTTTGCTGCGAGTGCTACCGGTTGCCCGCCCAGGGACCCTCGCGCTTCCCAGTTCATTCCACCGTTGGTGGAATACAGAATCTCACCGCCCACGGATGCGCCATAAAGCCCCTGATCCGTCCACGCTAGTAAGGCCAGAAGTACCGGTGCGGTAATGGGTGTAAACGTTTGTCCACCATCTGTACTACGCACTGGTCCGTCTGCGCTCGTTGCAACAACGAGGTCAGGGTCATTCGGATCGACAGCTAGGTCATACAGCGGTGGAGAGCCCAGATCAACCCAAGTGAGCCCGCCATCTTGGGACCGAAGAAGTTTGCCGTCGTGTGCTGAAAGGCCTAAGACGACCTCGCCTGAAGCGACCAATCGATGAAAATCAACCTCGCCACTGAGCGACACGGGCTGCCAGGTGACCCCACTATCCAAGGATTGAATTAAACCAAGGTCATCGGGCGCCGCCATGTCGGGCCCGGGGTGCCCAGACGCCAGCCAACGCTCATCATTTCGAGTCAACCCCATTACGTCAAAGGATGGTTGTGAGACTAAGACCAATGAATTTTCCGGATCTAACCGCCACATTCCATCGTGGGTACCCAGCATTAACATGTCACCATCAAATGCCAGATTGTGCACATGACCCGTTTCGGGGGAACCCAGCGTTACGGGCGCCGGTTCACTTTGACCCTGTGTTTGACCGTCATTTGAGTCGGTAGAGGCGCTCTGTGACGCGGCGGATGAACACGATCCCAACAACGCAACCACGGCTACCAAAGCACCTATCTTGATCACTTTCAACTGCGATGCGCGCATTCGACTCGGATAGATCACCGGTTAATCCTTCCCATCAACTAGTTGGCCAGAAGTCCCTGCATGGCGTCAATTTCTGTCTGTTGGGCCGCAATAATTGCTTCAGCGAGGGTGCGCACCTCAGGGTCGGAGCCAGAAGCGAGGACGATTTTAGCCATGTCGATGGCCCCGACATGGTGGGCAATCATGCCGGTGAGGAAAAGTTGGTCAAACTCTGATCCACTGGCGGACTGCAATGCGGCCAGATCCTCTTCATTGAGCATGCCAGCCATCGCGTCCCCACCGTGGGCACCCATGTCATGAGCCATCATGTCGACATTGATGCGTTCAAGGATCGCATTCATCTGCGCAATCTCGGGGCCTTGCGCGTCCATTATTTCCTGGGCCAATGCAAGAATCTGCGGGTTATCGGTATTTGTTAATGCGAACCCAGACATCACGACCGCCTGCTCGTGGTGCGGGATCATCATCTGCGCAAATGTGATATCAGCCATGCTGCCCGTTGTTTGCGAGTCGGCCGTCATCCCTACGGTGTCTTGCGAGTCACCCATATCCATAGAGTCGGATGAACATCCGGCGAGCAGTATTCCCACTACGGAGAGGGCGGCAATTGAGGCCTTTAATTGTGTCGTCATGACTTTAGTATGCGTTATTCGCTGTAGGGAGCAAACTCAGCATGCTTCATCGCGGGATTGCCTGTTCTTCGTCTTCGTCACTGCTGAACTCATTTCTTTTCAGAATGAATTGAAGAAAGATCAAACCAATGGGCAAATACGAAGAGACCGCGGTTGAAAAAAGTGACACGACACCAATCACGAGAAAGTAAACCGTGTACATCCAACCGCGTGTTGTTGACTGCCAGGTATGACCACCATGTTGCTCTTGGTCGTACAAGTGTGGGTTTTTCCGCGCGTGCACAGACATGAGCGTGCTCATGAAACTAATTAATGACAGTGAGCCCCAGTAAAGCATGCCTGAACCGCCGAGGTTTTCGCCGGAGAACCAGCCACTCACTCCATTTGCGCCCCCGTCGGAATACAGCGCACTGGTTACCGGCAGGAAGGCAATTCCGGCAAGCCATGCGGTGTTGAGCCAAAAAAACACACCGTCATAACCACGCATCTGATTCATGATTCGATTATGGGTAAGCCACAGGATCGAAACCACAAAGAAGGTGAAGAAGAAAGTAATGACTTCCCCTGCATGGTCGGCGAGGACTTTCCAAACAGAATCCTCCCCGCGAGCCAGAGTGATATCTGCAATGGGAAGGACCAAAACCGTGATGGCTACCGCAACAACGGCGTCAGAGAAATTGATTAAACGGTCAAATGAGCGCCCGCCTTTGAAACTCCCCGTCACCACTCTCCCAGCCTAGTTGGGTTGGGGTTAGAATTTTAGCGTGATCAACCCCTCCCCCGACTTCGACGAATTGTTTGACCCGGAACGTTTATCCAATGCGCCCAAGGAGGCCAGTGCGCAGGAGCGCATCGCCCAGGCATCTCGAATTGCTCGAGGCAATGAGCGGTTAAAGCGTGAAGGTGAGATCGCTGATGGCATGGGAAAGCCCAAATATGGCCGGATTCGTAGAAGCGTTCCTTGGATCATCATTGGGCTTGTGAGCGGAATCACAATTGTGGTGTTCGCACTGGTGGTTCGCTAGAAAGTGATCAATAAACTTGTTTTTGAGGGAACCGCCCCCTGATTTCACTCGTCTGACCTCCAACGGACCAATAGTTGGATCGGTTTGCCAGGAAAGGGGCACAACATGATTGAGACCTCTATGCGTGGGACGCGCCTTGGAGCATTGAGCTTGGAACGCGATGACTTGGTTCCACCCGCAGAACGAGTTGCGATTACCTATGTCTGTCCGGCCGGACACACATCCGTGATCCCGATGTCGGTAGAAGCTGAAGAGATTCCTATTGAGTGGGACTGCCGGTGCGGCAGCGTTGCCGCCCGACCCAATTTCGTCGTGGTAACCAAGGTTCCCGATCGGCCGGTCCGCACGCACTGGGATATGTTGCTTGAGCGCCGTAGCTTGAAAGAGCTGAAAGCACTCTACGAAGAGCGGGTGGCTTTACTGCACGGAGGCCCCTTGCCCCGTACGGCTTGATTACTTAGCGGATGATCTGCGGAGGTCCTTCGGGACCTCCGTTTTCATCTGGGTCGATATCCCCGTCGCTGATTACGACCCCGCGGATCACCTCACCGTCAACATAGGATGCAAATTGGCTTCCCGTGAATCCCGCGTTGCCAAACCCCGGCATGCTCACCATCCGGGTTCCAATCCACGAGCTACCTGCCTTAACAACTCGATTACCTATCGGTGGGATCAGCAAAATAATGCCGATGAGATCCGTGGCAAATCCAGGAACCATGATGAGCAGCCCGGATGCAAACATTAGAGCTGAAGACCGCGCAACCTTAGGTTTGTGTTCATCGGGGGTAGAAGCGACAAGGGACGCCTTACTCGCCGCATTTCGCATCAGGGCGGCACCAACCGGGAATCCGGCGATGATCAACAGGATCGCAATTGCCCACCCCGTCATACTCGCAACCCACCAGAGCAACAAGATTTCAATGAGTGGGTACCCGAAGAGGATCAAACGGGAACGTGTTTTCACCGGCTCGCCTGACGTCTTTTCGCGAAAACTTTTTTGACCGTCTGCACTCGACGGTCAATCCCCCAGACCGTCACCCTCCACAACGCTTCGGCGACAATCTTGCGACTCATTTTGCTAATGCCCACCTCGCGCTCAACAAAAGTTATGGGCACTTCGGTGACCACGAAACCTCGTTGTTTGGCCCGCCACGCAAGATCAACTTGAAAGCAGTAACCCGCAGAGGCGACCGCATGTAGGTCGAGTGAACGAAGTGCACTTGCCTTAAATGCACGGTAACCCCCGGTGGCATCGGCAATATCGATTCCGAGCATGATTTTTGTGTAGTAATTCCCACCCTTGGATAGGAGCTCACGCTTTTTTGACCAATTCTCGGTTCCTCCGCCTTCGACCCAGCGGGAACCAAGAACGAGATCGGAGTATTCGAGGGCGGCCAACAACGTGGGCAGTTGTTCGGGTTGATGTGATCCGTCAGCGTCCATTTCCACCAGGACGTCAAATCCTTGTTGCAATCCCCAAGCAAAACCTGCCAGATAGGCGGCGCCTAGGCCGGCCTTGCCGAGTCGATGCATCACGTGAATCCCCGGATGTCCTAATACCCATTCGTCAGCGATTTTTCCCGTGCCATCGGGTGAGTTGTCATCAACGATCAGAATGTCAGCGTCTGGGACGCTATTGCGAACCCGGGCTAAAATGTTCGGGAGGGCATCTCGTTCGTTGTAGGTCGGAATGATGACCAAAATCCGCCCCAGGTTCGCATTGGTTGGCTCCGGCAATGCGCTCATCCGCTCACTTTAACTCTTGTGCTTTTGACGTTTGCGAATCGGGATGACGGCAAGAACACCAACGGCGAATAAAGAAAGAATAATTTCTAGGTAGGGACCAAAGCGTGCAGCGGGTGTCACGTTTGAGTGTGGCGCAACTTCAACAACGAAGGAACCCGTCTCGCCATCGTGCAGGATCTGACCAACGCTGCCATCGGGCAAAATCTCGGCGCTGATTCCGGTAGTCGCAGCAACGATTACTGTTCGGTCGTATTCAATTGCGCGCAACCGCTCAATGTGAAGTTGCTGCTCCGGCAATGCTGTTCCAGCGAAGGTCGCGTTATTGGTTTGAACAACGAGTATCTGAGCACCCGCACTGATCACCCGATTCACGACCCGGTCGAAGGCAACCTCGAAACAGATCAGATCCCCAAACGCCACCCCATTAACGTTAAAAATTCCCGGCTCACTCCCGTGCGCAAAGTCACGAGTCACCCGGTTGTCATAACGTGAAATCAACGGGGCCAAGATACTGCGAAATGGAATGTACTCCCCGAATGGAACGGGAGCGTTTTTAATATAAGTGTCACCGGGGCCGGTGACCGGATCCCACAGGATCCCCATGTTGTACACCTCATTTACCGGATCTGTTGCCGAGTCAACCACGGCGCCAACCAAGATCGGTACACCGATCGCCTTGGCAGCCTGGTCGATGAGTGCTGCAGCATCGGGTTCCCGGTAGGGATCAAGGTCTGACGAGTTTTCCGGCCAGATCACAATCTCTGGTTGCGGGACGTCACCGCGCTCCACCTTTTGCGCCAGAGCAACGGTTTCCCGGACGTGATTGTCCAAGACCGCGCGGCGAACATCCATTGCGCCCATGCCGGTTTGCGGGGTTCCGCCTTGAACGACACCGATAACCATTTTCGGTTCAGCAGGATCAATGCGTGTATTGGTGTAGTTACTGACGGTGATCGGGATCAGAAAGGATGCAACGATGACCACTACCAGGGTGATCTTTGCCCGAATCGAAAAGATGAAAAAAATGCCGACAGCGGCGACCGCCACAACAACGACGATAAAACTTAACCACGGAACTCCACCAAGACGGGACCAAAATGCCAGTGGTGAGTCCACTTGGCTGAAGGCAAACCTGGCCCAAGGGTAACCACCGAATGGAAAACGACCCCGTAGCAACTCTTCCAGGATCCAGATCGAACTCATAGCCAGCAGGCCCACCGGCCACGGGATAGCTCTGCGCGTGATGGCCCGCGAAATAATTGACATTGCAATACCAACACCTGTGATCCACAGGCCGAGATATATGGCGAGAATCCAGGTCGCATCGGCACCCACCACGATTAACCAATCGTGTTGCAGTCGAAATGCCACCAGACCATAGATAAACCCGATTATGGCGCCGGTCTTTTTATTGGTATTCCAGATAACGGCCGTGAAGATGGCCAACGAGATCGGTGCCCACCACCACTGACTCTGCAACGGATATGCCAACGCGAGCAACCATCCAGCGATCGCCGCTGCACCAAGGCGCAGGATCAGGGTGGATGCCCTACGGGCCATCGGTCGTTACCCGATCGGCGAAATTATCCTCTAGGTAGGCAATGTCACCGTTGACAATGGTGCACACATTGATTGGAATAAGGGGGGAGTCTGCCTCGCCAAGGCTTGGTAACGGCACCGTCGCCGAACGTGGGTCCGTGCTCCACTGGGTCACCCGTGCATCGGGGACATGTACCTGATAATCCTCGACCCGCCACGTGGCCAGATTCGCGGTTGCTCCTACTTCAATGACGCCCTCTGCATCGAACGGCGGACCAAGAGCACGCCAGCCCCCGCGCGTATGAGCCGCAAATGCGGCCCGGCCGGTAATCCGTTCCTTCGGATTATGGTGGTGCATTGCCGCGTGCACGGCATTCCATGGCGTGTTAGGAGTCACCGGTGAATCTGATGAGAAGCAGACCGCTGTGCCATGGGATTGCAAACTCCCCCACCTATTCATGTTCTGAGAACGCTCCCCTAATCGAGTTTCGTACATGCCACCGGTATGTCCCCACCAAGAATCAAATAACGGTTGCATGCTGGCGCTCATACCGAGCGTGCGCATGGTCGCGATGTGAAGATCGGTGAGCATCTCCGCGTGTTCTAATCGGTGTCTCAGCTTTTTGAAATCGGTTCCCAAAGTTCGATCCGCTGCCATGCTCGCTCCGCGGATTGCAATCTCGCACGCGCTGTCACCGATCACATGAAACCCACCTTGGATTCCAGACTCGGTGCAAGCAACCAAGTGATCAGCAACCTGTTCGGCGGTGAGGTAACTCGCTCCCCAGGATTGCTGATCGTCGTTGTAGGGCGCGTGCAGTAATGCCGTACGTGAACCAATAGCGCCGTCAATGAACAGGTCGCCGCCGGCGCCATTCGCGCCGAGATCGGAAATAATCTCCCGTGTGTTGTCGTTGAAGAGTTCACCCCAGTAGATCGCAAGGTGCGGCATGCCACGTTGGGAGGCAAGATTTTTTAAAGCGCGCGCATCTTGATGGCTGCTGATCTGTGGTCCCGCCATCTCGTGGACGCTGACAATTCCGTGCTGGAGGGCATTTTTGAAAAAAGATTCCTGTGCTGTGCCACGTTGAGCATCGCTGATGGAACCCAACGCATACGTGCGCAGAGCGCCGTGGGCGAGTTGAGTGACCGGGCCCTCGCCGAATCCGGTGAGACCCTTGCTCTCGGGTGCTTGCGCAATCAGCGAGTTTGAAACAAAGGCTGAGTGCACGTCAACGCGGCTCAGATAGACGACACTGCCCCACGTCGCGCGATCAATTTCCGAACGTGTTGGCAGTTCGGCGTTGATCCAGTTGGTCTCATCCCAGCCGTGCCCCAAAATTGTGGCCCCGTTGACGTGCTTGGCATAGTCGGCGAGCAAGCCGAGTAACTGATCTTTGCTCTGCACCTGGGTGAGGTTCAACCCACCGAGCATTATGCCGGTACTGGTTGAATGGACGTGGGCGTCAACAAATCCTGGCGCCAGAAAATACCCGTCGGCATTGATGGTGACATCTGCCAACTCCCGGTGCACTTCGGCACCGCTGTGGTCCCCGATCCAGGCGATTTCTGCACCGTCAATGAGCATCGCCGTGGCGAACGGGACACTCGGTGCATAGATTGCCGCATTGGTGATCAGGGTTCGTTGGGACACAAGCGCTCGTGCTAAATCTCAATAACGACAAGATCGCGGGTTTGTTGATTAATTGACTCGGGCCCGTCCGGGGTGCAGATCACGATGTCTTCAATGCGGGCACCGTGCACACCCTCAATATAAAAACCCGGTTCAATACTGAACACCATGTTGTTCTCAATTACCGTGGGGTTGTTCTCACCCACGTACGGTTCTTCGTGGGTTTCCAGTCCGATGCCGTGACCGGTTCGGTGGATGAAGAATTCCGCTAAATCGTGCTCGGCGAGTTCATTTCGACCGGCCGCGTCAATATCGTGACTGATCGCGCCGTGGTGAACCGCGTTGGTTGAGCGTTGCTGTGCTTGCTGCAAGATTGCGTAACGTTCCCGGTAGGCAGATCCAGGGTCACCCATGGAATAGGTGCGGGTGCAGTCGCTGCAATAGCCACTTGGCATGGTTCCACCAATGTCAACAACAACCGGATCCCCCGCTTGAATGGGTCGTTCACTGAGTTCATGGTGTGGACTCGCCCCATTGGGGCCCGACGCCACGATCACAAAGTCAACACGTGAGTGTCCTTCGGCCACAATCAGGTCGGCGATATCGCGTCCAACCTCTCTTTCGGTGCGGCCCACGCGCAGAAGATTGGGGACCTGGGCGTGAACTCGGTCAATTGCTGCGGCCGCTTCCCGCAAGGAATCCAACTCGGTGGGGGTTTTGATAATTCGAATCGCACCGATAATCGGTGCGGCCAATTCAATCGACGCTCCAACAAAGTTTTCTTGAATTTTCAGCACCCGCTCAGCCCACATATGATTGTCAACCGCGATCTTGCCCCGATCAAATCCGGAATTCGTTCGGATCATGTCGTATGGATTATCATTTTCCCCCCAGCCACGGACTTCCCAACCAAGTTCACCAAATGGGCTGGCTTTTGCCGTTGAGATTTCCAACCGAGGCACAACCAGAAAAGGCGCTTTGTGGGGGGAAATGGCCAATGCCGTGATGCGTTCGAGCGGGATCGCGTTGTACCCGATGAGATAACGAAGATCCGCGCTGGGGGTCACCAGCATTAAATCAATGCCAAGTTCCTGCAGGTGAACTTGTGCCCGGGTGATGCGTTCGGTGTAATCCGCGTTTACCGCCATGTGGGACAGATTAGCCCGGATGCCGTGCTTTCGCCGTAATCGGACCACCCCTCGGCATTGTGGCCGCAGTCTGGGGTTTGTAGCCGATTCCGGAAAGGTCTGGTAGCGTCTATTAATGATGAAAAAACGTGCAATTGCTCTGGGCACGTTGGTGGCAGCCACCACATTGGTGCTTGGGCCCCTGCCAACCGCATCCGCCGCCCCACAAAAAAGCATCCAGGAAGTTGCTCAACAAGTTCGCGAGCTGCAAATGGAGGCGGGCGCCGCAACCGAATTAGTGCATCAAGCTATGGAACGACTCGATGGCATTGGAGCAGATCTCGAGTCCATCCGAAACCGAGCGGCTCGTGAGCGGGCCGACATGCGCGCATCGATGGCCACGATTAACGACATTGCCCGAGCCGCGTACACATCCGGTGGGATCGACTCCACCCTGCAACTCCTGTTGTCGGAGAATCCCGACGAATTTTTGGCGCAGGCCTCACTTATGAGCCAATTGGAGCAGGCCCAATTGGCTCAATTACGGCAGGCTCAGACTTCGCGTCTTCGCATAGCGCAAACCGAAGCCGAGATAACCGAGCGCGAAGCCAGAGTGCAGCAGGTCCGTGGCGACATGGTTTCAGCCCAAAAAGATGCCGATGCGCGATTGTCTGCCGCCCAAGACGTTCTGGCTGGACTCCAAGCCGATCAGAGACAACAGCTGTCACAACTCGCTGACCAACGTCGACAAGATCAGATCGGTGTGGCCGCGGCGGAACTCGCAAATTTCAATTCTGGATCTTCGGGTGGGTCGCGTGCCCAGTTGGCCGTCAAATACGCTCTGGCCCAAGTGGGTGAGCCTTACTCATACAGCGCTCGGCCACCAGACTCGTGGGACTGCTCCAAACTCACGACTGCTGCCTGGTCCCAGGCTGGAGTCGGACTCACGGCCCTGAGTTTCACCCAATGGGACCAAACCCGACGGGTTCCGGTGAGTGACATCCAACCCGGTGATCTGGTGTTCTACTTCGGCAGCGGGGCCCACCACGTCGCTATTTATATCGGTGGCGGAAAAATGGTCAGTGCTTCTAATCCCGGTGACGGTGTCGAAATCATTGACTTTCTCGGCCCTTGGTACAAAGAGCGATTCAGCGGTGTCGGTCGAGTTTTTTAATGTCCCAGGACCAGTGATCTCTCGGTTGAAGCGCTGACTCTGTCGGGTTGGGGTGTCATACTCCCCGCATGAGTGGACCACTGTTAATTCTGGACAGCGCAACCCTGTACTACCGCGGCTTTTACGCACTGCCGGAGAAAATGGTCGCCCCCGATGGCAGCCCGCACAATGCGATCCGTGGCTTCCTGTCCATGTTGACCAAACTGATATCAATGCACCAGCCCAGCGGGATCGTCGCGGCCTGGGACAACGACTGGCGGCCGGCATGGCGGGTTGAGTTAGTCCCCGGTTACAAAACTCACCGCGTGGAAGTAACGACGGGTACCGAGGACGTACCGGATACGTTAAGCCCTCAGATTGATGCCATTGCGGCACTTCTTGACGCGTGGGGTGTCGCAAGAATAGGAATTGACGGATTTGAGGCCGACGATGTCATTGCCTCCGTCGCAGCCCAACACCCGGGACGTTCATTGGTTGTTACCAGCGATCGTGATCTGATCCAGGTTGTTTCAGATCGAGTTTCGTTGCTACTACAGGTGACCGGTGGGGTGGAAGCCTGGCCGGTATTGGATCCATCAGCCGTGACGGCCAAATACGGTGTCCCCCCAGCCGACTATTTAGCCATGGCGGCGCTGCGCGGGGATCCAAGTGATGGACTTCCCGGGGTTGCTGGCATCGGAGACAAGACCGCGTGCGCTCTCATCACGGAATATGGAACGTTAGACAATCTTGTCGCAGCAGCAAGTGCTACCTCATTCAGCAAACCATTGACCCCCAAGCTCGCCGAACGGATATGTTGGGCAAGGAACTATCTTGATGCAGCCCTCGCAGTGATGACGGCGGAGACTCGACTGCCCGTGAGTGCGTGGACTTTTGAGGTGCCGGGTGAACCCGTCGATCACGACGCTCTCAATAACGTGGCGGTGCAGTGGGGGGTGGAGAAATACGTTGCAGAGTTGCTTCAGGTGGCGCTGGGATAGGAAATAATTCCGCGTTTGCACAAATCAATTGCGGCAACAGCATTGGCGTGCAGCTCAGAATCAGCAGGCGTCACGGCAACAATTTGGCCGAGAAGGTCGATCACCTGGCGAACCCAACGTACGAAGTCCCCCGCGGTCACATCGTTGCTAGTCAGGATTTTCATCAGGGTCGCGCCCTTTGCCCATCGATACAGCGCCCAAGCAAGGCCAGCATCTAATGTGCGACTTTCATTCACTTTATGGTCATGTTCAACGCCTTCAACCTGGCCCCACAGGTAATGAATGTCGTCAAGTGCTTTTTGGGTTGGCCCCCCGGGTACTGAAGGTGCTTCATCGGAATCACCGCGGCGGCTCTCGTAGACGAAAGTGGAACACACTGCAGCCAGGGATGCTGGATCGAGTTCGTCCAGGACCCCGGCCAAGATTGTTTGGCCGATCAGTAAATCGTTTTCCGAATAAACCCCTTTAAGTAGGTCACCTCGCTCGGTGACCTGCCACTCTCCCACGGGATCTTTCACCAAGTAACCAAGTCCACCCAGCACCGAGCACAGTCGGTCGAACCGGCGCGCAATCGTGTTTGTCCGGCCTTTCATGCGGGATGACACGTCTTGATACTGGCTCTCAGTTTTTTGATACCGCTCACCCCAACGCGCGTGCGCCTCGCGCTCATCGCAGCCATGACATGGGTGGGCCCGCATGCGATCCCGTAAGTCTTGAACGAGTGGGTTAACGTCGGGTGATTTCTTACCGCGCCTCTTGGGGTCGGCCGCATGTTGCCCCATCTCACGGACCTGGGCGGCAAGGTTCTTTCTCATATGTACATCGCGTGCGGAGAAACTTTTAGGCACTCTGACCCGTCCGATTGGCGTGAGATCCGCGAGTGCATCGTGAAAATTGAGCCGACGAACCTGACGATCCCCGGTCAACACCATCGGTCGTGGTTCAACGTTGACGCTGTTGATCGCGGGGGAAACAACAACCGCCGGACCCGCTTTCTTTCCGGCGGCCAGGAGGATGACATCTCCCACTTTAAGTGTTCGGAGTTGGGCCTCACCGACATCACGACGCTGCCGTACGGCGTGTCGACCGTCGTGACGTTCGGACAAAGAGATCTCGTGTCTCAGCGCGCTGTATTGCTCAAAATCACCGAGGTGGCACTGCATCGATTCGAAATAGCCGGCTTTGGCTTCATCAAGTTTGCGCAGTTCCGTTGCCAGACCGACAACGGATGCGTCCGCTTGAAACTGTGCGAAAGACGTCTCGAGGAGTTCACGCGCCCGTTCGGTACCGATGGAACCGACCAAATTGACCGTCATGTTGTAGCTGGGCCTAAATGAGGACTTGAGTGGGTAGGTGCGGGTGGACGCTAAACCAGCGAGTGATTTGGGGTCAAGATCCTGCTGCCACAGAACAACCGCGTGGCCTTCGACGTCAATACCGCGCCGACCGGCTCGACCCGTGATTTGGGTGTATTCCCCCGGTGACAGGTCGACATGTGCGTCACCATTCCATTTCACTAAGCGTTCGAGAACGACCGACTTGGCCGGCATGTTGATGCCCAGGGCGAGGGTTTCGGTTGCAAAGACAACCTTAAGCAGACCCTGCTGAAATAAAGACTCAACAATCTCCTTAAATCTTGGTAGTGCGCCAGCGTGATGGGCTGCGACCCCACGCTCGAGTGCATCGATCCAGTCACTGAACCCCAGGGCCGCTAAATCTTCGTCGGGAATATCGCGAGTGGACTCAAGGACTTGGTGGCGAATCATTTCCCGTTCGACGGTGGATGTCAGGCGAAGCCCTGAGCTCAGTATTTGTTCCACCGCGTCATCGCACCCGGCGCGGCTGAACAGAAAATAGATCGCCGGCAACAAAACTTCCGACTCAAGGAGGGCGACAACCTCACTTCGCCTCGGGGTCAAGGTGGCCCTTCTCGGGGCATTGCGACCTTTACTGCCGTACTTGGATTGACCACGGGTAGCGGCCGCTTGGGCAGAACTTCGAGCCAGCGCGGCTAGCTCAGGGTTGACTTCATGTTGTGAGTCATCGATGAATAGGTCGTACAGTCTTTTTCCCGCCATCACGTGTTGCCACAATGGGACCGGTCGTATTTCCTCGACGATCACTTCGGTTTCGCCACGGATCGTTGCCAACCACCGACCGAATTCTTCGGCGTTACTGACCGTGGCGCTGAGCGCAATGATGGTGACGGAATCGGGTAAATGGATGATGACTTCTTCCCACACGGCGCCGCGGGAACGGTCGGCGAGGTAGTGCACTTCATCCATGACGACGTAGGAAAGATTCTGAAGTGTTGTTGAGCCCGCATACAACATATTGCGCAACACTTCCGTCGTCATGACGACTATCGGCGCATCTCCATTGATACTGTTGTCACCCGTTAATAGGCCAACGTTTTCATGACCGTAGCGCTGGACGAGTTCAGCAAATTTTTGGTTGGAGAGCGCCTTTATCGGGGTTGTATAGAAACACTTTGTTTGGGTACTCAAGGCCCGAAAAATCGCAAATTCACCGACAACCGTTTTGCCAGCACCGGTCGGCGCCGCAACAAGGACACCTTTGCCCGCTTCAATTGCCCTGATCGCGTTGAGTTGAAATGGGTCAAGAGCAAATGTGTATCCGGCCGCGAATGAGCCAACCATGGTTTTGTCATCTTGGGCCCGTAGCCGCGAAGCGGCATACTTTTCGGCCGCGGAAGACATGTTGAGAGTCTAGCCGGAAGAGGTCAATCTTCTAGGTCAGTGTCGAGTGGGGAAATTTCGTCATCGCCGAGACCACTAAAGTCAGAATTGCGCAATTTACGTGCCCGCCGACGGTCATTCAGGAGCGAAACACCCACCGCGATGATCACCAGAATCATGATCGGACCGGCAAGCAAGATCAGGTTGATCGGATCACCCGTTGGTGTGGCAACCGCGGAAAAAATAAGCACGGTGAAAACAATCCATCTCCACCAGGAAACAAGGCGTTTACCGGATAATATTCCGGCGAAGTTCAAGAGGACGATGAGTAGTGGAGCGAGGAAACCAACCCCAAAAACCAGGACCGTCCGGAGGAAAAAGGATAGGTAACGATCAACGGAAACAATGTTTTCGACGTTGGCGGGAGTAAAACCAAGAAGAATTTCTAGCCCAAATGGGAGCACAAAGTAGGCCAGAGTGATACCTGCCGCAAATAGTGGTGTGGCCACAGCGACAAAACCAAGAGCCCATCGACGCTCATTACGGTGCAGCCCCGGAGTCACAAACCGCCAGAGTTGGTACAGCCAGACGGGGGAACTAAATGCGATACCTGCGGCAGCGGACACCTGAATTTGCAGGACAAATGCATCAGCAACCCCGGTGAGGGCTAAGACAACATCTTGACCATTTTCTTTTGACGCAGCGACTACGTCGGTGAAGGGCTCACCGATCCAGGCGAAGATTTCGGCGTAATAGATCCAGCCGATGACCATGCCTAAAGCGATAGCGATGCCACTTTTAAGGAACCGGGAGCGCAACTCCCGTAAATGTTCGGTCAACGGCATCGAGACCGACTCCTGCTTTTCGCGCAGGGCCACCGGCTCTAACTAACGTTCAGTGGGAGAAGCGGGCCCAGCTTCTGCGCGCGCCGCGGATTTCGGTGAATCCGATCCGCTGGCTTCGACGGCCTTGGCGTCCGTGTCTTGTGCGTCGACTGCCTTAACATCTTCGTCGGAGTCGTTACCCGCGAGACCTTTTGTTTCAGCCTTAAAGATCCGGAGCGAGCGGCCCAGTCCACGAGCAGCGTCGGGCAGACGCTTTGCGCCGAACAACAGCAGAATCAAGGCCACGATGATGAGCCATTCCCAGCCTTTGAGATTACTAAACATGTGATCCCTTTCTCGCTTCGCTGAACTCAGTGCAACTATGACACTAACTCACTTCCGGAGTCTACGCTCTTAGTCTTACTTTCAGCCGCCGGCGGGCGCCACAATTAACCAGAATCACCCAACCGCGAAATCGCCCGCTTCACGATTACCGTGATCTCTTCGGCGCAGTCAGCCGGCTCAAGCACAACGGCCGCCCCACCCATGGACAAAATCCACCGGATCAGCCAGTCCTTGGAGAGATAGGGCACGTGGACAAGTACCTGCCCGTCGAACAGTGATCGGGGGTTCTCGGTCGCCCGGCTGACCCACACTTCCTCGGTTACCCAGGCTAACTCTGCTTCGAGCAGCACCAAGGCTACCGGCGCTAAAGCCAGATCGGTCAACCCGGTGACTTCATCGGTGGGGTCGGGTGAGCCTGGCTCACTGGGCTCAC